>Ga0210394_10000775_pt1 | contig 59692 bp, 38 predicted proteins | sample IncBWC12MmetaG_FD_160121 | JGI IMG/M metagenome (GOLD analysis project Ga0210394, IMG submission 160121) | Forest soil microbial communities from Barre Woods Harvard Forest LTER site, Petersham, Massachusetts, United States - Inc-BW-C-12-M | ecosystem: Environmental > Terrestrial > Soil >...
CGCATCAAAACTCACAAGGGAGCCTGCCGTATAGAGCTAACTTTCGACCACTAAGGTAAACTGCTTTGATTTCAGAATTTGCTCTGACCAGTCGACTTTGTCACGTCGCGTCTCCGTTTGAATTGTCATCTTAAACCGAAATCGCATGGCTCCTTTTCGAAGACTTGAATGGGTCGTCGGAGATCATTCCCGACTTAAGTGTGTGACACTCAAGTCCGTGTCGGGCTTGGAGAGAAAAGTGTCACCAAATTGTCACTAAAAGTGGCACAAAACAGGCAAAAACGAAGCAAGTCCAGAAAACAGAAAGTGGCGCTATCTTGCGGCTGGAAAAGGGATTTAGTTGAATTTTCTGCAAGATAGCGAATCGGCGATTTTATTTTTCAAGACCGCCGGAGTCAACCGCTTTCCTACCCCTCCGTTTTCGATGGCTTGCTCCATCCTAAGTTACGCTGCATTTGATGACAATCCATGCCGGGCAGCGAGCGGCGCCACGCTCGCGCTCACACTCACGCTCCGAACGCCGGATGAGACATGCGAAAGTTCCGGCGAGAATCGCCCATTCACACGTGCTGCAAGAATGATAAGATTCGATTGTAGAAAGTCGCTGTCGCCTGCTATGCCATTGATTGGGCGGCCTGCGCGGGAGATTCCGCGATGCTCCGAAGAAACTTGATTCTGGCAGTGGCCGCCATTGTTGCCTTGGCTGGATTCGGTGCCGCTCCTCTGCGCGCTCAGAATTCATCGGCGCAGGGGTCGCAGCCGGCTCCAGCTAGGTCGCCCGCTTCGGCTCCCAATCCAGCAGCGAAGTTTCTGCAAACCGAAGTGCCCGCCTATCACGCCGAGCCGCCCAAAGGCGCGCTTCCCGAGACGCTGGATCCAGCGCAATTCCTGGACGCGCAAACCAAAAACATCTACACGCTGGCGGCGAAAGTGAAACCGGTGCTGTATCAGGAGCCATGCTATTGCGGCTGCGACAAAGAAGTGGGACACAAGAGCCTGCTGGATTGCTTCACCGATTTACACGGCGCCCATTGCATCTTGTGCAAAAAAGAAGCGGCCTTCACCTATAGTGAAACGCAGCAGGGCAAAACCGCGGCCGAGATACGCAAAGAAATCATAGACGGAAAATGGAAAGACGTGGACCTCTCCAAGTACGACGCTCCCATCCCTTCCCACTAGCTCGAAACCTGCATATTCGGCCCGCTTCGACCTCTGGCGTTCCCATAAAATATGTTTGAACTACCAAGACGATCAAGGGATGTACGAGACATGAGACGGTTCGGGCGCGGCATCGAAATCGTCATGCAAAGATGACTGCGGGTCATTATCGCGGCTTCCCTTCACGACTCCTGTCTTCGATCCCCCGCCATAGCCGTGCGCGCCCGTGATACATACATCGCTGCGTCCAAAACGCGGCAACGCCATTGCTAACTTACAGGTGGCAATCTGGATAGAAGGCTGGCTAGCGTGACGGCTGGGCGGATGGGCGCGCGGGCCAATCTTGCGGAGCGAAATCGACACCCCAGAAATGAGGGCTCGGTGAGAGGAATTCGACACCGATACGTGTGCCCTTTTCGGACGTGTCGCCGATATAGACCACTCGGCATTCTTGCTCCTCTTCGGTGACTGGATTGATCAGCACGAGTTCGGCGCCGAGCGCGAGCGTTTCTTGGAGATAGAGCAGGCCACCATGCGCGTTGATGACGATGGTCTGGCTATTCTCGCGGAATTTCTTGCCGTCGCTGTTCTTGGCCATGGCGCGCACGGGAATTCGCGTGAAGACGCGTGAACTCCGCCGGGCCGTTGTGTTTTGCGGTTCACTCATGGTTATCTGGTATCCTGCATCTGGCCAGGGACTGAGTCAACCGTGCGCACCTGGAAAGTTTCCAAAAACGCAGCCCGCAAAAAGCTTGCTGAAATCGCACAAGGTTCCGTAGAATCGCAAATCTTGTTTGGCGGCACAGGAGTGATGCGCATTCATGCCGCGCCGCGGAATTCGCCGGCGCGGGCGTTACCATCTTATCGTTTGGGGGCCCCCTGGCAATGAACCTTATCGAGCACATCGAATCTAGGCGCGATGAACATCTGAACGAACTGAAGGAGTTTCTCCGCATTCCCAGCGTGAGTACCAAGAGCGAACATAAACCCGATATCGAGCGCGCGGCCCACTGGGTGGCTGAAAAATTGCGTGCCGCGGGCCTGGAAAACGTGGAGATCACGCCGACCAAAATGCATCCTCTGGTCTACGGCGAATCTCTGCACGCGCCCGGAAAACCCACCATTCTGTTTTACGGCCACTACGACGTGCAGCCGGCCGAGCCGCTGGATCTTTGGACTTCTCCAGCCTTCGAACCCACCGTCCGCGACGGCAAGCTTTTCGGCCGTGGCACCGCCGACGATAAGGGCCAGGTCCACATTCATATGAAGGCCCTCGAAGCGCTGAAAAACCAGACGGGCAAATTGCCGTTGAACGTCAAGGTGATGATTGAAGGCGAAGAAGAAGTCGGCAGCGTCAGCCTGTGGGATTTTGTGCAGCGCAATCGCGAGCGGCTGAAGGCCGACGCGCTGGTTGTTTCAGATACCTCGATGCTCGCCAAGGGCGTGCCCTCCATCACTTACGGATTGCGCGGCCTGAATTATTACCAGGTGGCGATCTCCGGCCCAACGCAGGATTTGCATTCCGGAGTTTTCGGTGGCGCGGTGCCCAATCCCATTACGATTCTCGCCGAAATGATCGCCAAGCTTCACGACAAAAATTTTCGCGTAGCGATTCCGGGCTTTTACGACGATGTCACACCTTTGTCTCGCCAGGAACGCAAAGCGCTCAATTCCCTCCCGTGGAAAGAAAAGGAATTTCGCAAAACGGTGGGAGCTCCCGCGCTCGACGGCGAAAAAGGATTTACGATTGTCGAGCGGCTCTGGATTCGGCCCACGCTCGAACTCAACGGCATTTGGGGCGGCTATCTTGGCGAAGGCGCGAAAACCGTAATTCCCGCGAAGGCGCACGCGAAACTTTCCACGCGCCTGGTTCCGAATCAGGATCCCGCGAAAATCGCGAAGCTCGTTGAGCGGCACATCCGCAAATTGCTTCCCAAGTCCGTCACTTGCAAATTCGAGGTTCTCAGCACCGGCAAGCCGTGGGTCGCTCCGTACACGCATCCGATTTTTCAGACGGCGATTCACGCGCTCGAGTCCGGGTTCGGCAAGAAAGCTGTGTTCATCCGCGAGGGCGGCTCCATTCCGTTCGTCACGCAGATGCACGACACCTTCAAAGTTCCTTGCGTGCTGCTGGGCTTCGGATTACCGGACGAAAATGCTCACGCCCCCGACGAACACATCGCGCTGGAAAATTATTTCGGCGGCATTAAGGCTGTCGCGCTCTTCTACCAGCAGCTTGCCGCGCAGTAAATTTCCCGTCGAAAAATGGCGCGCTCTGGAAAGGCCCGTTTTATCGGGCTTTTTTGAAGGTTTGACTTGCGTTCGGCCGCTACTGCCGCTATAGTCCCCAAGGCGTCCTGCAGCGCAGGCTCGCCAGGCAATTTAAACTGAGGAGGAAAACGCAACTCGATGGCAAATCCGCTGAGCAAGTCCAAGATTATTGCGCACATCACTGAAAAGGTAAGCACCCCGGAGAAGCCCATTTCCAAGAAGCAGACCGTGGCTTTCTTCGACGAATTGTTCAAGTTGGCTGTAAAAGAGGCCAAGAGCGCGGGCAAGTTCGTGATTCCCGGCATCGGCCGCGCCGTCAAGGCGCATCGCAAGGCGCGTCTGGGCCGCAATCCAGCCACAGGCGAAACCATCAAGATCAAGGCCAAGACCGTTGTGCGTTTGCGCGCAGCGAAGGCATTCAAAGACGCCGTCCTGAAGTAGTCCTTCCGGCGCAGGGATTGACGACGAACCCCCAGGCATGCCCGCTCCGGACAACGGATCGGAGGCTTGGGGGTTTTGTCTTTTCATCCTGCCCCGCGATGCGGGATAAACTGTCTGGTTCCTTAAACATGCGATAAATCACAGCGGCATTCGAGGAGCACATGACCTCGCAGTATTGGGACGCGGGTCAGGCCCACGCGTACCACGAGTTTCAGTACCACTTTCCCGAAAAGACTCTCGCCGGTAAGCCCGTCATCGTCGCCGGCGGCGCTGGCGGCTTGGGTGCCGCCACCGTCGCGCTCCTCGCGCGAGAAGGCGCCCACTTGGTCGTGGGCTACCGCGCCAATCGTGAACGCGCCGAAGCCCTGCGCCACGCGATGCAATCCAGCTTCGGCTGCACCCTCGCTCTGGTTGCCGGCGATATCGCTTCCGCTGAAGTCCGCGAGGCCTATCTCGCCGCCGCACAGAAATTTGCCGCGCCACTCGCGGGCGCGGCGATCTTTGCAGGCAACCCCGCGCGCGTGGCCTTTGAAAATCTGAATCGTGAAACTCTCGTCGCCTCGCTGGAATCCAACTACGTGGGGCCAATTCTCCTGGCAAAAGAGCTTGGCACGGCGATGGAGGGCAGCGCGGTCGGCGGCAGTGTCGTACTGCTCGCCACCATGCAAGCACTCGCTGTGTTTCCATCCAGCCTGAACTACGCTGCGCCAAAAGCAGCGCTGGTCCACGCCGCGCGCATCCTCGCGCAGCAATGGGATCATGTGCGCGTGAACGTTGTCGCTCCCGGAGCCACCACCGTCGGCATGGCCACAGCCAGCGTGCAATCGGGAAAATATGACCGGCACGTTGCCAGCGGCGCCGTGTCTCGCTTCGGCCGCCCGGAAGATGTCGCCCGCGCCGTGCGTTTTTTTCTTGAGCCGGACAATTACATTACCGGCCAGGCGATTGCCGTTGATGGCGGGCTTACCTTGCGCCGCGATCGTCCGTAGCCGCTGCATCCTGGAAAAGGAAAATGTTCGAACACTCGGGCCTCTTAACCGATCTGTACGAGCTGACGATGGCTGCGGGCTATCTGCAGACCCGCTTCGAAGCGCGCGCCACGTTTGAACTTTTCGTCCGCCATCTTCCACCGCATCGAAATTATTTGGTCGCCGCAGGCCTCGAACAGGCGCTCGATTTTCTCGAGAACGTGCACTTCTCGGCGAAGGAAATTGATTACCTCCGGAAGCATCCCGTATTCCGCAATATCCGCGGCGAATTTTTCGATTACCTAGCGAAATTTCGCTTCACTGGAGACGTCTGGGCCATGCCCGAAGGCTCGCTGGTATTTCCCGGCGAGCCGATGTTGCGCGTCGTCGCGCCCATCGTCGAAGGGCAGATCATGGAGACGTATTTTCTCTCGACCCTCAGCTACCAGACCATGATCGCCAGCAAAGCCGCGCGCGTCGTTACCGCCGCCCAAGGCCGCCAAGTCGTGGACTTCGGCGCCCGCCGCGCTCATGGCAGCCAGGCCAGTCTGCTCGCCGCGCGCGCCGCTGCGATCGGCGGTTGCCAGGGCACATCCAACGTGCTGGCAGGCCAGCAATTCGGCATGGAAACCTATGGCACGCAAGCGCACTCCTGGGTGATGGCGCACGAAGACGAGACCGAAGCCTTCGCGCAATTCCTGGACGCGTTCCCTGCACACGCCGTGCTGCTGCTTGATACTTACGACGTGCGCACCGCCGCGAAACGAATCATCTCCATGAATCGCAAACCGGCTGGCGTGCGGCTCGATAGCGGCGATCTGGCGAAAGACAGCCAGTGGGTGCGCCGCGAACTGGATCGTATCGGATGGAAAGATGTGAAAATTTTCGCGTCGGGCGATCTCGATGAAACGCGCATCGCCGCGCTGATCGCAAAACACGCAGCGATTGACGCGTTCGGCGTCGGCACCGCGCTTGCGACGCCGGGTGATGCTCCGCATCTGAATTTGATTTACAAGTTGGTCGAAGTAGAGCGTGGCGGCATCATTCGCGAAGCCGCAAAACTCAGCGCCGCGAAAGTCACCTATCCCGGACGCAAACAGGTGTTCCGGTACTCCGCGCCGTCCGGCGAATATCGGCATGACCGAATCGCTCTGGAGGGCGAGCCTGCCGATGCCGGTGAGCCGATGCTCGTGGAAGTAATGCGTGGCGGTCGCCGCGTCGCGCCAGCGCAGCCCGTCGCTGATTTGCGCGCGCGTTGCCTGGCAGGCCTGGCGCGGCTTCCGAAAACTTATCGCCAAATCAATCGCGCCGCGGTGTACCCAGTGCGTTACACCAAGCGCCTCGAAGCCCTGCTCGAAAAGCTTCGCCGCCGCATCCGTCGCTCCGCGCTAAAATAGCGGACAGACAAGCTCGTGCACACGCGTCGTCCTAGCGGTACGATGCAATTGCATTTCAGAACTACACTCGGTGAAAAATGCCATCGGATCACCAGGAACAAGCTTGGGCGCTGCTGCAGGAAGCGTATCGCGCGCAGATGGAGGGCGATTATGCCCAGGCTGTCGCACTATACAAAAAGTCTCTCGAGCTCTTCCCTACCGCCGAAGCGCACACGTTTCTAGGCTGGACCTACCATTTCCAGGGGAAAATCGAAGACGCGATTGCGGAATGTAAACGGGCCATCGAAGTGGATCCAGAATTCGGCAATCCCTACAACGACATCGGCTCGTACCTGATCCAGCTGCAAAAATATGATGAGGCCATCCCGTGGCTGGAACGCGCCGTCGCTGCCTCGCGCTACGAGCCGCGCCATTTCCCGCATTTCAATCTGGGCCGCGCCTACGCCGCGAAGGGCATGCTCACCCGCGCGCGCGAATGTTTCAACGAATCGCTGCGCATCGAACCGCGCTACACCCTGGCGCGCCAAGCCGTGGAAAATCTCCGGCGCATGGTGAACTAGGTCGCGTCAGCCGCAATTCTTCCCGGCTGGAATATCTTGTCGTAGAGCCAGGTGAGCCCCGCAGTAACCACGCCGATGGCTGCAATCACCCACCACATCTGCTGCGGCTGGTGCAGCACTTCTCCGAAATGATGAATCAGGTAGCCGCCCAGCCACCCCGCAATAAAATATCCAATCGCTACCGGAAGGAACGCATATCCCATGTACAGGCCTTGCTGCCCGGGCGGTGCTAGCCGCGAGATGTATTCGTAGTAGCGCGAAGCTTGCGTGATTTCACCGATGGCCACGCCCACCAGAGTCGCTACCAGCATCGGCACGGTCGGATGAATCGCCAAAAGAATCCAGGAAAGGCCGGTGATCAGAAATCCCAGCGCCATCGCGCGAACCGCCGGCATTTTTCTCGTCAGATAGGCCGCGAGTATCTGGAAACAAATCACCACAATGGGATCCACCGAAAGCAACAGGTCCACGTCCGCTTTCGGATTCACGTATCCGCGAATGAAGAGCGGCGCAGAAATATATTGTTGCCAAAAAACGATGTAGAAGCCGGAAGAGATCGCCAGGAACAGCACGAACCTAAAATTGGCTAGAACCACGAACATATTTGAAAGCGCGGTCCATACGCTCGCGACCTTCAGCTCCCCGGAACGCCCGGGCTCGCGATAAAAAAATAGCGTCGTCCAGAACATCAGAAACACCCATAGCGCCGAGACTCGAAATACGTTTTCTATGCCCCATCCCAGTTGCTTGCGCACCAGCCAGGCCACGATTGGACCCAGCGCTCCGCCGATATTCACCAGTGTGTAGTAAATCGAATATCCGAGTGACCGCACGTTCTCGTTTGAGGCGCGCGCTGTCGTTCCCGCCACGCATGGCTTCACCACGCCGGGGCCGAGTGCGGGAATCATCAGGATGGCCAGCACCAGCCATTTGTCGCCCAAGGATTGGCGCAGCGATTCCATCCAGGGAGCGGAAAGCGAGCCAAGCAGGAAATACCCGACCGTCATCACGAGGTACGCAAACATCAGCGCGCGGCGAAATCCAAATCGGTCCGCGAGCGTGCCGCCCAGTATGGGCAGGAACCATACGACCAGGCCGAATGTTCCTACTAGCCAGCCCGTCAATTCGCTCGAGAAATGCAGCTGCTCTTTCAGGTAGATGGCGAGAACGGCGGTCGTCCCGTAATACGCCACCCGCTCGAAAATTTCCGTGAAATTCGCCACCCAGAACGCCGGCTCAAACCCCGTGCGAATTTCTGCAAAGCGCTGTGAAAAACTCAACGTGCCTCCCTTGGCTGCGCGCGCTGGCAAGCGCTCGCGTGTGGCAGTGGCCAAATTGTAGCGGAAGCAACGCCACCGTGAACAGTGGGTTAGTCTTACGAATGCTGATCTGCCCCAACTATTTTGTGTCCAGAGCGAGCTTCGTGGACGAGTTTCCTGCGCAACGCTCGGTGAAGCCTGCGCAGGTCCTGAAATCGGGCGTGGGAAATGAGTTCTTCTGCTCGCAGCAGGTCCTCCTCCGTTCCACCAACTAGCTGATACATTGCGACCCATGCGTCTCTGGACGCTTGGTCACAAGAAATCCATGCCTCCGCATACGCCTCGCCGAGTTCTCGAGCGATGGCCTCACACTCGTGACAGGATGCGCGATTGTTCATCGTAGCCGCGACCATTATTCCATCGTGCCAGACTGGTGTTCAAATTGAACCGCTGCCCGCTTGCGCCCCCGATTTTTGCTTCCGCGAAGCGTGTGCTAAAATCGCGAGTTTGGCGGACTGCTGCACTTCCGCCTGTACACAATGTCTACTGCCACGATGAAAGCTTTGCGCAAGATGCGTCCCCAGCGCGGAGCGCAACTCGAATCCGTTCCCATCCCAACGCCGGGCCCCGCCGACGTTCTCGTCCGCGTGCGCGCCGCTTCCATCTGCGGCACTGACCTGCACATCTACGGCTGGGACCGCTGGTCCGCTTCCCGCATTCATCCGCCGATGACCCTCGGGCACGAATTCTGCGGCCACGTCGAAAAAGTCGGCTCCGAAGTCACTTCGGTCAAACCCGGCGACTTCGTCAGCGCCGAAATGCACGTCAATTGCGGCCATTGCCGCCCCTGCCGCATGGGCCAGCCGCACGTTTGCCAGAGTGTGAAAATCATCGGCATTGACGCCGACGGCTGCTTCGCCGAATACGTGCTCATTCCCATCCGCAACATCTGGAAAATCGATCCCGCGATTCCCGAGCACTACGCCGCGATTCTCGATCCGCTCGGCAATGCCGTGCACACCGTGCTGGCCGGCGAGATCGCCGCGCAAAATGTAGTCGTCACGGGCGCCGGGCCAATCGGTCTGATGGCCATCAACGTCGCGCGCGCCTGTGGCGCCGCCATGATCTTTGCCACTGAAGTGAATCCGCATCGCCGCGAGCTGGCAATAAAAATGGGCGCGGACGAAGCTCTCGATCCCGCGCAAGCGGACGTGGTCGCGCGCGTCCGCGAAGCCACCGAAGGCGCGGGCGCCGACGTGCTGCTGGAAATGAGCGGCCATCCCGCCGCGATTCACCAAGGCTTCGAAATGCTGCGCCAGGGCGGCCGCGCCTCGTTGCTAGGGATTCCCAAGGATCCCGTCACGTTCGATCTGGTGAACGATGTAATTTTCAAAGGCGCCACCGTGCAAGGCATATACGGCCGCAAGATGTTCGAGACCTGGGTGCAGATGACGGAACTCTTGAAGCACCATCGCCTAAATCTCGAACCGCTTTTCAACGAGCGCGTGCCTCTCGACAAATTCGAACAAGCCTTCTCACTTCTGGAATCCGGCCTCGCCGGTAAAATCCTGTTTTATCCTAACGGCGCAAATAAATAGCGCGCCACGAATCCGCCGGAGGAATTATGAGCACTGGCACACGTCCCCAACTTCAGTATGTGCATGATGCCATCGAAGACCTGAAAGCCAAGCATCTCTACTTCAACCTGAAAATTCTCGAAGGCGAGCAAAAACCCGTCGCGAATTTCGACGGCAAAGAAGTCATCAACCTCAGCTCGAATAATTATCTGGGCCTCACCACGCATCCGAAGCTCCGTCGCGCCGCCATCGAGGCCACGCGCAAATTCGGCGTCGGATCCGGCGCCGTACGCACCATCGCCGGGACGATGAAGATGCATATGGACCTGGAAGCGCAAATCGCGAGCTTCAAAAAAGTGGAAGCCTGCGTGGTCTTTCAATCCGGCTTCGCGGCCAACGCCGGCACCGTTTCCGCCATCCTCGGCAAAGACGATTTGGTCATCTCCGACGAACTGAATCACGCCTCCATCATTGATGGCTGCCGCCTCTCGCGCGCCACCATCAAAGTCTTCAAGCACAAGGACGCCGCCGATTGCGAGCGCGTCCTGCAGGAAACCAAAGATTGGAACGGCAAGAAGCTGCTCATCACCGATGGCGTCTTTTCCATGGACGGCGACATCGCGAATCTCCCCGCGCTCTGCGATCTCGCCGAAAAATATAATTGCATCATGATGGTGGACGACGCGCATTCCTCCGGCGTTCTCGGAAGCCGCGGCCGCGGCACCATTGACCACCACAATTGCCACGGGCGCGTGGATATTCAGGTGGGCACGCTCAGCAAAGCCATCGGATCGATCGGCGGCTACGTCTGCGGCTCGCGCGATTTGATTGATTTCCTGCGGCAGCGCGCCAGGCCATTCCTTTTTTCCACTTCGCATCCACCGTCGGTTACGGCCACTTGCCAAGCCGCATTCGAACTGCTGGATTCCGAAGCAGGCGAGAAGCTCATCAAAAAGCTGTGGGCCAATACAAATTTCTTCAAGCGCAAACTCAAGAAACTGGGATTTGACACCGGCAAGAGTGAGACGCCGATCACGCCCATCATGGTCGGCGAAGCAGCCAAAGCATTTCAATTTTCGCGGGAATTATTCGCTGAAGGAGTTTTCGCCGGCGCGATCGGCTTTCCCACCGTCCCCGAAGGCAAAGCGCGACTGCGCACCATCGTCACCGCCACACACAAACGCGCCGACCTGGAACGCGCCGCCGAGATCATCGGCCGCGTAGGAAAAAAATTAGAAGTCGTCTCGTAACGCGAGCCAAATGCCGGCGCTACCCGCCACCGCCGCGCGAACTTCACACCACCGCTGCAGCAGCCGCCAACTGGGGCCGCATGTTCTTGTAAATCGCCAGCGCTACCGCGCCCATTCCCCAGATCACCACCACAAACGAAATCCACCCGCCCAGGTACGGCAGCATCCCCAACGCGCGCAAGATCGCCAAGCCCAGTGCCAGACGTCCCAGCGCCGCTCCTACGCCGGCACCTTCGCCCAGAATTTTTTCTCCCAGCCACCCGCCCACCAACACTTGTGCGGCATAAATCGTTATCACCCAAAACATCATCGCGGAAATTCCCACTCCCAATCCCACCACCGTGATGCACACGATGACTGCCGCAATGGGTATCGCGAACAAGAACAGTACGCCGAATCCGATCGCCGGTGCGGTCTTGGCGCATGCCTTCACCGCGTCAAAGTAGAAACCGGGCACCAGGAACAGCAGCACCAGCCCGAACAAAAAGCTCGCGCCCCATTTCAAGATCTGGTGCACGTAGTAGCGCCCCGACGAGTAACGGGTTTCCGATCCGCTCTTGGTAATCGTCCAATCCAGCGGGCTGCCCAGTTTCGCGCCTGTTGAAACGTCCGGTGGCTGCCGCAGTTGGGCCGTCGTCTGTCCTGCGATCTCCGCCCGTGACCCAATCGTCAGGTTTCCACCGCGAATCCTCGCGTTGCGCCCCAACTGGCCGTTGATGTCCACATCTCCCGAAAACGCGAGCAAATCTCCCACCAGTTTCCCGTTCACTTCCAAGTGCCCGGAGCCCGTCGTCAATGTGCCATTCACTTTTGCGTCCTGATCCAGGTTCACATCGCCGGCCCACGCCAGCACATTTCGCGCGATCGTGCCATAAAGCTGCAAGTTCTGCACCATCGCGCGCACATTTCCATCGACCGGGCCATTCACGCGTAATTCCTGACTGAAGGCAATTATGTCGCCCTTGATGTGCCCGTTCACCGTCACGCTGTGCGAAAATATGATCAGGTCGCCTTCCACGTCGCCATCAATCCGCGTGGAAGCCGCCGACACAATTAAATCTGTATGTATCACTTCACCCGCCGGCAGCGAATAATTCGGATCGCCATGCTTCAGCTCCGCGGCTCCGGCGGAGGGAGGCAGCGCCACCGCAAGGGCCAGCGCACCCATCACCACCGCCAGCGCCGTGGTGCGACGCAGGTGACGCCGCAACAGCCACATCACCACCAGACCCAGTGTACCCATCGCCAGAAGTTCGATCAGACTTCGCATCGCGTCCCATCCTTTCCAGAATGCACCGCTGAAAAAAAGCATGGTCAGTAGATTTCCTTGCGTAAAACCGGCCTGAGCCGCCTGCGCTTGCCACGGCTCGATGAATCCGCTCCACACCGTGTAGGCTCCGCCCGCGCTCAGCCCCAGCGCCGAAATCCAGCCCCACGGCGCGCCGCCATGTTCCGGCGCTTGCACCAGCCGCGCGGGGACTGACTCATCGTCCGCTTCCAGCGATTCGCGCAGCCAGACACTCTCTGTTTGCAACGCGCGCAGCAGCCCGCGGCATTCCGTGCACGTAGCCGCGTGGGAGCGCACTTCCTCCGCGTGGTCCGCATCGAGCTGCCCTTCCATATACAGCAGGCACGTCATTTCATCGAAGTGGCTCATGACCTTCCCCCGGCAGCCGCGCCCTGCAATCCGCCGCCGCTTTCCGCCAGCACATCGCGCAATTGATGACGCGCGCGCAGCAATAGCACTCCCACGAACGCTCGCCGCACTCCGAGCGTGTCCGCGATTTCTTCGTAGCTCATCTCCGAGTAATAGCGCAGCACCAGCGCCATGCGTGCGCGGTCCGGCAATTTCGCCAGGCCGGCGCGAACGTGTTTGCTGTCGTGATCTATTTGTAGTTGTTCGAGCTGACTCGGATCAGGATGTTCCAGCGGCAGCGTCTCCAGGTCACCTGTTTCCAGGTCCTGACGAATCCGCCGCCGGCGTAGCGTGTCCCAACAATGATTGCTCGCAACTTTGTATAGCCACGCCGTAAAGGGCCGCGACGAGTCGTACATCCCGAGTTTTTGCCGTACCTTCATAAATATTTCCGTGGTGGCGTCTTCCGCATCTTCGCGCGTGGGCAATGCCCGCCGGCAGAATCGGAAAATCGCCGGAGCATACTGGCCATACAGGTCGCCCCAGGCGTCCGAATCGCCCGCCCGGACCTGCGCTAGCAAATCCGCTAGTTCCGCGGTACTCATCTCGCCGATGCTCTTGCGTCGCTCCATAGATGAATACGTATGATCCTATCGAAATATTTCAAATCCGTGACAGATCAGTGGCTTACAACGTGGCGCAAGCCCGCCCGCCGCAATAGGGCAATTTTGCCTGTCCGAATTATCCTGCCAGCTGCATCGAGCTCGAACGGCAACGGCAGGGGAACGCCATGCCGTCGCCGCCCACGTCACGCATTCTCCCTACAGGCTGTACATTGCACATTATAATGCACTTACGGTTGACATGACCCCAAAAGAAACACGGCCCGGCGACTTCCAGACTGGATGGCCACCGGGCCGCTGATGCTATCGAAAATCTGGTGATCGAACCTCGAGCCCTCCCCGCGGCCCCCTAGAACGTGAATTTAGCCGCGAGCTGTATCCCGCGTGGCGCGCCACCACCCAAGAACGGGTTGCCGATTCCAACATCGCCCGTCGCGCTCAGACCGTAAAATTTCTGGCTTACTCCGTTTGTCCCGATGCCCTGTTGCGCCGCATCGGCAATGAACGCTGGCAGGAACGGGTTTGAAAAGTTCGGATGATTCAGGATATTGAAAAATTCCGCTCGCAGTTGCATCCCCAAACGTTCGGTAATCTGCGTGTTCTTATAAATCGCGAAATCCCACTGCTTGAAGCTGGGTCCACGCAACGCGTCACGCCCTTCGTTACCGAAGTGCCGCGTGCCAGGAACGCAGTTCTGATCCGGTCCGTCGCCTGAGGCTTCAAAATCGAGCAAAGGTTGCCCCGACAGCGGAGTGCATGGCGTTGCGAATGAGGCAAGGTTCAGGAATTGCGCCGGATTGTTCGGTTGATATTGAATCGGCGCGACGACGTCCGGGCGATCAAATAACTCGCCGCTTCCGCTGAAATCGCCTTCAAAGTTGTAGTTCAGCTGAAACGGCTGGCCGTCCTGCAGCGTCACCGCGCTGTTCAACCCCCATCCGTTCTTCAATTTTTGCCAGTCTCCGCCCATGTGCGGTAAATCGTAGGCGAAGATCCATGTAAAGCGGTTGCGAATGTCAAAGTTCGAGTTGCCATATTCAAGGTTTGGCCTGGTGCTGTCATTCGGCTGAGCGGTATTGGGCTCAAAATCAAAACTGTCGCTAGCCGTATCCAGTGAATGTGACCAGACGTAGTTGACGATAGACGTTACGCCGTGCCATCCATTCACACGCAAGCTGGTTTGCAGGGAGTTGTAATTGGATCGCGCGTTTGCTTGCAACTGGTTGATGTAGAAAGCACCATACGGATTGCTGGCAAAAACGCGAGTAACACCTGAGTTCGTCAGGGCTGAGTTGATACATCCGGGGCCTCCATCCGGGAAGCACGGAGCTCCAGTCGAAGACGTATTCGCCTGCGCAAACGCGATGTCAGACGCATTGATCGTTGCCTGATTCGGTTGGTTCAGGTCAAGATAATGGAATAGCCGGTGCCCCTGCGCGCCCACGTACCCAACCTGCAGTATTACCTTGCTCGAGATCTGCTGCTGCACGTTGAGGTTGTAATTCTCCATATAGGGCGTCGGAAGGTTACGGTTGATCGCGAAAATGCTTCCGCCCGGCGTGCTGGAGGGTGGCGTGAATACGGGCACGTTCTGGGCGATTGGCCCTGCCGCAGTTCCCACCGAGAAAATCGGCGCCGGGCCCGCAGGGTTGTACGCAACGCCTGGACAGAAACTGCAGTTGTATGGCAGCTCGCCGAGAAACACGTCCTGAGAAACCGAGTCGTAAAAGAGCCCCCACCCCGCTCTAACCACAGTGTGGCCTTTGCCAAAGGGATCCCAAGCCAGACTCACACGCGGTCCGAAATTCTTGTAGTCGGGCTGATAAACCTGGCTCAGTCCCGGTTGACCCAGTTGCGTCAGAGTGACGGTTGGATCGAAGGACGTTATGTTCGTGAAGAGATCATTTTTTTCGCCTACCACGCCGTAATAATCCCAGCGTAATCCGTAGTCGAGCGTCAATCGCGAATTAAACTGGTAAGTATCCTGAACATACAAACCGTCATTGTTCTGGTAGGTATGGCGAATCGAGTTGCCCAGCGACTGGCCGCCTTCCTTCACGTCCGGCGTTCCGCTTAGAAAATCGTCCACACTGTCGAAATTTAGTTTTCCCCGGTAATTCACTCCGAAGAACTGTTGAATGGTCGTCCGCCGGTACTCGTACCCGAATTTCACATCGTGCTTTCCGATCTTCCACGAAAAATTATCCAGCGCCTGCCAGTTGGAATCCACGCGATGCCGGGGAGTCGAATGGTTTGCGCCAAGCTGCGAAAAAGGGCTCACATCAATCACCGGCAGCCCCTGGTTGGAAGTCACGGCGCCAGTACAAGCCGCTGTGGTCGTCGCCGCGCAGAGCCCCACGCTGCTCGGCTCGAAATTCTGGTCCTGCGGAAAAAATCCTTCCGCGAAGCGGTTCCAGCCAAGCCGTGCTTCATTCACTTTGTTCGATGAAAGCACGCTCACATACGAGATCGAAACCAGCTGCACCCTCGTTGGCGTGAACGTATTGAATCCCGGCAGCACGCCGCCGCCCGTCAGCGCCAGCGGAAAACTCTGCACGCTGTCTCCAAAATAGTAGCGCCCGGTCAAAATATTGTTTTGGTTGACGTTGTGATCCACTTTAGCAATCAGGCTGGTTAATTTGTTGAACGAAGGCGCCACCACCGAGGCGGCCAAGGCAGGGGCCGTACAATTCGTGTTCCCAGGGAGGTTTGGTAGCGGCCACGGGTCGCCGTTCGGGTAGTGCGCCAACAGGGCGGTAATGACGGAATTGGAAGATACCAGCGAAGCCGGATCCGGCACGCAAGCCACGCTTACCGTCCCCACCCTCTCCTGCTGCCCCTCATAATCCACATAGAAAAACGTCTTGTCCCTTATAATTGGACCGCCCAGTGACGCACCGAATTGATTGTTGTGAAAGGGCGCCTGCGTCGTTCCCACCGGATTGAAATAATTTCGCGCATCCAGGGCGTTGTTCCGAAAGTAATCGAAGAAATCTCCGTGCAGTTGGTTCTGCCCGCTCTTGGTCACGATATTGATCACTGCGCCGGCGTTGCGTCCGTATTCAGCCTGGTAATTGGACAGCACCTTCAATTCGCTCACCGCATCAATCGGCAATATCGTTGCCGGCGTCCCGAACACCCCCGCTTCATTAATCGCGGGATCGTTCCGGTAGCCGTCGTTCATGTCCGTGCCATCTAGCAGAAAGTTATTCGCCCGTCCGCGCGCCCCATTCATTGAAAACGTTCCGTAGGATCCCGGAGAATCGGAAATCTGGTCAGGCGAACCCGCAACGCCAGGCGTCAAATAGATCAATTTCGTATAGTCGCGTCCGTTCACCGGCAAATCTTTGACGGTATCCTGCGTGAGCGTTCCACCCAGCGTATCGTTGGTTGAATCCACCTGCGGCAAATCCTCGCCCGCCACCACGATCTGCTGGTTCACCTGCCCCGGCTTCAGCACCGCATCAATCCGCTTCTCGGTTGCCACGTCCACCACCACGCCGGTCGTCACCGTCTTCTGGAACCCGCTCATAGAAACCGAGACGGCGTACGTCCCGATCTGTAGCTCCGGCACCAGATAACTGCCGTCTGTGTTCGTCTGCGTGATCCGGTCAATTCCTGTGTCCACATTGTGGATCGTCACCGTCGCGCCCACCAACGCCGCGCCGCTACTGTCCGTCACCGTCCCCTGAATCGTTCCACGGAATGTTTGCGCCCAGCCCGGCGCTGCCGCCAGCATCGTCAATAGAATCGCGCACACGCTCGCAACAACTACACCCCAGCGGCTAGAAATCTTCATGGTTTTCTCCTGTGCAGGCTTATACGACTTCTGGGCAGGCTTGTCCCATCAAAAATGCAAATGACCGCTATGAATCCTGCGGACGACTCCCCGGGCCCCACCAATCCACCCCTCAAAATTGCTGGTATACCTATAAGCCTCAACGGGATGGGGAGTCAAGCAAGTTATCTGGCAGGAAACGTCTTTTCGCTCGACGGCATCGCGTCACGCGGCCGCTTCCATACCACGCGCTAAACGTACCTCTCGTGTTGCGGGGCGCTGCGGCGTGTTGCGGGGGGCTTCCAAGGCCGTTCGCCAACGCTTCAGTTCTGCGCCACCGGCGCGGTGCCGTTCACCGTATCCAGATGAAATTGCACCAGCACCGTGTTGGCAATCTTGTCGAACGGCAGGTTATGCGTCATTTCAAAATCCCGCCGGTTGAACGAAAAACTCCCGTCAATCCATTCATGCCCATCATCCTGCCGAAGCAGCGTAATGGAGACCGAAACCGGCTGGGTGATTCCGCGTATCGTGAGTTCTCCATCCATGTGAAATTTCGAGGGCGCACCGTCCGAGGCAATGCTCTTGGACCCGAACCGAATCTTGGGGTGTTCTTCGACCGCAAAAAAATTCTTCCCTTTCACCTCTTTGTCTCTCAACCCGCTTCCGGTGGTTACACTTGCCGCCTCGATTTCGAGTACCAACGAAGCGTCTGCAAATTTGTCCCCGGGCATCTTCATATTCGCTTCCCAGGAGTGGAACACGCCGACGACCTTCGCGAACGTCGAGCTGGAGTGAAATTCGATCCGGCTGCTCGTTTTCACAACGTAGCGGCTGTCCTCATCTTGCGCTGCGGATGCCAGCGAGCCAGCCCCGAAAATCAAGAGCATGCACGCAGCGAGTCCCCGCACCACCGAAGCGCGTCGGAACAAACCTTCCCAGTAATGCGGCATACGTCAAATATATGCGAACCCCCAGCGAATCACCAACAAGCCCAGAAGCACGGGGGGCGGCGTGCGCTCGCTCCTAAGTGGCCCGCCTCTCCCCGTCTGCTATACTTTCTTTCCCGCGCCCCACGCGCCGGAAAGCCAGCATGCCTCCCACAAACCGCAAGCGCCTGTTCCTGATTGACGCCATGGGCTACATCTTCCGCGCCTATTTCGCTCCCATGGACCGCCTGCAAACTTCCTCCGGCATCCCCACCAAAGTCCCCTACCTCTTCGCCACCATGATGCGCCGCCTGCTTTCGAACAAGGACCGCCTCCCCGACTACGTCGCCGTGGCCTTCGACGTTAGCGCGCCCACTTTTCGCGACAAGCTCTTCGCTGCCTACAAGGCCCAGCGCCCGCCTATGCCCGATGATCTTGCGGTGCAAATTCCCTTCGTGCGCCGCTATTGCGAAGCGATGCGCCTGCCCATCCTGGAATATCCCGGCTATGAAGCTGACGACGTCATCGGCACACTCGCGCGCCTCGCGTCCAAAAAAAATCTCGACGTGTTTATCGTCACCAGCGATAAGGACCTGCTGCAACTCGTCACCGAAAACGTCCTGGTCCTGAATCCCACCAAGGCTGACCTGCTCATTGGCGAAAAAAAAGTCGAAGAGCTCATGGGCGTGCCGCCCTCCAAAGTTGCGGACGTTATGGCCCTGATGGGCGATTCGATTGACAATATTCCCGGCGCGCGCGATCCCAACGAAAAGGTCGCTCCCGGCGAACGCCGCAAGCCTGGCATCGGCGAAGTGGGCGCGCGACAGCTAATTCAGCAGTTCGGCAGCGCCGAAGAAACCTTAAAACGCGCGAGCGAAGTGAAACGCGCGAGCTATCGCGAAGCCCTGGAAAAATGCGGCGAGTTCGTCATTCTCAGCAAGAAGCTCGCGACGATTCCGACGGACGCGCCCGTGGACCTCGATCTGGATGCGATGAAAGTCGGCGAGCCAGACGCTGCCGCTTTGCGCGAGCTTTACTCCGAATTGGGTTTCACTTCTCTTCTGCGCGAACTCGCGCCATTGGCCGACGCTCAGCAGACGGACTACGCGCCCATCGAGCAGCCTTCCGTATTTAAGAAATATCTCGACGCGATTCCGCGCAGCCATGAAACCGCCGCTTGGCTCGCCCTTGATGCGCAGGACCAGGATGAAGAAGGTTTTGGCACACGCGTTCTCGCCGTCGAAGTTTCCACCAAACCAGGACACGCGCGCATCGCCGCCAACAACGTCGAAGACAAGACCCTCGCCGCCATGCAAGATTGGCTCGCCGATTCGAAGCATCCGAAAGTCGTCCACGACCCGAAATTATTTCAATTGCTCGCGGCTCGCGCGGACCTTCGCGAAGGCACCGCCAAAGCCACGCCAAAGTCCGCAAAAAAATCAGCAGCTTCAGCCTCTGCGGGCTCGGTCCCCGGAATCCGCCACGCCACCATGCTCTATTCCTATCTGCTGCGCCCCACAACCGCGAATCACGAATTCGCCGAAGTCGTCCTGCGCCATCTGAATCGCACGCTCTCCGGCGCCCCCGGCGAACGCGCCGATTTTCTACTCCGCGTTGCGCCGGTCCTCCGCGCCGAAGTCGAAGCGCAAAGCCTCCTGGAACTCTACGAAAAAATCGATTTGCCGCTCGCCGCAGTTCTGGCGCGCATGGAATCCGCCGGCGTGCGCGTGGACCCCGTCGAACTGGAGCGCATCTCCACCACTACGCTCGAGGAAATCGGTAAGCTGGAAAAATCCATCTACGGTCTCGCCGGGGTCGAGTTCAATATCAATTCACCGCAGCAACTCGCCGAAATCCTCTTCGACAAACTAAAGCTGCAGCCGCCGCGCCGCAGCCGCGCCAAAGCGCGTTCCACCGCCGCCGACATCCTTGAAGAACTGGCAGCCGTTCACGAGTTGCCCAAGAAAATCATCGAATACCGCGAACTCGCCAAGCTCAAATCCACTTATTCCGACGTGCTGCCGCGCCTGATCCATCCCATCTCCGGCCGCCTGCACACGCGCTTCTCGCAAACCGGCACCGCGACGGGCCGCCTCAGCTCGTCCAATCCAAATCTGCAAAATATTCCCATCCGCACGGAGCTTGGCCGCGAAATTCGCGCCGCCTTCGTCGCCGCGCCAGGCTTTCAACTTCTTTCGGCGGATTACTCGCAGATCGAGCTGCGCATTCTCGCGCATCTCTCCGGCGATCCTGTTCTCATCGAAGCTTTCCGTCGTGGGGAGGACATCCACTCGCGCACCGCGCAGGAAGTTTTCGACGTTGCGCCCTTCGCGCAAACCCGCGAACATCGCCGCGTGGCTAAAGTCATCAATTTCGGTGTGATTTATGGCCTTTCCGCGTTCGGCCTGGCCCAGCAGCTCGGCATTGACCAAAAAGAAGCCGCGCAATTCATCGCCAAATATTTCGAACGCTATCGCGGCGTGAAGGATTTTCTCGACCGCCAGATCGCCGCAACGCGCCAGTCCGGCGTCACTAGGACTCTGTTCGGCCGCATCCGCCAGATCCCCGAAATCAATTCGCCGCAGCCCAACATGCGCAATTTCGCCGAGCGCACCGCCATGAATACACCCATGCAAGGCGCCGCCGCCGATCTCATCAAGCTCGCCATGATCGAACTCGACCGCCGCCTGCCCCAAGAAAATTTCCAATCGCAAATGATCCTGCAGGTCCACGATGAACTGCTCTTCGAAGGCCCCGAAGAAGAAGTTTCCAGCCTCACCAAACTCGTTAAAGAAGTAATGGAAGGCATCTACAAGCTAAGCGTCCCACTAGTTGCCGACACCAAAGTAGGCCCCAACTGGCGCGACATGAAATAGCAACTGTAGCGCCGGCGTCGCGCCGGCTGTTTGCCTTTCTCCGCACACTCCGCGTCGCTGTGGTTCGGCTTCTTTGAATGCGCCTCTGTGCCCTCTGTCTTCCTCAGTGTTCTCTGTGTTATGTTTTTGCTTTGGAATCTATGCTGCAGAAGAGGTGAAATCATGAGCCACCCCAATCATCCCGAAGGTTTTCTTCGCCTGGTAGCCGATGCCAAAAAACGCATCAAAGAAGAAGACGTCCAAGCCACCAAGAAAAAACTCGACGCCGGCGAAAAAATGATCCTGGTAGACACGCGCGAGGAAAGCGAATGGGCCCGCGGCCACATTCCGAACGCCCTGCATCTCGGCAAAGGCATTATCGAGCGCGACATCGAAAAAGCCATCCCCGACAAATCCGCCACCATCGTTCTCTACTGCGGCGGCGGTTTCCGCTCCGCCCTAGCGGCCGACAATCTGCAAAAAATGGGCTACAGCAACGTAATCTCTATGGACGGCGGCTGGCGCGGCTGGACCGAAGCCGGCTTCCCCGTTATCAAGGATTAAAAGGATTGAATTTATCGCGTGAGTGACTCAGCGGGAAGAATTTGGCTGGGGCGGTTGGACTCGAACCACAAGCAGCGTTGAAACAATATAAGTTGTTGATTCTACTTAAGGCGAAAAACGCCACAAGTTGCCGATTCGCTCTATCGTGCACAAGTACGCGATTATCTCGCGGCGACTGGAGCGCTGCTCGGGCTTGTCGTGTTTCTAACATCTAAATTAGTTGAGCGGATTTCGATTTGAGCCCGGGCACCGGAAAGCCCGTCCACTTTGTCCGAGCAGCTTCATTCAATCGTCCGTCCCCGGAAGCCGTCGACGCCGGACTCGGCGACAGGATCGCAGTTTCATTCCGCGGCATTGTCACGGAGCTGGTTGGGGTCGCAATTGCTAAATCATCATTGCCCGCGTCGGAGCAAAACAAGGCCCAGGACTATGGTTTCTTGTCTTGCTCAGACGCAGTCTTCAATTGCTGACGTCACCGCTCGCCGTAAATGCTTATATCCTATGCTTTGCAGATTGCCTATTGGGCAATTTTCTTGACATACAATATAACATTGCTTATACTGCATGCATCATTCTTTGCCTTATAGGCTATCCATTGAGCATACAGTATAACTCGAATCTGAGAACGTCCCGGAGTCAAATGGCCAAGCTCTTGATGGCTCTGTACGATTGTGGCCAAACGACATTTACGAGCGCTGACGCTTCTCGAATCACGGGCTTGAAACCGCCGCTCGCGAGCAGCCTTCTTCATAAAGCTGCCAAGCGGGGTCTCGTGTCCCGGCTGAAACGCGGTCTCTTCGCCATCGTTCCCCCTGAGCTCGGGACCTCGGTCGAGTATTCCGGAAATCCCTATTTGGTCTCGCGCTATCTGGTTGGCTCCGCTCCCTACTATCTCTCTCATGCATCCGCCATGGAACTCCATCGCATGGTGACTCAACCGCAATTTACCGTCTTCGTTTCCAGTACCAAGCGCATACCGAACCAGACGCTGCATGGAACCAAATTCCGCTTTGTTCTGCTGAAACGCGCGCATTTCTTTGGCACGATGAAACACTGGGTCACAAAACCGGAATCGATTGAAATCAGCGACCTCGAACGAACTGTCATCGACGGACTGCGCCGGCCAGAATACTGCGGCGGCGTGACTGACGTCGCGAAAGGCCTCTCGATGCGTCGCGCCGACATGAACGTCCAGAAACTGCTCGACTATGCCACGCGCCTTAACATCGGCTCCGTCAAGCGCCGTGTAGGCTATTTGCTCGAATTGTTCGGCATGGCCCCCGAACAGCAACTGCAAGCTTTTCGGAAATCCTTGACGGCGACCTACGTTCCGCTCGATCCTCTCCTTCCGCGCGAAGGACCCCACCTCGCTAAGTGGCGACTCCAGATCAATGTTTCGCCCGAAGAAATACAAGCGGCCAGGATCAGCTAAGCGATCCCGCAAAGAAGCATTTCACTCCTTTCCAACCGCCTCGCCGCGGGCGGCGACATGCGCATTCGAGAAGCTGTACTCGAACGGGACTATTGCCTCGCCTGGTTTTTGTGCGGCCTCGCTGAATCCGACTTGAAGCCGGTCCTGGCTTTCAAGGGAGGGACGGCGTTGAAGCGCTGCTACTTTGGCGATTATCGCTTTTCCGAAGATCTCGACTTTACGGTGCGAGAGGCGCTATCTTTCCAGGAAATTCGCGCGCGCCTTGAACGCGTGTATGCTGCTGTTCAAGAACAGTCCGGTGTCGCCTTCGCCTTCGACCGCGAGGATCCTCGGGCGCACGTCAACAGCCATACCTTCTATCAGAGATACACCGGACCGTTACCCAGAGGCAGTGACGTCAAAGTGGACATCACCATAAACGAGCTCCTGGTATTCCCAGTGGAGGAAGCAGAAGCCGACTAGCTCGGACTCCCGCAGTTTCACTCCCGGTCGTGACTATCCGGGCTTACACGGGAAGGTCGTAGACTGGGTCGAACACAGATTTGAGGAAGGCCTCTTGTATCTCCACGTTCGGTTTACCGACAAGACTGAGCTTTGCTGGCGGATCAGCACGCGCATGACGATCGAGGAAGCCGACCTTAGCAACTGGAAATCCGGCGACTTTGACCAGCTTTGCGTCTTCGTTAGCGACGAGCGCGACGGGAGCAGCTGATGCACCGCAACATCGCGCGCGCCTATAATTGTCTCCAGGATGAGCACCACCGTATCCGTATTGCTTCCGTCAAGATCCTCTCTCGAAACGACAAGGCCATAGAACGAGCAAAGGTTGGCTGGGGCGGTTGGACTCGAACCAACACCGTCCTCATTAACAGTGAGGTGTCCTACCAATTGGACCACGCCCCAGCCGTTCCTCGATTGTAAACGCGAATGGAATTTTCCTTCTCACGCATTTCTATTATATTGATTAGATTTCGCTGAAAATCGCAATCGTAGCTACGAAGCAGCACCAACAGAATGAAGACGCTCCCGCCTATATAGGCCTGTAGGAAAATTATGAATGTGACGGGAGAGGCCGAGGGAAGGAAGCCGGCCCAGCCCTCAATCCCCTAAAGGGATCCTCGGCTTTCCTTCCCTCTGACGGCCCTACCCATCGCACGCCGAGAACCAAACTCATCCTGCTGAAAACAAAGGCCTTTCGATTTTCGCCCCCGAGTAAAAAATCCAAGCTACAGGGCAAAATTTCCCCCTCGCCGAATCCGCTCCCTCATGAATTCAACCTACCTTCGCCTGATCCTTGACCGCGACTTGCTTGTCTTGCTATGCTGATAGATTACACTGGGCGCATTTTACCCGGTGTATGACGCCGCATCCTGTAGGGAGCATCCCATCCCAAAATGGGCCTGAAAAAAATCGTTATCCGGGGCGCCCGGCAGCACAACCTGAAAAATATTCATCTGGAAATACCCCGCAACACGCTCACCGTCATTACAGGGCTTTCCGGTTCGGGCAAATCCTCGCTCGCTTTCGACACCCTCTACGCCGAAGGCCAGCGCCGCTACGTCGAATCCCTTTCCGCCTACGCGCGCCAGTTTCTCGATCAGATGGAACGCCCAGACGTTGATTCCGTCGAAGGCCTTTCGCCTTCGATCGCTATCGAACAGAAAACCACCACGCGTTCGCCGCGTTCCACCGTCGGCACCATCACTGAAATCTACGATTACCTGCGCGTCGTTTATAGCGCCATCGGCTCTCCACACTGCCCCAACTGCGGCAAGCCCATTACGCGCCAGTCCACCGAACAAATTGTCCAGTCGGTTCTGGCGCTGAAGCCTGACGACCGCATTATGGTCCTGGCGCCGGTGGTTCGCGGTCGCAAAGGCGAATACAAAAAGGAACTCGAAAAATACGCCAAGGAAGGCTACGTTCGCGCTCGTGTGGATGGCGACCTCGTCAATCTCGATGAACCCATTCCGCTCGACCGTCGCAAAAATCACACCATCGAAATCGTCGTGGACCGCCTGCTTCTGAAAAATGGCATCGCGCAACGCCTCGAACAATCTATCGAAACCGCGCTGAAGCTCACCGGAGGCCTCGTCACCATCGTCGTCGTCGGCGGCGAAGAGCACGTCTATTCCGAGAAACTCGCCTGCCCCGATTGCGGCATTTCCGTTCCGCAACTGGAGCCGCGTTCCTTCAGTTTCAATTCGCCCTACGGCGCTTGCCCCGAATGCCACGGCCTCGGCTCGAAATACGATTTCGATCCTTCCAAAGTCATTGTGGATTGGACCAAGCCTCTGTTCGAAGGCGGCCTCGGCCCGGGTTCGGGTTCCACCTACCTGCAGCGAACCATGCGCCTGGCCGCCGCGGCCTACAAATTTGATCTCGACACGCCCTTCGAACAGCTCTCGCGTAAGACGCAGAACCTGATTCTCCACGGCAATCCTGCCGACGGCAAAAATGCCAAGGAGTTCAACTTTCCGGGCCTGCTGGCGCATTTGGAATCCAATCTTGAAGAATCGAAGTCGGACACTTACCGCGAGTGGCTCACCCAATATATGTCGCCCGCTCCCTGCGCCGCGTGCAATGAGCGCCGCTTGCGTCCCGAGAGTCTCGCCGTGAAAATTGCCGGCCTCTCCATCGCCGATTTCACCGAGCTGCCGCTCAGCGCCGCACGCGCCGCCGTGGACAAAATCCGCGCGAAGCTCACGCTGCGCCAGCATAAAATTGCCGGACGTCCGCTCACTGAAATCGCCGAGCGGCTGGAATTTCTTCTCAATGTCGGCCTCGGCTACCTCACCCTGGACCGTTCGGCCGCGACGCTTTCCGGCGGCGAAGCCCAGCGTATCCGCCTCGCCACTCAAATCGGCTCGCGCCTGCGCGGCGTGCTCTATGTGCTTGATGAGCCTTCGATCGGCCTGCACGCGCGCGACAATGGCCGCCTGCTCAACACTCTCGAAACGTTGCGCGACTTGGGCAACACCGTTCTCGTCGTCGAGCACGACGAAGAAACCATCCGTCGCGCCAATTACGTGGTTGATCTGGGCCCCGGCGCCGGAAAAGCCGGTGGATATCTTGTCGCCGCCGGCGCACCCGCCGAAATCGCCGCCAATCCCGCGTCACTCACGGGCCAGTATCTTTCGGGCAAAGTGAAAATCGCCGTACCGGAAACGCGCCGCAGCCCCAACGGAAAATCCATCGCGATCCTTGGCGCTCACGGCCACAACCTGAAAAATATTGATGTCACTCTTCCTCTCGGCCTCATGACCGTCGTCACCGGCGTCTCCGGCTCCGGAAAATCCACACTCATCAACGATATTCTCTACCGCGCGCTCGCCGCGAAACTCTACCGCTCGATGGAAAAACCCGGCGCGCATCGCGCCATCACCGGCATCGAGCACATTGATAAAGTCGTGCAGATTGACCAGGCGCCCATCGGCCGCACGCCGCGCTCGAATCCCGCCACCTATACCGGCGTTTTCGCGCCCATTCGCGAGCTGTACGCCATGCTGCCGGAATCTCGCGAACGCGGCTATCGCCCCGGCCGTTTCAGCTTCAATGTAAAAGGCGGACGCTGCGAGGCCTGCCAGGGCGACGGCCAGCGCCGAATCGAAATGAATTTTCTGCCCGACGTGTACGTCACCTGCGAGGTCTGCCGCGGCAAGCGCTACAACGCCGAAACGCTCGCCGTGCGTTACAAAGGCCTCTCCATTTCCGACCTCCTCGATCTCCCCATCGAAGAAGCTCTCAAAGTCCTGGAAAATATTCCCGCCATTCAGGTGAAGCTCCAAACCCTGGTGGACGTCGGTCTCGGCTACGTGCAGCTCGGACAATCCGCCACGACCATTTCTGGCGGCGAGGCGCAACGCACCAAACTCGCGCGCGAACTTTCCAAGCGCCAGACCGGACGCACGCTCTACATACTGGATGAGCCCACCACGGGCTTGCATTTTGACGACGTCAAAAAGCTTCTCGACGTGCTGAATCGCCTCGTCACCCTCGGCAATACCGTCTTGATCATCGAACATAATCTCGACGTCATCAAACAAGCCGATTGGATCATTGATCTCGGCCCGGAAGGCGGCGAAGAAGGCGGCCGCATCGTGGCGCAAGGCTCGCCCGAACAGGTCGCGCGCGTGAAAAAATCCTACACCGGACAAATTCTCGCTCGCGCGCTGAACGGCAACGGCACAACTTCCCATGGCGCCAACGGAGCAAACAAAAAGCCCGTATCCGAGCAGTAGTAGAGGCGCGCGGTACCGGCGATGGTTGGCAGCGGCGCTGCTTGCTGCCCCCTACTTGCCCGAGCGTCAACATCTCGATGCCCAGCGACGAATGAAGTATATTGAAAGAGGACGAACGCCATCGCTCTCGAATGACCTTCGACGATAACAATCTCCCACTGTCAGACTCCGAGCGCGCGACCGAGCCGACGCCAGCGCCCGGGCCGCCCAGTCCTCGTCTTGAGGCGTCCGTCACACCGGGCTATCTCGGGCCTACGCTTCGGCGCATTCCGGACGATCTGCGTGTCCCATGGGGCTGGCTGGATTTGCTTTTGCTCGTGGTAATCGGCTTCGCCGGACTTCTATTGTCGAGTTTACTGGTGCTCACTGCGTTCATAGCTGTGGGCATCACCATGAACCAGATCAAAAATTCCATCGTGGATCAAAGCCTGTTTTCTGTCATCGCCACGTGCTTGGTCTCCATCGCTCTGCTCGCTTATCTCCTCGCGCAAATGCGCTTGCGTTTCAACTTGCCTGCCTGGCACGCCCTCGGCTGGCGGAGTCTCCCTATCGGCCAGGTGCCCCGCCGCGCTGCGTATCTCGGACTCATCCTCTCGGGTTTTTTGCTTTCGCTGATCGTGGCCGCTTCGTCCTCGCTTTTCACAACCAACGCCAAGATGCCCATCGAACAGTTCCTGCAAGATCGCCGCAGCGCGCTGCTCCTTCTCATTTTGAGCGTCACCCTCGCCCCGCTGTTCGAAGAAACGATTTTTCGCGGATACATTTATCCGGTCGCCGCGCGCACGTTCGGCGCGCCCATCGGTATTCTTTTCACCGGCACGATATTTGGCCTGCTGCATTCCGCGCAATTGGGCAACAGTTGGCCACAGGTCGGCTTGCTGATTTTTGTCGGCATCGTATTCACCTATGCCCGCGCCAGAACCGGCACTGTTCTCGCCAGCTATTTGCTCCACGTCAGCTACAATTCATTTCTATTTTTGAGCTTTCTGGTGGCATCGCACGGCTTCCGTCATTTCCCCGCCGCGCCTTAACCACAAGGGCGGCTGCGCGGCCGTCGGAATCACCCTGCGAAGAACCGCGCAAAATCAGCTACAATAGAAATTTGTGCGCAGCACTCAGCGCGGCCCAGTAACGGAGACGAAAGCGTTGCACACGGTCGAACCCATTCAGTGGACATCCGCAGGCGTCGTGATTCTCGATCAGCTTAAGCTGCCGTCGGAGGTCGTCCATCACACCTACACGGATTATCGTGACGTCGCGAAGGCCATCAAGAAGATGATCATCCGCGGCGCCCCGGCCATCGGCGTGGCCGCGGCGATGGGCATCGCGCTGGGCGTGCAGCATTCCGAAGCCAAAACGCTCGAAGCTTTGCGCGCCGAATTTCCCGTGATCTGCGAGACCCTCGCGCACACCCGCCCCACCGCCGTGGATCTCTTCTGGGCCATCGCCCGCCTGAAGCGGCGCTTCGAGGAACTCGCGCTAGCCGCGTCGCGAAATGGCGCGGCCGGCTTGGAAGGAATTCGCGCTGCGATGGTGCAGGAAGCGCTCCTGGTGCACGAAGAGCGCCGCGCAGGCGACCGCTGCATCGGAAAATTTGGCGCTGCGCTCATGCCGAAATCCGGCCGCGTCATGACCCAATGCAACGCCGGAGCGCTCGCCACAGGCGGAATCGGCACCGCGCTGGGAGTTATCCGCATGGCGATCGAAGCGGGTAACCAGATCGAAGTTCTCGTCCCCGAAACACGCCCGTATCTTCAAGGATCGCGCCTGACCGCGTGGGAACTACATCAGGAAGGCATCCCGCTCACACTAATCACCGACAACATGGTCGGCCACTTCCTCAGAACGGGCGGAGTCGGAGCCGTCGTAGTCGGAGCCGACCGCATCGCCGCCAACGGCGACACCGCCAACAAAATCGGCACGTACGGAATCGCCGTCCTGGCCAAGGAAAATAACGTCCCGTTCTACGTCGCCGCCCCCATCTCCACCATTGACCTCTCGCTCCCCACCGGAGACGAAATTCCCATTGAAGAGCGCTCCGCCGCCGAGGTCACCCACAACGCCGGCATCCGCACTGCACCAGACGTCCGCGCCGCCCACATCGCCTTCGACGTTACCCCCCACCGCTACATCACCGCCATAATCACCGAGAACGGCGTCGCCCGCCCCCCCTTCACCGCTAGTCTCCACGCCGTCGCCAATTCCCATTCGTAGCGCCTCGCCCTCCGGTAACACCCCGATTTCCGCCATCCGCACCGCGCCAGTCCCCGGTGCGCCGCCCTGTCTTCAATCTCTCGATGAATCTGCGGGGGCGATTCACTGCGGCTTGCTGCGAACACAAAAAAAACGGCCCCAGCGAAATCGCCGAGGCCGATCGCGGATGCTCCAGATTCTAAGTCAGCTAAATTTCTTACAAGTCTTCACCTTGACTATCCACCATCTGCTTCGGAATAAAGAGTGTACGAATCCAAGCATCCCCGACTTGCAAATTGAAATCGATTTCCTTTTCATCCGAATCTATGCTCGGCTCGCCGCTGGCGTCCTTCTTGGGGAAGCTAAAGATCGCACCGACCACTTTTCCGTCCGCAGTCGCCTGAAACTCCACCTTGGAAGGCGAGAGCTTCTTTTTCGTTTTCTTGAGCTGGATGAACGCCGTGTTCTTGAACGCATCTTCGCCGCGAGCTTTAAAAATCGCCATGTTCTGCCCCGCAACCAGGATCTGATAGCTATCCGGGGCTGTCTTCAAAGCGTTGTCAGCCGCATCTTGCGTGGTAGTCCCCTTCAGCACCTGCCTGCGAAACGACGCCTCGCGAATCGTTCGTGACGACCACCAATAAATGTTGTACACCGACGAGCCCGCACTCGCCTCTTTTTCGCTGCCGCCCGCTTGACTGGGCATGGCGCCGTTGTTGTGCGAAGTATCGTTGCCTCCGCCCGCATACCCGACCGATCCACCCGTAATCGGTGTCGTGTCGGCCGGATGCCATGCTCCAGATGGGGTAACATTCACCTTTGCCCACGGCGAGGTTTGCAAGACCGTCATTACGTCCTTCTCATCCCACTGTTGATAGGGCTTGGACTTCCAGACGTCTCCTGCCCAAACGACCGCCGCCATCGCCAAAATTGCTAAAGTACCAAACAATGTTTTCCGCATCGCCCTCTCTCCTATCTCAACGAACTGTCCGCCGTAACTCGTTGCTTGCTACCGGCTGCGGCGCGTCGTCGAGCAGATCTTCCGATGGGTCGCGAATTACTCCGTCGCACCCAGCGCCTCTACGCCCATCTATCGGATACCACACCAGCAATTCTACAGCAAAAAAATCTGCCCGAAAGATCGTTCTTCGTATCCGAACATCCCCAGAGCGCCTGAACGCTGGTTCCCGGCAGCAAAAAAAAAGGAGCGCTCCAGCTTCTGGAGCGCTCCCGGTAATTCTCTCAGGCTACGCCGGAGCCCAGGTTAGAAGGTGAGTTGACCTTTGAGCTGGATCAACCGAGGTGACGCATCGCCACCCAGGAAAGAACCAAGAATGCTCGTCGGCGGGTTTACTTGCGACACAATTTTGCCAAACGAGCCGCTGTTGAGGTCGTTCACAGGGTTCGAGAAGTTCGGATGGTTGAACAGATTGAAGAACTGGAATCCGAGCTGGAACGAGCCGCGCTCCCAGTGCGGAATCGCAAACTTCTTCGTGACATTGAAGTCGGTGTCAAAGTAGTTCGGTCCGCGGAATGCGCCCCGCAACCCCTGGGACCCGAAGCCGGTTTCGGAGCCGGCTGGGACGAATTGGCTGTACGCCAAGCAAGGGACCGCTGCCGAGCCTGCGAACTTTGAGCTGTTGCAGTTGGATCCGAACGCCGACGCGGACAACGGTTCCGGGAAGATCGGACCGCCGAGGTTATTACCTGCGAGCGCGTTGGACGCCGCTGTGTCAACAACGGTAAACGGAAAGCCGGTTCGGTAGAACCAGGCACCCGAAATCTGCCATCCATCAACCAAAGGTGCCCAACCGTGGCCCATTAGAGCCTTCCGAACTGGCACCTGCCACACGTAGTTGGCGTTTATCACGTGCCGGGCATCGTAATCCGCCGGACCATAATTTCCCTTCAGGTCAAACGGATTCTGCGGATTCAAAATGTTGCCTACGCCCGAGAACGGAAAAAACCCTCCGTTCGAGATGTCATCCAGTGCCTTGCTGTAGGTGTAATTAAATTGAACCAAGCCTCCGCCCGCACCGCTGAAGCGGTGCTGATAGGATGCTGTCACGCCGTTGTAGTTTGAGACTCCGCCGCTGGTGACGTCCGTAACGGTCCCGAATTGCGTCGTAACGGGCGCCGTCGGAAGCCCGGTGAACGCCGGTGCAAATGCGTTCACGCCGTTGTCGAAGACCGGGATGTGGATACCGTGGTTTCCGTTGTAGCCGACGGTAATCAGATCGTTGGCGCCAAACCCTTTTTGAATTTGCAGATTCCACTTCTGGAACTGCGGCGCGTAGGTCTTCGGGTCCGTGAACGTGAATCCAGGCGGCAGAGCAACTGTGCTGGCACCCGAGTTAAAGGCGGTCAGGAACGCTGCATTGTCTGCGCTGGCACAGCCGAAAATGTTCCCCGGCTGATTCGGCGACAGAAACCCCGGGCATGCGGTCGAGCCCGAAAATTCGTTAAACACATTGAACTGCGGCGCGTTTTGCGCCAGATTGTCTGCGATTCCGCCCGGGAAGATGTCGTAGAAGATTCCCACTCCGCCGCGTATCACGAAGTTCGACTTCCACATGTCGGTGGAACTGCTGAACGGTTGCCAGGCAAAACTTAGGCGTGGCGACCACTGAACCCCTTGGTAGCTGTTCAGCCCTTCATTTCGGCCAGAAAGGATTTGCGTGTTGTACGGAGCTGTCGGATTGGCTCCAACATCGGCCAGCGTTCCATTCAACTGCGCAAAGCAATTGATCGCGCAGGTGGGGTTAGACGCATGTTCGATGCGCAGCCCCGGCGAGATCGTCAGGTTCGACTTCACTTTCCAATCGTCCTGAAAGTATCCGGCAACTTCATACAAACGTACCGGGACGTTGGTTACGGAACTGAAGTTCTGTTGGAGCTCGGTTCCCACTGACCCATTCGTTCCCGTTACCAAGCCACCGTTCGCGAAGTCCGCCAGAGAGAAAGGAATTTCGAGCCCTTCGATCCGGTTGCCGAAATCGTGATCGCTTACCCAGTTCTTGTGAAACTTCATCCCAAACTTCAACGTGTGATTTCCGATTAGCTTCGAAACGTCATCGTCGATTTGGAACTGCGTCACGTTTCGTCCCTGCGGGAATGCGAAGCCTTCTCCGCCGAGGTTCAATCCGCTGGTCTGATCTCCCAAGGAGACATCGCCCAAGATCAACGACGTGGGGAACGTCTGCAGCGACGGTCCCTGCTGAGTGTTCTTGAAGATCGCTGAGTACCATGTGGCGGCGATCAAGAACTGGTTCGTCAGGCTGGGGCTGAAAGTGTGCGTCTCGTTCAACTGACCTTGGTATTCCGGCTGCCAGCTGGACGCATTGAAAATCGGGTTCAGCGGGTCGGTATAGGTCGGCTGGGTTCCCGCGTCATACTGCACGCGCATAAATGCCCGGTCGTTCGCTCCGATATTCCAGTCAAGACGGCCGGCAATCTGCCATTCCGGCGCGAAGTTGATCGGGTTTTCACGAAGGTTCACGGCGCAAGGATTGCCGACGCCGAAGGCAGCAAACGGTCCGCCCGCGAAGTTCGCATTCGAGCAACCGCCATTTGTAATCTGAGACGCTGACTGCTGGTTCAGTGCGCCATTGAACGAATTGAACGCTCCCGCCCCGCTTCCCGGAACACCAGTCACGCCCGTGCAAACACCAGCGATATTCTGGCAGTAAAAGGGTACGGATGCTGCTAAACCCGTGGCGTTCAGATTGTTGACGACAGCGGTCTCAAAAGGCAGCGTTGGTACGTTGAAAGACGACGGCACCGGAATCAGTACGCGCAATCCTTCGGTGTTCAAAAAGAAGAACAGCTTGTCCTTCATGAACGGGCCACCGATTGATGCGGCCCACTGGTTCGCATTGTCGAACGGCTTCGGGACGCCGGCATTCTTGTCTAGCCAACCCTCGGCGTTCAGCGCGCGCCCGTTCCAGAAATACACCGCGTTCCCGTGGAAGGCATTTCCACCGGATTTGGTAACGTAGTTGACGTCAATGCCCGCGAAGGTTCCGTAGGCGGCGGAGAAACCGTTGGTCACCACATCCGCTTCCTGAATCTCGTTGGTTCCTAGCAGCAGGTTCGAGGCGCCAGAGTTGCCGAGGTTCAGGAACGGATCGTTGTCGTCCATTCCGTTCATCGTGAAAAGGTTCGACGTCGCCGGCAATCCGAAAGCCTCAACGTTGCCGTAACCGCCCTGGTTGTTCGCCACAACGCCCGGAGCAAGCTGCGCAATCGCGGTCAGATCGTTGCCAGGATTTGGAACGCTGGAGACTTGCTGCTGCGTGACTGCAGTCGATGTGTCACCGTTGTCTGTCTGCAACAAGGGCGCCGCTTCGGTCACCGTCACGGTCGTGCTAGCTGCACCGACCGTCAGCGTAAAGTTCACGCTCGCGATCTGGCCTACTCCGACGTCCGCTGGGCGCGTCACTGACTCGAACCCCGTGACGCTTACCGTCACGTCGTACCGGCTTGGCTTCAGCAGGTAAAAACGGAAGGTGCCCTCGCGGCTTGTCGTCGTCTCTTGCGTGTTACCCTTAGTTTCGTCCCTCAGAGTTACCTTAGCGTTGGGAACCACCGATCCGCTGGGATCGGTTACGGTGCCGGTGAGGTCGCCCGTCGTACTCGTCTGTGCCGCGACTCGCGTTGCACCCAGAGATAGCACTACCAGCAGCGCAAACACAGCTGCGAAAAAACGCTTCCAGTTCATACATCCTCCTAGAGATTGTGGCGAGAACATCGAAGAAGTTTGTGAACCCACCCCTGCCCCCATACACATAAACGATCAGCCACTCGTTCCATCGCACGTTTGTTTCCATGTAAAATCAAAAATAAAGACCCTACAATCAGCAGTTTACATAAGGTACCAAAATGCGTATGCAAACTCTCATACCATTTTCCATATACACGCACGCAATCCTGTATGTCCGAACGTAGGAAATTGCCTCATTTACGTCCCGCGATCGCACAATTGAATCAGCGTCGCACCACGGCCATTCCGCATTTACGCAACGCGACTATGCGAACCACCATATATAGAGTTCGGTTTAGATTTGAGAACTCGGATGGCGGGCCTACCTTTCCACATAAGAATGCAAGCCAACTAGCTTAGTTTCAATCGGATAAAAACAATTCAATATGGCAGGTTCGTTGCTTTCCCGTCTGCGGGCAGTGGGATGGATATGTGTCCGCAAGGATATCGCGCGCATGCGTATTCGCGCGCATCCTCCCACCTCAAATCAAGTTGAATCAGGAGCTACGAAGATGAAACCAAAGCATCTCCATCGCCTGATGGCGCTTATGGCCATCATTTGGGCCCTATCCTTAAGCTGTTCCGGTCTGGCTGCGCAAACGCAGACCACCGGGGACGTTGCGGGCGTGGTGACCGACGCGAGCGGCGCGGTCGTGCCCGACGCCAAGGTCGTTCTGAAAAGCAACGATCGCGGCGGTGCACAGGACATCACTACAAACAAAGACGGCGTCTATCGCTTCTTCTTGCTGGCACCCGGCAGCTACACCGTGACGGTCAGCGCCGCTGGATTTCAAACGTCCCAGCAGGTAGTCGAGATCAATCTAGGTCAGATCGCGACGGCGGATGTGCATCTGTCCGTGGGCTCATCCAGCACCACGGTTACGGTCTCCGAAGAAGCTCCGCTGGTTGAATCCGAGAACGGAAACGTATCCAGCACCTTGTCCGAAAAGCAAATTCAGGAGATGCCGAACTCCGGAAACGACATCACGTTTAACGCGCAACTGGCGGCCGGCTCGGTCTCGAACACTGCCGGAGGCGGCCTCGGCAATTTTTCAAGCTTCGGCATTTCCGCCACCGCCAATCTATTTACGCTGAATGGCATGGACGATAACGATCCGTTCCTCAGTCTCAACAACTCCGGCGCGACTAACTTGACGCTGGGAAACAACGAAGTGCAGGAAGTATCCGTCACCACCAACGGATATTCCGGGGAATATGGCACGCTGGCGGGTGCAAACGTCGCGTTCGTCACCAAGAGCGGCACCAACGAGTGGCACGGAAAGGATTCCTACTACTGGAACGGCCGCGCGCTCAACGCCAACAGCTGGTTCAACAACGCCGGCGGGGTTCCGCGTTCGTTCGTGAACGCCAATCAATGGGGTGCCGATATCGGCGGACCGATTCTGAAGAACAAGGTTTTTGGATACTTCAACACCGAGGGTTTGTATCTGTTCATACCCGCGGGCGGCGCCACCATCTCCATACCCAGCCCGCAGTTCTCAGCTGCCACCCAGGCTTTCATCAATTCCAGCTTCGGTGCCAGCTCTCCCACGGGTGCGTTCTATAACAGCGCTCTCTCACTGTACGCGGGAACACCGGGCGGGCCGGGCACCTCGGCTGCACCCTCAACAACGGTGAATCCGACGACGGGCACGCTTCTCGGCGGCGGATGCGACGCTTCGGTGGCGGATATTGACAAAGCCACGGGAACGACTCATTTCGCGGGCACTGCCACGACGCCAGGTACGCCTTGCGTCAATACTCTTACGTCAGTCGCGAGCAATATGACGCATGATTGGCTGGTCGCCGGCCGCGTGGATTGGAACATTGGCAACAACGACCGAATGTTTACGCGCATCCAAAAAGAGCATGGCTTGCAGGCTTCGATCACCGACCCGATTAACTCCATTTTCAACGCTCAGAGCGATCAACCCGAATATCAGGGTCAGTATCAATGGACTCACTCGTTCGCGGGGAGCGCGGTAAATCAGTTCATCGCGTCCGGCCAGTGGTACTCAGCGGTCTTCGACAACGTCGATCGCGCGGCGACGCTCGCTAAATTCCCCACGCTTCTGAATTTCGGCAACGGCGCCTTTCAGACGCTCGGCGGATTTTTCGGCTTGGGCAATAACCTGCCGCAAGGACGGAACGTCACGCAAGCTCAGTTGTCCGATGACTTCTCCAAAACAATCGGTGTTCACACGCTCAAGATCGGTCTGAAGTACCGGCGCAACGACGTCACCGATTTCGATTTGGGGTTGTTCACGGACGGAGTCGTCACGCCTTCCAACCTGGGCGCCTTCTTCTTCGGAGGGTTTGATCCCGGAACCATCGGCGGCGCCAGCAACCTCACGCAAGCTTTCACCAAGTCCACTGAGTTTCCCGCCGCTCTTTACAATTTGGGCGGCTATGTGGAAGACGATTGGAAAGTGAAGAGTAACTTGACGCTGACTCTGGCGCTGCGCCTGGAACATGATTCCAATCCCATCTGCACAACACTTTGTTTTGCAGCTCCGTTCAGTCCCTTCCTCTCGCTCGATCACGACGTGAACATCCCCTACAACGCGGCCATCCAAACCGGAAGAAAGCAAGCGTTGCCGTACCTCACCACCATCGCGCCGCAACCGCGCTTTGGTTTTGCTTACACCCCGCATATATTCGGAATGCACGGAGAGACGGTAATTCGCGGAGGAATTGGCATCTTCTATGACGCCTTTCCAGGCGTCGTAGTCGATAGTTTTGCGCAGAACTCTCCCGCATTTAACACGTTCTCGCTCAACTCATCCGCCGCTACGCCTAATGTCGCTCCCGGCGCGGCGAACAATCTCTTCGCGGCCGCCGCCGCATCGAACACCGCGTTCCTGGCGGGTTTCAACAACGGCGCGACTTTCCCGGAGATCAGCGCTTCGGTTCCGGGATTCTCTCCGCCAGGATTGTTTTCGGCATCGAAAATGCCTCTGAATCCGCAATACCAAAAGTGGAGCCTGGAAGTCGAACGCAGTTTTGGCCAGAACATGTCGTTCGATGTACAGTATGTCGGCAACCACGGCATTCACGAATTGTTCTTCGACAATGGCTTGAACGCTGCTGTGCCGATCTCCACGGCCTTTCCTACCGGCTTCAATGGCCTGCCGACCACGCCACTCGATGCGCGTTTCGGTCCTGTGACGCAAACGTTCTCGGGCGGTGTCTCCAACTACAACGGATTGGCGATGACTTTCACCCGACGCTGGGGCAGCGGAGTCGCCCAAATCAATTATGTCTATAGCCACGCGCTCGATGACTACTCCAATGGCGGAAACCCTGCCGTACCGTTCGTTAGTACTGCGTTCGGCGCCACCAACTCCGCCATCAGTTTCCCGGAGAATCCGTTCAATCCCCGCCAATTCAACTATGGCAATTCGGACTATGACGTAAGGCACTACCTAAGCGCCGACTACGTCTGGACCTTGCCGATTCGCAGATTGCTCCGCGATCGTGGCTGGCACCCGCTTACCGATGGATGGCAGGTTTCCGGAACTGTATTCGCTCGCAGCGGATTGCCCTTCACTCCGGTTGATCTCAGCACCAGCGGGACTCTTCTGGGCTCGGACTATGGGGGTACGATATTTGCCCAACAAGTATCGTCCGCGAATGTGTACGTGACTTGCCCGGCGGGTCAACCACAACAGAACATCTGTCTCAACAAGAATGACTTCACCACGTCGCCTTCAGGCTTCGGCAACGTAACCCGTAACCAACTCCGCGGTCCCCACTACTTCGACAGCGACTTCACGCTGATGAAGCAGACCAAGATTCCGGGCTGGGAGAAAGGGCAGATTGGATTCGGGGCGCAGTTTTTTAACGTATTCAACCACCCCAACTTCCAATCTCCGGTCGGGGACGCCAGCAACCAGGCCTTGTTCGGAAGCGTCATTGCCACGGTCAACCCTCCGACGAGCGTATTCGGGTCAGGTTTGGGCGCCAACGCATCGCCGCGCTTGATTCAGGCCAAACTGCAGTTCAGCTTCTAAGGTCCTGGATGAGCACGTGAATGCAAAAAGGGCGGTCCCGCGTTGCGGGACCGCCCATTGTTGCGCTTATCTTCACTCTATTTCGAGACTATCCGGACACCGCGTCTGCGCGATCACCTTCCCGGCTTGGACTGTTGCTCACCGAATCCGTCGCATCCGGCCGAGCGGCCGCGGCTCGGTCGATATCCCTCCGGCTTATTGCGCGTCTGTAACCTTGCCCTTCACGAATGTGACCTTGAGATCCTTATATACATAAATCTGCTTGGGGCCCAGGTTGAGGATTTTATCCGGCTGGCCAAGAATCGCCGTCACTTGATCGGGTGTCTGACCAATCTCCACCGTAGCAGGCGGAGCGGCCGGGGCCGCCGGTGCGGCTGCCGGAGCGTCCGCCGCTGCGGGCTGTTGATTCGCGTCGCCCCCTGCCGCTGCCTGCTGCTGGTTTCCGCTGTCGTCCGACTTCGCGGAATCATCCGGTTGAACCGTCAAAACCTCCGCGACCAGGCTCAGCACCTGATCCGCGCTGAGGTTCGAGCCCTTCGGGTAAATGAATTTGAGCTGCGAGTAATACCGAACATCCTGATAAGGATCGCTGAACAACGTGAAAAGAACGCCGTCGGGCTGCACGGCGATATCCGTCACCCAGAATTTCTCGCCGGTAACAAATTGCCGTCCTTGCACGGTCTGCGGCGGCGGATGTCCGATCATGCTGCCGAAACCCTGCAGCTTTTGATGCACTCCGTACGCGCCCTCGGAGAGTTTCCCACCGCTATAAGTGTTCACCGGCGGTACTTGCGTCGAGGTGGGGTACATCAGCAGCTTGTCTTTCTGCAGGACCAATACGGCGCCCGCAGTGACGATGTCGCTCTTATCGTCCGTCGGCTTGGTGAGCTGATACTTCGCTTGCAGTTGGCTCTGCAGCGAACCCTGCGCTCCCGCCGCGAACCATGGGAAAATTCCCGCAACCGCCAGGACGGCAATCTGCATCCGAATCGGAAGTCTGGCCTTCATTGATAACTTCTCCTTGGGCGTGGCAAGCCCTGCGGTGTTCTTCGGAAATTGTAAAACCCGGTGTCTGGGTTCTTGCTTCAAAAACCGCTCAAGCTGTGCCGGAGCGCCAGTGGTTTTCCCCAACTGACGCTCCGATCCCGCTTTCTGCAGTACGGTGTTACAGTCTTGATGCCGTAACTGTCAGAGTTATTTTGTGCTTAGTCCTGACCGCTGGACCCCGCCTGCGCTTGGACGTCAGCATCGGCCTTGTCCGCATCCGCCTGCTGCGCCTCCAATTCACCCTTAACCGATGTATCTGGCTTCACCTGGCCGTCGGGATTGGCGCGAGTCTTGGTGTCAGGAGCTGCCGGCAGTCCGTTCTTCCCTTGATTGTCCGCCAGCGTCTTGAGGCCGGAATCGAGTTGCTCGCGGAAGTGGTTGTGCATTTCCTGCAGATCGTCAACGGCCACCGCGACTTGCGAACCCGACGGGCAGTCGGATTTCTGGCTCGCGCTGACCAGCACCTTCACGCTCTTGTTCGCATCCGGAGTGTCTTCAATTCGCGTCACAACGTCTCCGGCGGATAGCGAACAATCCTGCCCATCCGGTCCCGTCTCGTTCAGGACGTCGCTGACGATAAACGTCCGGTGGTTGGGATCAAGAGCCGCCGGGACCTCTTCGGGCTGGTTTGCGTCCGCGGACGTGTCTGCCGCAGGCGCTGCTGCTGCTGCCGCCGCGGGTTGGGGTGCCTGTGCCGCGGCTTGCTCGGCCGCCAGCTGCGCCTTCACTTCATCTGCGATCGCCTGCTTCACTTCCGGCGTCAGCGCTACACCGCCGCCACCACCGCCGTTACTGGCATCCTGTTGTGCGCCAGCATCGCCCTGCGCAGCCGCGGCATTCGCATTCGCCGCTGCCTGCGCTTCATACGCCGCCTGCAGGTTCTGGCTGATCACGTAGTCGGTCATCCACAAGGCTGCGGTTGCATACGCTGGATACGGATTGAAGTAGTAGCCGTAGTATCCGTACCACGGCGCTCCTCCCCAGCCCCAGGAGTAAACCACCGGTGCCGCCCACGGATTGTAGGCCCAGCCATAAAATGCCGGACCATAGTAGTAGGCCGGCACGTAGCCATAGTAGTAGCCTCCATGGTAGTAGCCACCCCGGTATCCATACGCATAATACCGGCCGCCACGGTAGTAGGTTCGCCCCATATACCGGTGCCCGTCGCGTCCCCGGTAACCACGCTCGCCGTAACCCCCATGCCGCCCGGTGTTGACGAGCCGGCCGCCGCCAGCGCGCCGTCCCTCCACTCTCGTGCTGCCGTGCGCGCCGTGCGTGATCGTTGCACCATGGGCAGTCTTGACGGAGGTGACTCGGCCGCCTGAAACGCGCGCTGTATTGCCGCTCTTGGTTGTGACGGTCTTTGCAGGTGCCGCGTGTGCTGCGCCGGCCTTGCCGGCGGTGTTCGTCGCACCCTTTCCACCAGCTGCAGTCGTGCCTTTAGCGCCAGCCGTCGTCGTTGCGCCCTTGCCGGCGGTGGTCGTCGTCGCACCTTTCCCCGCGGTTGTCGTCGCTCCTTTTCCAGCAGTGGTGGTCGTCGTCCCTTTGCCAGCAGTGGCCGTCGTGGCACCTTTGCCGGCTGTGGTCGTCGTCGTGCCCTTATTCGCTGTGGTGGTCGTCGTTCCCTTGTTCGCGGTGGTCGTGGTTCCCTTATTGGCCGTAGTTGTCGCACCTTTGTTAGCTGTGGTCGTCGTTGTGCCGTGATTGGCGGTCGTCGTTGTCGTGCCATGGTTAGCCGTGGTCGTCGTGCCATGGTTGGCAGTCGTCGTAGTGTTGTGATTGGCCGTAGTGCCGTGGTTGGCAGTCGAGGCGCCGCCTCCGCTCGGGTGCGAGGCTGGGGCCGACGGGTGCGCTGCGGGTGCAGCCTTTGGCGCTGGCGCCGACCCTGTTTTGTTCTTCTGCCCCCAAGCCAAGCTCGGGACCGTGATCAGGAGGCTCAGAACTAAGAGCCATCTTGCTACGATGCTAATGCTGGGCCGAGTAGATTTCATCGTAACTCTCCTCTTGGTGTGAAATTCCGTCTGTAGCTCTGGTGCCAAGAACGTGAGATGTCTGAAAATGCCGTGACGCCTTGCGCGTTAGGACTCTCATACGCCGCCGCTCCGAAATCGGCCGACTTAGACCCTGTCATTAGCATCCGATGAATGTTTCAGGGTTGCGCCAGCACGGTCCGGAAAGATTCCGTTGTGCCGAGAGAATAAATAATAGAGATCCTCCACGCGACCTCCGCGCCAGCTCGCCCTGAAGCGGCCCTTCACCTCGCATTGCGCAAAAGCATCTGAAAAACCGTCATTCCCAGGAAAAATTTCTCGCGCCGCCCCGCGGCCCCCAAGCCGGGTGCCCTGCGAAAAGCTCGGCACAACGTTGCAGGCATCGGCAGCGCTTAGGACCGCATCGCGTGGAAATCGGCCACTCAAGCAAGCCGAACTACAAATCGTACGAAGTCGAACTCACTGTTCCGGGGCCGTCGAGAACACCCTGCCGCACAGCAAAACAAGGCCGCAACAGCCGTTGCAGCGTTACCAGCCATCACGCACAAACTTTGCAGACGTCGCTTGCCCGGGACTTCCGGTTTGAATTATAGGATGTTGTCCAAGAACATAGGCCCGCTGCGCGCCGCTGTCAAGCTCGGAAAATCACGCATGTCAAACCAAAATAGAAATGTCCCCTTCCTTACCAAATTAGAAATGTCCCCTTTTTGTGTTTTGTTTTTTTTCTCTTTGCTGTTTTTTTCTGTTTCCGCAGATTTTTTTAAATAATTTCGCGTCCAGAAGCCCTAGGAGCGACGATTCGCGCTGGGCTCGACCTGCGACCTCCTGGTTTTTTGTAATCCGTTGGCTTAGACCGGAGCGGAGCCCTGCGCAGCCCGAAGGGCGGAGCGTTTAGGGCGCAGCGCAGGGCTAAGCCAACGGTGCGCGGGCTACCTCCCGCAGCGCTTTTTGCTGCACGGCGCGCCGGGCCGCCTCGCGCCACGGGTGGTCCGCCGGCGGCGCCCACTTCCGTTTCGCTATCGCTACCGCGACGCGTGCACCCGCCGCTGCCGCCCTGGGCGCTGGCTGCAGCGGCGCCGCAATTTGCTTCCAGCCAAGGGCACGTCCGCGATACTCGATGCGGATGCCCCCGTGCCGTCCTTCGCAGACCAGCACTTTGCTCCGCGCCGGGGCATAATGCCGGCTCTGCGGCTCCAGCTGATAATAGTGATTCGCGTAGCGTACCACCCAGTCATTCCCGATCGTCCGCTCGTTCTCCAGCCGGAAAATCTCATCCAGTTCCGCCGCCCGCGGTGCCCGCCGGTGGTAGTCTTCCGGCCGCGCCGCCGCACGGGCGAACCGCCGGTTGTGTTCTGGCAGATATTCCCTCCGCAGGTACACATTCGCCGCTTCGTGACTGCCGATCTGCTTCCGCCGCAGTTTCTTCACCAGCCGGTCTTGATGCGTGCCGTGCATCCGCTCGATTCGTCCCTTGGCTTCCGGCGAACTGGCTGCGATTACCGCGATCCCCAGCTTCGCGCACATGCGCCCAAACTGCGTGATCGGTTCTTCCCCTCGTAAACGCTCCCGCGCATTGGCCGGCCGCTTGTACAAGTTCTTCCAGTCCACGTACAGTGCCGAGGGGACGCCGTACTGCTCGATCCAGGCGCGCAGCCCATCCGCCACCGCCCAGATCGTCTCTTGTTCCCCCAATTGCGCCCAGGTCGTGTTGGTCGCATCGTCGGCCATGTCGATCAAGCAGCCCTCCGCTCCGCGCTCCTCCAGCCAGGGATGAAAGCTGCCATCCATCTGCACCAGCTCTCCGAAATGTTCTTTGCGCTCTCGCCGTCGCCGGTGCTTCCGCCGCTTCCGTTGCCGACTCCACTGTCCTGCTTCCAGCATCCAGAGCCGCAGCGTCTCGGCATTCACCACAAGCCCATCTTCTGCGTCCAAGTGCTCGGCCGCCAGCGTCGGCCCGAAACGCTCGCCCACCGGTCCGCCGTACTTCTTCCGCACCAGATCCAGCACCCGCTGCCGAAACTTCGGCGCACAGGCATGATTCGAGGTGCACCCGGCACTGCGATGTTTCAAACTCGCAGGTCCCTCTTCGTGATAGCGCTTCCACAAGCGCTTGGCCTGCCGGTAACTCAGTCCCAGCAGCCGGCTCGCGTCGACCACCCGCAGTTGCTTGCTGTGCACTCTCGCCAGCACTTCCACCCTCCGCAATTCCTCTTGACTCATCTCCGTCCGTCCCAATCTGACCTCCTCTCGGAGGTCTACTTTAGGGGGACATTTCTATTTTGGAGAAAAGGGGACATTACTATTTTGGCGCAACAGCTCGGAAAATCACGCAGCCGTTCGTGAGTGGTTGCGCTGCGCCGCTGCACCCTTTGAGCGGCGCGCTGACAATATCCTATTCAGCATGCCCTTTCACTCTGGCGCAAATGTCGTAGAATGGCGGCAGCTTTCGGGCTTTCTCGACCATTCACGCTCAGACTTGTAGAGGCCAAATGACCGACGACGTCACTGGCGCGCGTAAAGGCGACTACTTGATCCTCGGCACTCTCGGCGCCGGAGGAATGGGCAAGGTCTACAAAGTCCGCAACACGCTTTCCGACCGCATCGAAGCCATGAAAGTTCTGTTGCCCGATCTATCCGAGCAGCAGGAACTCGCGGATCGTTTCTTGCGCGAGATCAAGGTTCTCGCCAGTCTGCATCATCCCAACATCGCCGAGCTGCGCACCGCGCTTACCATCGGCAATCAACTCGTGATGATCATGGAGTACGTCGAAGGCACGACGCTCGCCTCCCGCCTGCAACAAGGCGACATGCGCTACGCGGACGCGCTCGTCTGCTTCGATCAGGTGCTCGCCGCGCTCTCCTGCGCGCACGCGCAAAGAGTCGTGCATCGCGACATCAAGCCTGCCAACATCATGCTCGCTCCCTACGGCATCGTTAAGTTAATGGACTTTGGCATCGCGCGTTCCGCTAACGATATGGGTCTCACCATGACCGGCACGACGCTCGGCTCGGTCGCGTACATGTCGCCCGAACAAGTTCGCTGCGAACCGCTCGATGGCCGCTCCGATCTTTATTCCGTGGGCGTCTCGTTGTACGAGACCATCACCGGCCAGCGTCCCTACGTGAGCGACAACAATTTCGAAGTGATGCAAGCGCATCTGCAAGTGCCTGCGACCCCGCCGATTGACTTGAAGCCGGATATTCCGCCAGGCCTCAACCAGCTGATCCTCATGGCCATGGCCAAGAATCCGGCGCAACGATTCCAGACGGCTGAGGCGATGCGCGGCGCGCTGCGCAGCGTCGCGCCGGCGCTGGGCGAACCAACTCCTTTTGCGATGGAGATTCCCGAGTCAACGCTCGACATGTCCGCGCAGCAGACGCCCTACCCGGCAAGGCCCCGCACTCCGCGTTCAGTGACCGCTCGGCCTGTCGCGCAGCAGCCGATCACGGCGCGCCCGGTCACGGCGCGTCCAGTTACCGCTCGTCCGATTCCGGCGCAGCCTGTTGCGGCTCCACCGCTTGCGGCCGCTCATCCGCCGCTTGCGCCTACCATTCCGCTTTCCGGCTCGGCGCACCAGTATGCGCAGCCGCACGTCTCCGTGGCAGCGGTCACGCCGACGCAAGCGAGCGCCGGCAATCGCCGCGGAGTCTACATCGCACTCAGCGCGGTCGTCGTGCTCGCGGTGTTAGTTGCTGCGGGGTTCGGAGCGAAGCGCTGGTTGGGTTTGCACCGGTCCGAGGACTCGACTACTGCGCCTGCGGACAATCCAGCTCCTGCTGCGCCAGCGCCCGCTGCGGATCGGACCGCTTCGTCGGTGATGCCCGCGGCGCAATCGATTCCCGCGGCGGATACAACTCGCAAATCGGCAATTGATGCGGGAACGAAACGGCACGCTACTGCGCCGCAGGTCGCACAGAATCCATCGCCGCCGCAGCAGGACGTGCCGCGGCCAGCCGCGCCCCAACCAAGCACGCCACAGCAAAGCGTGGCACAGCAACCACCACCGGCAGCGCAGCAAGGGTCACCTGCACAACCGGACCATCGCGCGGCGGAACAATCCGCGCGGAAGACTGTGGCATCCGTAGCGCAGCTCGCGGCTCTGGAGCGCGAGGAGTTCGACGAGCTTTCCGCGCGCGACAACTCCGTGAACGCGCGCATCGCGGCGCTGCCGCAGCAGCCTGGCGTGGACGTCGCTGCGTCGCAGCAGAACGCGCGCAACGATCTGGCGCTGGCGCAACGCGCGCTGAAAAATGGCGATGTGCAAAACGCGCAGAAATACATGGAACAAGCGGACACGGAATTAAACAAGCTGGAAAAATCTCTCGGCCACTGACTTGATTCGCGGTGCGCGCCGCGAAAAAAATCGGCGACGAGACTTGAGAAGAAATCTTCTTGCGCTACTGCTTGGAAACGTTGACGAAATAAAGGTCCGTGGCCACGTCGAATTCATTTTTCTGCAGCGGGGTCTTCAGCGTCTGCCAGTAAGTTGTGGGCTGAATAATTTGCCAGTCGGTTTTCTTTCCCACGCGAATGGGCATGGCGAAGTCCGGCTCGTCCGCCTGCCAGCGATAGTCCACCGTGCCGTCCGCTTCGTTGAATCTCAGCTCGAGCGTGGGAATCGCGGTGTGGCGCAGGTACTGATCGAAGAGAGGAGTGAGATTCATCGCGGTCTGCTGGTTGAAATACTGCACGACGTCTTCGGTCATGATGTTCTGATATTTAAAATGCTGGTAGAAATCGTGGATCAGCGCCCACCAGCGGGCATCGTCGTTCATCACGCTGCGCAGAGTGTTCAGGAATAGCGCGCCCTTGAAATACATGTCCTGTGGCGGAGTGGCGGCGATGCCGCGCTCGGCGATGATCGGCTCGCGATTCTGCACCTTTGATTTGTAACCGTTGACGTACTTGATCGCGTCTTCGTGCCCGAAGGTGTATTCGACGTAGAGAACTTCCAGATACGTGGTCCAACCTTCGTGAATCCACATATCCGAACGGTCCGCGGCGGATACGCTGTTGCCAAACCATTCGTGCCCGCTCTCGTGAATGATGATGAAATCGAATTTCGGGCTGACGCCGACGCCGGTCCAGTCGCGTCCCAGGTAACCGTTGGTGAAATGGTTGCCGTAGGTGACCGCGCTCTGATGCTCCATGCCAGAGTAGGGCACTTCGACCAGCTTGTAGCCGTCTTTCTGGAAGGGATACTCGCCGAAATAATGTTGGTAGGCCTCGATCATTCCTTTGGCCTGCACGAATTGTTTTTTGGCTTTGTCCAGATCTTCGGGCAGCGCGTAGAAATCCAGCGGCAGGTCGCCGAGCTGATCTGAAAAGTGCACGTAGTTGCCGATGTTCAGCGATACGTCGTAATTGTTGATGGGATATTGCACCAGCCACTCCCAGCGCGTGTAGCCGTCGCCCAGATCGGTCTTGCCCATGAATTTTCCGTTGGAAACGTCCACCAGTCCGTTGGGAATCGCGACGCTGATCTGCATGTTCTCGACTTCATCGCGCCACTGATCTTTGTTGGGCCACCAGACGCTGGCGCCGATGTCTTCGCACGCGGTGTAAATCCACGGATGGCCGGCGGGATCTTTGCCGAATGTGAAGCCGCCGAATCGCGCGGTCTGCAGCGGATGCCCGGAATAATAAAAATCGATCGTGTATTCCTGCCCGGCATGCAGTGTTTCGGGAAAGTCCACGAACACGGCGCCGGAATCGCGGAAGTATTGGAGGGTGGTCGCGTCGAACAGAATCTTGTCCACGTTGAGCGCCGGATGCAGGTCGAGTTGGATGCGCGTGCCGTCGGCAAGCATCTTGAAGCGGATGGAATTCTTGCCGCTGATCGATTGCTGCTCGGGATCAACGCGGATATCGAGATGGTAGGACAGCAGATCGTTGTTGACGCGATACGGACCGTAGGCACCGCGCAAAATATCCGCGCGCGTCGGAGCGGCTGGCGCTAGCGGTGTTGCGGATGCGGGCGGTCGTTGCCAGGCTGGCGAAAAAGCGGAAGAGGGGTTCTGTAAGGCTGCGTGACCGGAGGTGGAGGCAGCCACAAACGACAGAAGCACGGCAACTTGCGCCAAGCGTCTGCTGAAATTTGATCCGAACATCCCGTGAGATCTCCGATGGGCAGGTGTGCCAAGTGACAGCAGAAAAATAACACGCGGCGAGTTGTGAAACCAGCGCGGCGGTCGCGCCGAAAAGGCCTTATTACCGGGCTTAGAATGGCATGCCATTGTTTTTTTCTGTGAGTTAAGGACGTTTTTAATGCCGCCTACCTGGATTCGAAATGCTCGAGTGGCGATATGCGATTGGCGATTCGTGCCGCGCAAACATGCGTTTCTCAGCCGATTAGAAATGGCGCCCTCCTTTTGCTTTCAGCAATTTAGGGCGATTTCGAATCGCAGCGGAGTCGATTAGAACAAGTGACGAGTGATCGGTGCAAAGCGATGAAAGAAGCGGAGCGCTTTCGTCGTGTTGTTGACGCGGGCCTCTCTTAGAGTGAGCGATCCGGGCGCGCCGGTGGCTGGCGTTCAGGCGAATCGCCACGGGACCCCGGCAGCTGTGACGCGAATTTGTGTCCGGTTTCATATTTTAGTGTCCGTATGACGTTAACACGCGGGGGTACGCGGAGACAGCTGCACGATCGGACAGAAAGGGCGGGCCGGGGGAACCCGCCCTTTTTTGTGGCTTCGATGTTCCGGCTAAAACAGCAGCTTCAATGCGAATTGAATCTGCCGCGCAGAACCGAAGTCACCCGCGGGGAATCGCATGCTGAGAATCTTGCCGAACGCGGAGCTGGTTACCGTGTTGCTGGGATCGCCCAAGTTGGGATGGTTGAAAACGTCGAACAACTCGGTACGGAATTGCAAGTTGAGCCGTTCCATGATTTTCGTGTTCTTGACGATGGAGAAGTCGGTATTGACGAAATCCGGACCAGGCAGCGAATCGCGTCCGGCGCTTCCGGGATGACAGCTACCGGGAACGATGGGATAGACGCTGTTCCCGGGGGTCCCCGGAGTCGTGTTCTCGGGGGTGGGGCTGAACGTACCAGGAACCTCATACGTGGGATTCGTTGCATCGGCACGGTCTGGAATCGCCGGGGGTGCACCAGTGAACGGTGCGGCGAACGGCTCGCACAGCAGCGTGTTGCTATAGAACTGGGCAGATCGACCCGTGCCGGAAACGGCTCGGAGTTGATCGGGCCGCACGGTGAGTGAGGAGCCCGGAGCCGGGCCAATAATCAGCAGCGGCGTAATCGGATTCTGTGCATGCGCGGCTGGCGAGAGAGAGACCGACAGGATAAATAGTAGAATAATCATAGCGATCAAGGCCGATGGAAAGACACCGCGTGCGATCTGAGAGTTCATCGCTGCTCCTGGTTTTGAGAGACGAAGTGGGATCGAGCTAGCGTTCGGGAATCAGGGAAAGCTTTGACACTCGCGCCGATGAGCCTTGCCGCAGCTGATTACACTGGGAAACTCGCCCAACATCCTCCGTTCCACCGACTAGACGTACACACCCGTACAGGCGCACTGGGGATGCGCCGAACTCGCTGATGTGTCGCTTGGCAATTTCATCGCCATGTTCACTGGAACGTAGCGTTATAGGCAAGTGACTGTCCTAACGAAATCTACGGAGAGTAGAGCTCGGTGAGAAGAATTTGTAGGTTACAGTGCATACAAATATTCGTATTCGCATTCCAATTCCTGGAACCCTGGGGATTTCCACATGTCCCCGAAAGTGCGTGAGGCGCGGCGAAGAGTAGCCCGCTAGGGCATTGCTTCTGACCGCGTAAAGTGTTTCCCCGATGGTCCTCGCATTTGGAATCGGCAATACTGCGCCGGCTTAGAAAGCTCGCGACGGGAGGATTTGCGCGGCGCGTGAGCGTGAGCGAGAGCGAGAACCTTTGTGACGCGGGCCTTGGCGCCCCAAGCGAGGATCGAGATGCGCACCATCCTGTTGATAATTCTTGTCGTGCTGATTCTGGGAGCGCTGCCCACGTGGCCGTATAGCTCGGGCTGGGGCTACTACCCGAGCGGCGGATTGGGGCTGATTTTATTGATCTTATTGATCCTGGCGGTGCTGGGCAAATTGTGAGGCGGAAGTATGAATCGTCCATCGGGTGAGAGAGTCGTCGCGGTGCTTACGTTTTCTGGTGCGATGATCCTAGCGCTAGGGTCATTGGGGTTTTTTCTGGTTAGCATCTTGGCGGCGACAGGAGACGAACGAGGAGAGCCGGTGTCGGTGGTGATCGCGGGAATGGCGGTGGCGGGCGGTTTCCTGTTGCTGATACTGGCGGGAGTGACCGGGTGGGTGGCCATGAACGTTGGAGGATTGCGGGAATGGGCGCGGACGGCGTCTATCTCTGTGGCGGCGATGGCCGCGAGCGTGGAACGAAAATGGCGCAGCGGCTCGATCGCAGCGCGTCATTTTAGAAGCTGGAAGAGTTTTTCGCGCGGCGAGAACTAACAATTCAATTGTGCGCCGCGGCGGTATGCTGAAGAGTTGAGCTGTGTTCGTGCGAAGGATTTACACCCACCGTGTGCTGCCTGCGATTAGTCTGCTTCGCTGGGAGTTGGGCTAATCCGATGCTCAACGGTGTCGCGCTGCTTTCCCTGCAGGCGTAGCCGCAGGCGGTCGAACTCCAGATAGACAACCGGGGTGGTGTAGAGCGTGAGCATCTGACTGAGGATGAGTCCTCCGACAATCGTGATGCCCAGAGGGCGGCGGAGTTCGTAGCCGGTACCTGTCCCGAGAGCTAGCGGTAGCGCGCCTAATAGCGCAGCCATCGTGGTCATCAGGATCGGCCGGAAGCGCAACATGCACGCTTCGAAAATCGCGTCGCGCGTGCTCTTTCCTTCCTCGCGCTCTGCCTGCAGAGCGAAATCAATCATCATGATGGCGTTTTTCTTCACGATTCCGATCAGCAGCACAATGCCGATGATCGAGATGATGTTCAGATCCTGTTTAAAGAGCATGAGTGCGAGCATCGCGCCAACGCTGGCCGAGGGCAGAGTCGAGATGATCGTCAACGGATGGACGAGGCTTTCGTACAAGATGCCGAGAACGATATAGACCGCAAACAGCGCCGTCATGATCAGCACGGGCTCTGTGCCTAAAGATTGCTGATACGCCTCGAGCGTGCCGGCATAAAAACCTTGCAGCGTGGATGGCGCGCCGAGCCGCTTTTGCATCTGGCTGATAGCTTGCGTGGCGTCGCTCATGGAGACGTTGGGCGCGAGGTTGAAGGATACGGTGACGGAAGGAAACAGGCCGGTGTGATTGATGGAAAGCGGCGTGGTGTTGGCCTGCCCTTTGGCTACGGTCAGTAGCGGGATGTTACGTCCCCTAGCGCTTTGCAGGTAGATGTCTTTCAGGCCTTCCGGGGTTTGCCAATACTGCGGCGCAACTTCCAGCACGACGTAGTACTGATTTAGCTGCGTGTAAATGATGGAGACTTCCGACTGGCCGAACGCGCTGTACAACGCCGAATCGAGCGACTGCGCGGTAAATCCGAGCTTCGCGGCGGTGATGCGATCGTAGTTCAAAAGCTCATCCAAGCCGCCATTTTGCTGGTCGGAGCTGACGTCTTGCAGGCCGGGCAGTTTCTGCATCGCGGCCAAAAGAATCGGCGCCCACTTGGAAAGCTCCTGAACGTTGTCCGATTGAATCGTGTACTGATAGAGTGCGTTGCTGGAGCGGCCGCCGATGCGCAGATCCTGCACCGCCTGCAGGAACGCGGAAGCGACGGGCAACGCGTTTAATTTGGGACGCAGGCGGTTAATGATGTCGGCGGCACTGACTTTGCGCTCCGCGAGCGGCTTGAGCGCGATAAACGAGGAGCCGGTGTTGGTCGCGCCACCGCCGCCAGTGAACGCAATTACGTTCGCCACGGCGGGATCATTTTTGATCACGGCGCCGATTTTCTGAATGGAAGTGTTCATCGCCGCGAAGGACGCATCCTGCGGCCCTCGTACCGATCCGGAGAGCGCCCCGGTATCCTGCTGCGGGAAAAAACCTTTGGGAATCTTGATGATCAGGACCACGTTGAGCGCGATGGTGATGAAGAGCACGATCATCGTGAGCGCCGGATTGTCCAGCACCCAAGTCAGCGTCCGGCGATACAAGGACAGGACCCAATCAAAGAACTTCTCACTGGCGTTATAGATGCGCCCGTGTTTTGCATGGCGTTCGTCCCGCAGCAGGTAGGCGCACATCATTGGCGTGGTGGTGAGCGAGATGATCATGGATACGACGATCGCCGTAGAAAGCGTGATCGCGAACTCCCGGAAGAGGCGGCCCACGATTCCGCCCATCATCAGCAGCGGAATAAAAACGGCGATGAGCGAAATGCTGATGGAGAGGACCGTAAATCCGATTTCCTCCGCGCCCTTTAGCGCCGCGGCAAAAGGTTGCAGGCCGTTTTCCAGGTGACGCGCGACGTTTTCCATCACCACGATGGCGTCGTCCACGACGAATCCGGTGGAAATGGTCAGAGCCATCAGCGAAAGATTGTCAATGCTGAATCCGAACAGATACATCACCGCGCAGGTGCCGATCAGCGAGACCGGGACAGCCACGGCGGGAATTAATATGGCGCGGACGTTGCGCAGAAAGACGAAGACGACGAGGATCACGAGAACGATCGAAATCAGCAACGTCCTTTCGACGTCGCCGACGGATGCGCGGATCGTGGTGGTGCGGTCGAGAACCATGGTGATATCAATGCCCAGCGGAATGGACGCCTTGATAAACGGAAGCTGCGTGACCACGCGATCCACGGTGGCGATGATGTTGGCGCCGGGCTGGCGAAAGATGATGACGGTGATGGCGCGCTTGCCGTTGAGATAGCCAGCCGCACGGACGTTTTGCACCGAGTCAATCACTTGCGCGACATCGGAAAGGTGCACGGCGGCGCCATTCTTATAGCCGACGATGAGCGGCTTGTAGTCGACTGCCTTGGAGATTTGGTCGTTGGCCAGAATGTCTGCAGTCACAACGCCATCAGATATTTGGCCCTTGGCCAGATCGGAATTTTGCAGGCTCAGCACGGATTGCAAATTCGAGAGGGTGAGCCCATAGCTGGCCAGCTGCGTGGGATTTGCCTCTACGCGCACGGAGGGCAACGCACCGCCTCCGACGCTGACCTGGCCTACGCCCTGTATCTGCGAGAGTTTTTGCATGATGACGGTGGAGGCCGTGTCATACACGCTCTCGGGACCGTATTTATCCGAGGTGAGGCCGAGGATCATGATCGGGGCGTCGGCGGGATTGACTTTGCGATAGGTGGGATTCGACGGCAGGTTCGCGGGCAAATACGTTCGCGCGGCATTGATGGCGGCCTCGACGTCGCGCGCCGCGCCGTCAATATCGCGACTGAGATCAAACTGAATGGTGATGGAGGTGCTGCCGAGCGTGCTGGTAGAAGTCATCTCCGTGACGCCCGCAATGTGGCCGAATTGACGTTCGAGCGGAGTGGCGACCGAGGAGGCCATGATCTCGGCGCTGCCTCCTGGCAAGCCTCCACTCACTGAAATAGTTGGAAAGTCAACTTCGGGCAGCGGCGAAACCGGGAGCACCTCGAATGCAACCGCTCCTGCTAGAGCAATGGCGAGGGTGAGCAGCGTTGTGGCGACCGGCCGGTGAATGAAGGGCGCGGAGATGTTCATGCGGGCCCTGGGGCTTCTGCGTTGGGCGCGCCTGCGCCTGCGGTTTCCTGGTTTTGCGATTTCGGAGAAAATCGCTGCGCCAGATTGTCAAAGAAGATGTAGATGACGGGCGTGGTGTACAGCGTGAGCGCCTGGCTAAGCAGCAGACCACCCACCATGGCGATGCCCAGCGGCCGACGCAGCTCAGAACCGAATCCGGTACCGAGAGCCAGTGGCAGTCCAGCAAGCAGCGCGGCCATGGTGGTCATCATAATGGGCCGGAAACGCAGCAGACAGGCTTCGTAAATCGCGTCCGTGGAATTCTTTCCGCCCTTGCGCTCGGCTTCCAGAGCGAAATCCACCATCATGATGCCGTTTTTTTTCACGATGCCGATCAGCAGGACGATGCCGATGATCGCAACAACGCTTAGATCCTGGTGAAAGAGAATCAGCGCGAGGAAAGCGCCGACGCCGGCTGAGGGCAGCGTGGAGAGAATCGTGATCGGATGCACGAAACTTTCGTACAGCACGCCCAGCACGATGTACACGGTAACGAGCGCGGCGAGAATCAGCAGCGGCTCATTGGCGAGCGAATTCGTGAACGAAGCCGCGGTGCCTTGAAAACCGGCTTGCATGCTGGGAGGCATGTGCATGTCTTTTTGCACTTTGTTGATCGCGGTGATGGCGTTGCCCAGCGCGGCATTCGGCGCGAGATTGAAAGACGCGGTGATGGCCGGAAATTGTCCCTGGTGCGTAATCACCAGCGGCTCCATGGTGTTCTCGAAGTGGGAGAAAGCGCTCAGAGGCACCGCGTTGCTCATCGCCGAGCTGGTGGCGCCTGCGGAGTTTGCTCCGCCGCTTGAAGAAGAAGAGGAAGTCGGAGAGAGCGCGTTTGCGGGAGGAGCGAGCGTATTCGCTGACGGAGTGTACAGCGCCGAGCCGGTTAGCGCGTTGGAACCCGCGGAGGACGAACCCGACGCCGCGAATGAGGTAGAAGCTCCGGCGCCGCTTGCGCCATTGGACGCGCTGGACTGGATATACATGTGGTTCAGCTTGTTGGGATCCTTCTGAAATTGCGGCTGGCTTTCCAGGACCACGTGGTATTGATTCACTTGCGTGTACATCGTGCTGATCTGCCGCTGGCCGAACGCGTCGTACAAAGTGTTATCAATCGTCGTAGGCGCAATGCCCAATCGTCCGGCAGTGATCCGGTCAATCACCAGTGTTACGGCGAGCCCACCCGGTTGCTGATCGGTTGCCAGGTCTTCCAGTTCCGGCAACTGTTTCAGCTTGTCCATGAATCGACTGGTCCAGAGGTTCAGTTCGTTGGCATCGGAATCTTCCAGCGTGTACTGGTATTGCGTGCGGCTGACGCGGTCATCTACGGTTATGTTCTGCACCGGCTCCATGAACAGCTCGATTCCCTGCACTTTGTCCAAGCGCGTCTTGAGCCTGCGAATCAGGTCTGACGCGCTAATCTTGCGCGCAGCGAGCGGTTTCAGATTGATGGACATACGGCCGCTGTTGGTGGTGACGTTCGTGCCGTCCGCGCCGATGAACGACGAAATGCTTTCAACGGCCGGATCTTCCATAACAGCCTTGGCAAGCTCCTGCTGTTTTTCGGCCATGGCTTGCGAGCTGATAGAAGCCGGCGCCTGGGAAATGCCCTGGATTACGCCCGTGTCTTGCACCGGGAAAAAGCCCTTGGGAATGATGATGTATAGAAAAATTGTCAGCAGGAGCGTAGCGACGGCGACCAGCAGCGTAATCGTCTGGTAGCGCAGAACGAACTTCAGAGTCCGCCCATAAAACGCGATCATGTTCTCGAAAACACGTTCCGATGCTTTGTAGAAGCGTCCTTGCTGGTCTTTCGGCGTGTGCCGCAGGATTCGTGCGCTCATCATCGGAGTAAGCGTGAGCGAGACCACTGCCGAAAGCACGATGGTGACGGCCAGCGTCACCGCAAATTCGCGGAACAGCCGGCCAACGACGTCGCCCATGAATAACAGCGGAATCAGTACGGCGATTAGCGAGACGGTCAGCGAGAGAATGGTGAATCCAATTTGTTCCGCGCCCTTGAGCGCTGCTTCCATGGGTGGATCGCCCGCTTCAATGTAGCGCGAGATGTTTTCGATCATCACGATGGCATCGTCCACCACGAAACCGGTGGAGATGGTCAGCGCCATCAGCGATAAGTTATCCAAGCTGTAACCCAGCAGGTACATCACCGCTAAAGTTCCCACCAGCGAGAGCGGCACAGCCACCGCCGGGATAATGGTGGCGTAAAGACTGCGCAAAAAGAGAAAGATGACCAGCACGACAAGACCGATGGTCAAAAGCAATTCGAACTCGACGTCGGAGACCGATGCCTCGATAGCGGTCGTAAGATCTGTAAGCGTGGTCACCTGAATGCCCGTAGGCAAGTTGGCTTCCAGCTGCGGAATCAGTGCCTTGATGCTTTTGACCACACTGATGGTGTTCGCGCCGGGCTGGCGTTGCACATTCAGGATCACCGCGGGCGTCTGATTCATCCAAGCGGCCTGAGCGTTATTCTCGACGCCATTCACGATGCCGGCTACGTCGGTGAGCATCACCGGCGCGCCGTTACGGTATGCGACCACGACATTCTTGTAATCCGCGTTGGTGACCAGCTGATCGTTGGCGTCGATCTGGTAGTCCTGCCTGGGACCGTCGAAGTTCCCTTTGGCGGCGTTCACGCTGGCGGCCGTCAGCGCAGTGCGCAAGTCTTCGAGGTTGATGCCGTAAGACGAAAGCGCCGTGGGGTTTGCTTGGATGCGCACTGCGGGTTTTTGTCCGCCGCTGATGGTCACCAGGCCCACGCCATTGAGCTGCGAAATTTTCGGCGCCAGGCGTGTGTCCACCAAGTCTTCCACTTGAGGAAGCGGCATCGAGCTGGAGGTGATCGCGAGCGTCAGCACAGGAGCGTCGGCTGGATTCGTCTTACTGTAGGTAGGCGGCGCGGGCAGGATGGATGGCAGCAGGCTTTGCGCCGCGTTGATCGCGGACTGCACTTCTTCTTCGGCAATATCAATGCCCAACGTGAGATTAAATTGCAGGACGATCACCGAAGTGCCGCCGGAGCTTGAGGAAGTCATCTGGCTCAAACCCTGCAGCTCGCCGAATTGACGCTCGAGCGGCGCCGTCACCGTCGTCGCCACCACCGTCGGGCTCGCGCCAGGATAAAACGTGAGGATCTGAATTGTGGGGTAGTCAACTTCGGGCAATGCGGAAATCGGCAGTTGTGTATAGCCGACAATTCCAACCAGCAGGATTGCGGCCATCAACAAAGAGGTAGCCACCGGCCGCAAGATGAACGGACGAGAGGGACTCACGGGGCGCTGCTCCCGGTTGTGCCGTTCGTGCTGGCGGCGTTCGTACTGGCGGGGGGCGGCGGGTTCGAAACGACCACCGCAATTTTGTCCTGCAACTTATCGAAGCTGCTGTTCGCGACCACGTCTCCGGGATTGACACCGTCCACCTGCGTTACACCGCCGTTGGTCACTCCCGGCTTGATGCTGCGCATATGCGCGACATTGTTTTGAATCACGTACACGAACGATGCCTGGCCGTTTTGTTGAATCGCTGATGACGGAAGCAGCGTCACGCCCTGCAGGGTATTCACCAGCAGCCGCGTGTTCACAAACTGGTTGGGGAAGAGCGCATCATTTGTATTGGCGAAGAGCGCGCGCCCTTTCACCGTGCCGGTGGTGGTGTCAATCTGGTTGTCGAGCGTCAAGAGTTGGCCGCTCGCAATTTTTGTTTGCGCGGTGCGATCGAAAGCATCCACGCTGAGCTTCGCCTTCGCGCGCAGGCGAGCTTGCACCGGGTCCAGGCTGTCCTCCGGTATCGTGAAAATTACGGTGATGGGCTCCAGCTGAGTGATCACTGCGAGAGTAAGCGTCCCGGCGGACTGCACTACGTTGCCGGGATCCACCAGCCGCAAACCCACGCGGCCAGCAATCGGAGCGATGATGTGGCAGAAATCGACCTGCACCTGATCGAATTGCACCGTTCCTTCGTCGATCTTTACAATGCCCTCGTCCTGCAGCACCAATTTTTCCTGGTCGTCCAGGATTTGTTTGGCGATCGAGTTGCGCGCCCAGGCCTCCTGATAGCGCGTCAGATCCATCTGCGCCTGCGCGAGTAGATTCTGGTCCCGCTCGAGCGCGCCTTGGGCTTGTAAGAGCGTTGCCCGGAACGGACGCGAGTCTATGTCAATCAGCGAGTCGCCCTTCGCAACGCGCTGACCCTCCGTATAGTGCACGCCAACAATTATCCCTGTCACCTCGGCGGTAATCGAAGAGGTGTATACCGGAGTGACCGTGCCGATGGAGTCCAGGTAAACGCCGATATCCCCTTTTTGCGCCGTGGTAGTGGTAATGGTGATGCCGGCGGGGCGAACCTTCGCGGCCGCCGCTTTCTTGGCGTCTTCGTGATGGCGATAGATCAGGAAGAGCACAATCGCCAGCGCCAGCAGTGACAGAACCCACCAAACGAACCGCGGGCCTTTGTGCCGGGGAGGTGGCGGAGTGGGAGCCGGAGCCGGTGGAGTTTGATATTCAGGGATGGATGAGGGGGTGTTTTTTATCTCGGCAATAAAGAGCTCCTGTTTGCTGTCTACGCCTGAAAGCGCCTCCATGGTACTGCCCCGGAGCGGCTCTCCAAAATACAATTAATCTGGTAGCGGTGAGGCTCGTTCAATTGATGTCTGTGGATCGGCAGGGCGTTTTGACTACGATACTGAGAGATTTTGGCGCCGCATATGTGACGTCGAGATTAGGCGCGTTTTAGGCCCGAATTGAGCGCTCACTTCTCAACTCGCACCCGCAACTTGTCGTTCGCGAAGGCGACTGGCCCTGGATAGGACGCACGAATCGATTTGCGCACGGCATCCTCCTGGCCTTCCACGTCGGGCGCAAGATGGCTCAGCAGCAAACTCTTTACTCCGCTGTCGCGCGCGGCTTCGCCAATTTTTTTCGGCGGCGTATGCAGATCGTAGAGTTGCGAGGGTGACCCCGGAGGGTCCAACACGGCGCAATTGAAAACCAGCAAGTCCGCATTCTTCGCCAGCTGCACCAAGTTCGGCAGCGCGGATGCGTCCATGTCTCCGGAGAAAACCAGCACCGCCCCTTTATAGGAAATCCGGTACGCCACCGCGGGACAGTCGCCGTGGTGCGTCGCAATTTCTTCCACGACCAAGCCATTTTCATCCACGATTTCGGTGCGCGGAGAATCCAGGCTGATCGCCAGATCGCGCACCTTAAACGATTCGTCCGCGCCAAATGTCTTTTGATATGCAAACGCGCCGGCGTTACCCACCAGCAAGTCCACGAAGCGCGAGGTCTTGGGAAATTGCCCGGAGCCATCAGGACCGAAAATCCGATAGACGATTGGTCCGTCGGCGCTAAGCGCTCGCGCGTTGAAGAAAGCAGCCAGGTCCCCACTGTGATCAATATGCAGATGCGTCAGCAAAACCGTATCTACGTTGTCCAGGTCCAGATCCAACTCTCCAATCCGCAGGAATGCTCCCGGCCCGGCATCCACCAAAATCCGGGGAGTGCCATCGAGCAACACGATAAAGCTGGACCCTCCCCTGCCGAACGGCCGTGGCCCGCCCGAACCGAGCACCACCACTTCCACTGCAGGCTTTGCCGGAGCGCAGCGCGCGCAAGTGGGGAATAAAGTTGAAACGAAGAGAGTGATTCCAAGCAGCAGCGTCTTCATGGTTTTCAATTTACTCCTCGCGAGCCGCCCCCGGGCGCGATTCGCTCGGACCAGATTAATACTCAGCGCGTGCTGCTTACCACCGTAAACGACAAATAGACCTGACACGAGCTAGCCCCGGCGGCTGCACAAATTCGCGCGGTCCCCGCAAAATCAACAGCAACAGGGGAGCGAGTGAACTGAGACGGAGAATTTGTGAGCGAATGAAAAGCGTGGCGCACCCAAGGGGACGATTTTAGAACTTTTCTCCGCGGTTTTGTGGCATGTTTGCCACAGCTTGAGTTGCATTGTTGGATTGCACGTATTGCATGATTTGGCGGCCTTCCTAGCAGGGGTGCGGCGGCGTATTCCCTCGGGCTAGTGAAATTAGCGGACTTCCGTTCGGCGCTTATTAGAAATAGATTCAATCTGACCTTTCCGAATTTTGGTGAATTGACGAATTTGCACTCTCCCATTCGGCATGTTTGCGATGATCTGGAGTTCTCCACCCATTGCTTCAATGATTTTGCTCAAGGTGCTGATGTACATGTCCGAGCGTCTTTCCATTTTGGAGATGGAAGCTTGTCGGACGTGAAGAGTGTCTGCCAGGGATTCCTGAGTCAGGTCCATGGCCTCGCGGAGCTCAGCAAGGCCCATTTCTGAGATCATTTTCTTGGCGGCTTCTTCGCTGCGAACGCGCGCTTCGCGAGGCATTTTTGCTTGAAGTTCTTTGAAGTTTTTTGCCATTGCTATTTGTCCTCGCTTTTGAGCGTTTCAAGATGCTCGTCGTAAAGCGCATCCGCCATCGGAACAAAGACATCATACCAACGATCATTTCCAGTCTTATCGCCGCCGAGCAACAGGATTGCGCATCGGCGCGGGTCAAAAGCAAAGAGCACCCGATACGGATTACCCGAATGTTGTATCCGAAGCTCTTTCATGTTCGGATGACGAGAAGAGTGAATAAGATCGGCATGAGGACGAGGAAGACTGGGGCCAATCTTCTGAAGCAGGATCACCTTGGCGTTCACGTCCACCTGTTCGGCTTCGCTCAGACCATCCCACCAGTTAGAAAACTCGTCCGTAAATTCGACCTCCCATTCCATAGAGTGAATATAGCTCAGAGGCTATGTTTCGTCAAGGTTAATCAGCTTTGCGATGGATGAAGTTGCTCGGGGTCGTGAAAAGTAGGTAGTTTGTTGAGAACGGATTGCAGATTGCTGACAGAATCGATGGAGGGAGACTAGAAGCTATTGCACAACCCTCCGCAAGACGATCATGAAGCAGGCGATATGAAAAAAAGCACCATAGATCGTGAGCGAACGGTCGTAGCGCACGACCAAGCGTCGGAAGTTTCCCAGCCAGGCATTG
>Ga0210394_10000777_pt1 | contig 59464 bp, 55 predicted proteins | sample IncBWC12MmetaG_FD_160121 | JGI IMG/M metagenome (GOLD analysis project Ga0210394, IMG submission 160121) | Forest soil microbial communities from Barre Woods Harvard Forest LTER site, Petersham, Massachusetts, United States - Inc-BW-C-12-M | ecosystem: Environmental > Terrestrial > Soil >...
GAATGGGAACCCCTCACGGCAGACAAACCGAATCTTCGCTCGTGGTTGGACCGAATGAACGCGCGCCCGAGCATGCGTGCGACCACTTGGGAGCGCGTCGCCGCGCTGGCGAAGGTCGCCTGAACACTTACCAGAGATAGCCGATATCGCGAGCACCCGAGAGGCTGGCTTTGCGCAACAACCCCCGCGACAGCCGGCGCGCGTGGAATACTGTGGCCGCCGAGGGGCCCACCAGCACGATATCCTCGCCGCGCATCACGGCGCGCACGATACGCTTGCCGACCGCCGACGGATGCACGCCTCTGGCCTCGTATTAGCCAGCTTGTCGAGTGTGGCGACGGGTACGCTCGGCGCGACGGCGAGGTGATTGCGCACGATCGGCGTGTTGATGATGCCGGGACACACCACGGTCACGCTGATGTTCGTGTCGTTCAGTTCCATGGCGAGGGCATCGCAAAGGCCCAGCACCGCATGTTTCGAGGCGGAGTAGGCGCTTAAGTTAGGAACCGCCTGCAGGCCCGCGGCGGATGCATGTTGACCAAATGCCGCGCGCCGCCCGCGGCCATCATCCCCGGCAGGAACGCACGGCTGATGTTCACGACTCCCATGAGGTTCACGCCGATCACCTGGTTCCAGGCGCTCAAGGGCGTTTCGATAAATGCGCCGAGGTAGCCGATCCCGGCGTTGTTCACCACCACATCGGGCGAGCCTAAATCGACCGCGATTCTTGCGGCAATGACGCCGACGGCCGCCGCGTCGCTGACATCGCACCTGAAGGAGCGGCAGTTCCGGCCCAACGCCTCGATCGACCGCGTTGTCGCCGCTAGCCGCGCTTCGTCGGGATCGAGCGTCGGAGCCTTGGCGGCCAAAAGCGAGCGCCGTCTCAAAGCCAATTCCCGATGCGGCGCCCGTCACCAGCACCCATCGACCATTGAACTCATTTATTGCCAAGGAGGATTCCCCTGAACTGAAGGCCGCGTAGGATCGGAGAGTAGAATGTGTCGAGTTTAAATTTGATGTTCGTCGAGAATGCAGCGAGCAAAGTAGCCTATATCATGGGGGGGTGCCGACTAGAGACCAATGGACGCAACGTTCGTAATTATGACCGACTTGCCACAGCCGTACCTACTGTTTCTTGGCGACACCACAGAGCCGAGCTACGCCAAAACTGCGTTCGGATTGCGCGACTGGGCCGCCGAGCGCTGCGTCGGCGAATGGTCGTGCGGCGGGGCGACTGTGACCACTGGTCTGCCACATTTGAACCCTAAGGCTGCTCGTGCGAGGGGTGCGCGTGCGCTCTTGATCGGTGTCGCGAACGCGGGCGGCGTGATCAGTGAGAGCTGGATGCCCTCGCTTATCGAAGCGCTTGAATCGGACCTCGATCTCATCAGCGGCATGCACACAAAACTCAACGACACGCCGCAGTTGAAAGCCGTGGCGCAGCGCCGCGGCCGCAAGCTTATCGATGTGCGCACGCCGCCGCCTAATATCCCAATCGCATCGGGCAGTAAGCGATCTGGAAAACGGCTGCTGACTGTGGGCACGGATTGTGCGCTCGGCAAGAAGTACAGTGCACTGGCCCTGGCGCGAGCCTTCGCCAAGCGCGGTGTAGCTGTGGATTTTCGGGCTACCGGGCAAACCGGCATCATGATCTCGGGGGGCGGCATTCCTCTGGACGCGGTGGTCGCGGATTTTGCAGCCGGCGCCGCCGAAATGCTCAGTCCGGATGCTTCTCCCCAACACTGGGATGTCATCGAGGGTCAGGGTTCGCTGTTCCACCCCGCCTATGCCGGCGTTTCGCTGGCCCTGCTGCACGGGAGTCAGCCCGACGTCATCATCGTCTGCCACGAGCCGGGTCGCGAGATCGTGCTCGGCCACCCCGGCTATGTCTTGCCGGGCATCGATGAAACCATCGATTTGAATTTGCGCCTCGGCCGCCGCACCAATGCGGCGATCCGCTGTGCCGGCGTCAGCTTGAATACCTCGCGCCTCGATGACGGCGATGCACATCGATTTCTCGCAGCCGAGAGCAGGCGGCTTCGACTGCCGGTCGCAGATCCCATGCGGGGCGGAATGGAATTCGAATCGCTCGTCGATGCCTGTCTCAGCTGACAATCGTGTTCACTGCGACATAGTCGCAACCGGGGGGTATCCATTAAAATTCTGGCTGCTGCATTTCTGGCGCTGGCGGCGGTATCTACGACCACGCTGGCGGGCATGGCCGCATCCGCCGTCAACTTGACCTCGGACGACGTCAATGCCTGGCTCGACGGCTATCTGCCCGCGGCCTTCATCGTGCCGTGGGTGGCCTTCGCTTTCAAGCTAATGGGCTTCGGCTGAACTATTGATGCGCGCATTGAAGCTGCACGTCGCCGTCGAGAAGCTGCCGCTGGCCGCCCCATTTCGCATATCAGGATTTGTTTTTCTGGAGCAAGAAGTCGTCGTCGTAACCCTCGATGACGAAAAGCATCGCGGTCGCGGTGAAGCTTCGGGCGTCTATTACCTGAATGATACCGCGCAAGCGATGCTGGCTGCGCTCGAAAGCACGCGCCATGCCATCGAGGCGGGCATCGATCATACCGCGCTGCAAAGCCTGCTTCCCTCCGGCGGCGCGCGTAATGCCGTGGATTGCGCATTGTGGGAACTCGACGCACGCCGCTTGGGCGTGCCGGTATGGAAGCTTGCCGGACTGCCGCCGCCGAAAGCACTGGTCACGACATTTACACTCGGCGCCGACGATCCCGCCGCGATGGCTGCCGGCGCCCTCAAATATCCGCAGGCGCGTGCGCTCAAGTTGAAGCTGACAGGCGATCTGCAGCTGGACGTCGCGCGTGTGCGGGCGGTGCGCGCCGTGCGGCCGGAGGTCTGGATGGGCGTGGACGCCAATCAGAGTTACTCCATCGATGGGCTTGATGCGCTAATCGGCGCGCTGATGGCGGCGAATGTTTCGCTGCTTGAGCAGCCGCTAAAACGCGGCCATGAAGCCGATCTCGAGGGTTTCGGATCGCGCATCCCGATCGCCGCCGATGAAAGTGCGCTCGGTCTCGGCGACCTCGCCGCTCTTGTGGGCCGCTTCGAGGTGGTCAATATCAAGCTCGATAAGTGCGGCGGATTGACCGAAGGTCTGGCGATGGCGCGCCAGGCGCGCCGTCATGGACTGCAAGTCATGGTCGGCAATATGGTGGGTACTAGCCTCGCGATGGCCCCCGCGTTTGTACTCGGACAGCTATGCGATATCGTCGATCTAGACGGGCCGATATTTCTCACCCAAGATCGAACGCCGAGCATGAGCCTCGCCGATGGCACCGCGTGGTGCGGTGACGATGTGTGGGGGGGAAGGGAGGCGTATTAAGTAACAGGAACGTGGGCCAAGCCGAAGATTCGCTTGATATTACGCCTTTGGAGGTCCATAAATGGCCTGCAACGCTTAAAATGCGGGTGTAATTCTTCTGGAGCGCTAACATGGCGACGGGTTGGGCCGGTGACGGTGCCGTACAGGATCAGATCGACGCGACTGTGAAGGACGCCATCGGCCGCGTGCAGAGTCAGCTGCCTCGAGGACCGTCTTTAACTCATTGCGCGCAATGCGGAGCCGAAATTCCCGAGGCACGCAGAATCGCCGTTCATGGCGTTCGCCTATGCGTTGCTTGCCAGAACGAGCACGATCGCGAGTCGGCTCAATTCAGCGGCTATAACCGGCGCGGCAGTAAAGACAGCCAGCTGCGCTGACGCCCAGGCGCCCCGGCAAGGCACGCGGCTTGATCGGCCGCGCCGCCGGCATCTTCTTTAGCAACGCGTGACATGCGCGGACACGGCTTTCCAAGTGCCCGCGTGCCGAACCCACACATCGGTATAGCGCCCGTTGGCCTTGCGGCCGTCGGGGAGGGAATAGCTGGTGCGCGCGTGAATGATGGCGACTTCGCCAAATTGCCGAATGATTACATCGTGGGCGCGCAACGCTGTGATGATTACGGGCTTTGCGGTCTGCGCGAGAAATCCGCGCCGATCGACCAGGGTCCCATCGGGATTGGAGCAGTAAAATTGCTCGGCGAGAATTTCCTCGAAGCGTCCCACGTTGCCGGCCTGTACGGCGGCAATGTAGTCGAGGTTCAGCTCGTGTAACGTCTCGAGGTCGGTCTTAGCGGTCTTAGCGGTCTTGGCGGTCTTGGCGGTCTGAACGGTCGCAGTGGACATGAGCACTCCCAGGCGTCTAGCGCGTTCTTGGTTGATCGCGCTATCGTCGCCAAATCGAAGTCACTGCGCAATGCCTGGCATCGTAGAGGTCGAATGTGAGCAAAACGGCATCCGAAAAGATCCCCAAGGTGTTCAAAACAGCCGTGCCGGGCGAATGTGTCTGCGGCCAGGTTCGCATCGAGATCGATTTCCCCGCGCGCTGGGCGTGGCACGATCATTCACTGGCGAGCCGGCGCGCTCATGGCGCCGCCTACGCGACCTACGTGGGCAGTTGGCGCAGCCGCTTCCGCGTAACGCAGGGACTTGAGGACATCACGCGCTACGAAGATCCGAAGGCCGGAACCACGCGCAGTTTTTGCGCTCGATGCGGTACTCCGCTCTATTATGAACGTGCTCATTCGCCGCAGATGGTCAATGTTCCTCGGGCGCTGTTCAAGCTGCGCACCGGCCGGGAGGCTCGGTACCATATCGCCATCGAGCAGACGCCCGAGTGGGCTTATTTGGGCGAACCGTTGGTCCCCTTGAAGGGATTTCCGGGTGTCGTGTGGGAGCGCTCCAGAAGGAAGAAAAGGCCCCAGCTCGGCGGAGTAATTTGAAGCAGCGAACTTGCAACGATCGCCCCCGGTCGGCCGCGCTTGCCAAGGAACGCAGCTGCCGTCAATCTTCACCCCACAACAACGGGGGTTCATGATGCACAAGCGAATGGTTGGCGCGGTCGGCGCGGCGGTAACGATGGCGGTGGCAATGACGATGCAGCCGCGGGCAATTGCGCAGGAGGCGCCGATGACGGCGCTGCGGCCCGATCAAGTGGCGTTCCGCGCCATTTACAAGGAGCTGGTCGAGACCAATACGACACTGTCGGTGGGCAGCTGCACGCTGGCGGCCGAGCGGATGGCGGCGCATCTAAAGGCTGCGGGCTACTCCGACAAGGATGTCACGCGTTTTTCCAGTCCCGAGCATCCCAAGGACGGCGGTCTCGTCGCGATCCTGGCGGGAACTTCCAGTTCCGCAAAGCCCATGCTGCTGCTGGGTCATCTCGATGTGGTCGAGGCCAAGCGCGAGGATTGGAGCCGCGATCCCTTCGTCTTGATCGAGGAAAACGGCTACTTCTTCGGCCGCGGAACCGCGGACATGAAAGCGATGGACGCCACCTGGGTCGATATGCTGATGCGCTTCAAGCAGAGCGGCTACCGCCCGAGGCGCACCATCAAGCTGGCGCTGACCTGCGGCGAGGAAACCACTTATGCTTTCAACGGTGCTGACTGGCTGGCGAAGAACCGGCCCGAGCTCATCTCCGCGGCATTCGCGCTCAACGAGGGCGGAGGCGGACGCACTGACGGCCATGGCAAGCTGGTAGTGGAGTCGATACAGGTCGGCGAGAAGGCGGCGCAGAACTATAAGCTCGAGACGGTGAATGCCGGCGGCCACAGCTCCATCCCAATCCGTGACAACGCGATCTACGAGCTTGCCGATGCGCTCGCCAAGGTGCGCGACCACGAATTTCCGGCGACGCTGTCGGACACCACGCGCGCCTTCTTTGCAAAGGCGGGGGCAGCACGAGGCGACGAATTGGGCCAAGCGATGGTGGCGCTGGCGAAGAACGCCGGCGACAAGGCCGCCGAGGCCATCGTTTCGAAGGATCGCCAGTATCACAGCATGCTGCGCACCACCTGCGTCGCGACACTGCTGGAAGGCGGCCACGCCAATAATGCGCTGCCGCAGCGCGCTGCGGCGAATGTAAATTGCCGGATTTTCCCCGGCGAGACGGCGGAGGGCACGCGCGCCGCTCTGGTCGCGGCCATCGGCGATCCTGGCGTCAAAGTGACCCTGGTTCCGCCGGTCCGCCCGACGGCCGTGCCCCCGCCCCTCGATCCCAACATCATCGGGCCGGCGGAAGCGCTGGTCGGAAAATATTTTCCCGGCGTTCCCCTGGTTCCCACCATGTCGACCGGCGCCACCGACGGCATCTTTCTCGAGGCCATCGGCATTCCCGTCTACGGCGTGCCCGGCGGCTGGGGCGATCCCGACGGCAACGGCGTGCATGGGCTCAACGAGCGCCGCAGCGTGCGGTCCGTGTATGTCGGTCGGGATTTCTTGACCGATCTTGTGAAAGCGTACGCGGACGCGGGCTGAAGAATCGCTGCCGGGGGCGCAACACTCTGAGGTCTTGTCATGCAGACTCAAAGACTCGCCGGCAAGACGGCCTTGGTAACCGCGGCGGCGCAGGGCATCGGCAGAGCAACGGCGGAATTATTTGCCGCCCACGGCGCCGATGTACTGGCCACCGATACCAACTCGGCGGCGCTTGAGCAATTGCATCAGTGCCGCACGGCCAAGCTCGATGTACTGCTGCCCGATGAGATTGCGCGCGTCGTCAAGGGCGCCGGCCAGATCGATATTCTATTTAATTGCGCGGGCTTCGTTGCCAGCGGTTCGGCGCTCGACTGCACCGATGAGCAGTGGGCGCTGTCGTTTGATCTCAATGTCACCGCGATGTTTCGCCTGATCCGCGCCGTGCTGCCGCAGATGCTCGCGCGCCGCCGCGGATCCATCATCAACATGTCTTCGGTCGCGAGTTCCATCAAGGGTGTGATCAACCGTTGCGCTTATAGCGCGACGAAGGCCGCGGTGATCGGACTCACGAAGTCGGTCGCGGCGGATTTCGTCGCCAGCGGCGTTCGATGCAATGCAATTTGTCCAGGCACCGTGGATACTCCCTCCTTGCACCAGCGCCTCGAGGCAACGGGAGACTACGACGCCAGTCTTCGCGCCTTCATCTCTCGCCAGCCGATGGGGCGCTTGGGTGAACCTGCCGAAATCGCCGCGCTGGCCCTGTATCTTGCGTCGGACGAAAGTCAATTCACCACAGGACAGTGCCACATTATCGACGGCGGCTGGTCGAGCTAGCCGCAGGGGCCGCCTTTGGTTTATTTTTTTCGGCGGCCGCGAGCCGATGTCTTACAATGCGCCAATGAAAATACTCGCACTGCTATCGGCTTCCATCGTACTGTCATCGGCCGCGCAAGCCGATGCGACCCAACAACCCGCGGCCGCCGCCGGCGAGTCAAAGAGCGTCATTTCATCCGCAAAGCTGGCGGTTAAGTAACGAGTCGCCATGCGGCGGCTGGAATTCAAACTTGAAGCCGCGGCTTCTGATTCGCGGGCCCGCGCCGCACGCTTTACGACCCGGCATAACGAGGTACTGACCCCCACTTTCATGCCCGTGGGCACGCATGCGGCCGTCCGATCGCAGCGCCGCGAAGACCTCCTCGACAGCGGCGCCCAGGTGCTGCTCGCCAACACCTACCACCTGTTACTGCGGCCGGGCACCCTGATGTTCGAAAAATTCGGCGGCATCCATGGCTTCATGAACTGGCCGCGATCGGTGTTGACGGATTCCGGCGGCTTTCAAATATTCTCGCTGCCTGGCAGCCGCACCCTGCACGAGGAGTGCGCCGAATTCAGAAGTTACGTCGACAACACCCTGGTTCGCTTCAGTCCGGAACGCAGCATCGAGACCCAGAAGGCGATCGGCGCCGATATCATGATGGTGCTCGATCAATGCGTGCCCTCCACTGTCCCGCACCATGTGGCCCGCAGCGCCATGCAACTGACTCACCGCTGGGCGAGCCGCAGTCTGGCGGCACGCGGCGATTCCGCTCAGGCGCTGTTCGGCATCGTGCAAGGGGCCAGCTACGAGGATCTGCGCATCGAGAGTGCGCGAGTCATTGCGGATATGCCATTCGACGGCTATGCCATCGGCGGCCTTGCGGTGGGTGAAAGCGGCGCGCAGCGTGAAGATTGCACGGCTGCGGTCACCGAGCTGTTGCCGAAGGATCTGCCGCGCTATCTCATGGGAGTCGGCACGCCGCGCGATTTGCTCGAAGCCGTGCATCGCGGCGTCGATATGTTCGATTGTATTCTGCCGACCGCGCTTGCGCGGCAGGGCGTCGCGTTTACCAGCCTGGGAAGGCGCGATTTGCGGCGTGCCGCCTATCGCAGCATGGACGGCCCGATCGATCCTGCCTGTCAATGCCATACCTGCAGAACCCATTCGATCGCATACCTCTATCATCTGCAGCGGGTGCATGAAAGTTCGGGCTGGCAGCTGCTGGGTCTGCACAATGTGCATTTTTACCTGCAGCTCATGCGCACCATGCGTGCCCACATCGTCGCGGACACGTGGCTGCCTTTTTATCATGCGCAGCGCGATGTGCTCGACGCACGCGATAGCTACGGCAAGCCGGTTGCACAGGTCACCCGGGCGACGCTGCGCAAGCGGCGGCTGACGCGCGGGCGCTATGAAGTCATCGTGCACGATGACGCCGGCTACATTCGTGAGCTGACCTCGGGCGAGGTGATGCATTTGGGGAGCGATCCGGCCGAGGAAGCCCGGTCGCTGTATGTGGAGCAGTCGCAACTACTGGCGCGCCTGCAAGTTGTTGGCGATCAGCCTTTGGTGGTATGGGATGTGGGATTGGGCGCCGCCGGCAACGCCATGGCATCGATCCTCGCGGTCGAAGCCTCGAGCACCGCGCGCATTGCGAGGCGCCTGACTTTGGTCAGCTTCGAAAATGATCTGGATTCGCTCAAACTAGCGCTGGATCACACCAAGTGGTTCAAACACCTGCGCCATGCGGCGCCGCGCACATTGCTATCCGACAAGCGCTGGACCAACCGGGCATCGACCATCGAATGGCTGCTGCTGTACGGCGATTTCGCGCAGCAGAAGTTCGACGCGCCGCCGCCCGACATTATTTTCTTCGATCCCTTCTCTTTCAAGACCGATGCGGCGCTGTGGACGCTGCCGGCATTTCGCGAGTTGGCAACGCTGTGCAAGGATAAGGCGGCCGAACTCTTTACCTACACATATTCCATCTCCGTCCGCGCCGCCATGTTGGCGGCCGGCTTCCATGTCGCCAAGGGCCGCGGCACTGGCCGCAAGGCGGAAACGACGATCGGCCTCTCGCCGCGCGCGGCCTTTGGTGCGCACGATCATGAACTGCTCGGGGCGGAATGGTTGGCCAAATGGCGGCGCAGCGACGCGCAGGCTCCTTTCGGCAGCCTCGCGAGTGATGCGTCCTGGCACGATGCCGTGCTTCAGCATCCGCAATTCATGCGGCTGGGGGAGTCCTAATCCGGCTTAATCGCGTTGTCTCCCATCTTTTTCCTGACTTCAGAGCGAATCTCCTCTACGAGGACGGGAAAGTCTCGATACGTATCGATTACTGCCGGAATTCCCGGAATCGACTTTCTGATGCGTCGAAGCATGGATGCGGAAGGAACAATGCGTAGCGTGTATCCCACTGGCATCTTCGCGCAAGGGACCGTGAAGGAGAGGGGGCCGTTGCTATCATGAAGGTCGTCTTGTGTTCCCGGCACCGTCCAAGGATGGACCAGACCGTCCGTCTCGCCGATGTCTAACATTCGTCTGGTGTAGAGCCATGGTCCCCACCACAGCCCTTTGACGCTGTAGACAGCTTTTGATGCCAATTTCTTATCGACGAGCCCAAGGTTGGCCAGAACCCGGCGCAATGCACTTCCGAACTTCGCACGATCCGGTTCACCAGGAATCGCTTCAAAAACTTGAACCCCCACCAAGTGGGACACCGTGTCTTCGTATGTAAAGGCCGATGGCTTCTCGCTCCAAATACCTGTGGTCTTGTAGCCGAACCAGGTGATGATTTCGTGCCATACCCCAAGCTCATTTGCAACGCACTCACCCGTGATTCGCGACACGGCTTGGATTCTCTGCTCGGAGTCCAGGCCGGCAATCTCGGAGCCCAGCGGGGAAGACGAAAAGAGGATCGAGACTTCGCTATGCTCGAACTTGCGTAGCCGAATCGAATTCTGATCTTGGCGCAAGCCCGTCGCGACTGCATTCGATGCCTCATTTGCCCGCAACACGGTGTTGAAGACATGGGCGAGGTCGACAAAGCCGGCGCGTTTCGTGTAAATGATCCCGCGCTTTGGGAAAGGCCGATCGTCTCGAATTCCGCCGTCAGGGCGCGGCAATAGTTTGGACGTGTCCGCGAGTTTGAAAAAGGTAAAAAGCCCCGGTCTGGGGAGACTTCCGATCTGGGTGTGACCCAAGCTCTCCGCATAACTTTGAACCGTTATCGAGAGCGCACACAGGAGCGTTGCAATCCTCAATGGTGACCTCGCGGCGTGCTGGGTAGTCACTGGTTCAATATCTCCTCACAGCTTGGGGTCCTGAGATCTCAAGCTTACCGAAGATCGCGGACATGAGTGGCCTTCCCGGACGAGCGCTGCAGGGAGCCGGCGGCAACGACCCGGATGTCCGCGGATATGCCGACGTGATCCTTCAATGCGGCGGCCAGGCGCGTCGCCTCCGCCGGGTGTGCCTCGCGCGCCAGATCGGGCCGCGCTTCGACGAGAATGCGCAGTTCATCGAGACGACTCGGCCGGGTGATCTCGATCTCGTAGTGCGGCGCCAGGCCCTTGCAGCGCAAGATCAGCTCTTCGATTTGCGACGGAAACACATTGACGCCGCGCACGATCAGCATATCGTCGGCGCGGCCGTTGATCTTCGACATCCGGCGCATCGCAGTGATCGTGCCGGGCAGCAGCCGCGTCAGGTCCCGCGTTCGATAGCGGATCACGGGCATCGCTTCCTTGGTCAACGAGGTGAACACCAGTTCGCCTTCTTCGCCGTCGGCGAGCACCTCGCCGCTCTTTGGGTCGACGATCTCGGCGATGAAATGATCCTCCCAAATCGTCGGCCCATCCTTGGTCAGCGCGAATTCCTGGGCTACGCCCGGACCCATCACCTCGGATAAGCCATAAATATCGCAGGCATCGATGCCGAAGGCGGTTTCGATTTCCGCACGCATGCCTTCGCCCCAGGGCTCGGCGCCGAAGATGCCGATGCGCAGGGAAGTGGACTTCGGGTCCACGCCCACGCGCCTGAATTCATCGAGAATCGCGAGCATGTAGCTGGGCGTCACCATGATGATGTCGGGCGCGAAATCGCGGATCAACTGCACCTGTTTCTCGGTTTGTCCGCCCGACATCGGGATCACCATGCAGCCCGCCGCTTCCGCGCCGTAGTGTGCGCCGAGTCCGCCGGTGAACAGGCCATAGCCGTAGGCGATGTGCACCCGCATGCCGGCACGGCCGCCCGCCGCCCTGATCGATCGCGCGACGAGACTCCCCCAAGTGTCAAGATCGCTCCGCGTGTAACCCACCACCGTCGGCTTCCCGGTGGTGCCCGAGGAGGCGTGAATGCGCGCGACTTGCTCCTTGGGGACGGAGAAAAATCCGAATGGGTAGGCGTCGCGAAGATCGGCCTTGGTGGTGAAAGGGAAGCGCGCTAAATCGCCCAGTGTCCGTACTTCGCTGGGGTGCACGTTGCATGAGTCGAATTTGCGCCGATAATTCGGGTTGTTGGCGTAGGCGTGCTGCAGCGTCGCCTTGAGACGCTCGAGCTGCAGGGACTCGAGCGCGCCGCGCGACACATCCAACACCGGATCCAGTAACTTAAGCTCTTGGATCGTGTTTGGCACTGTCCTTATCGATTTCCCGCCGCATCAGGAATCGCGTGAACGCTGACCATGGTCAGCACCGTGTAGGAAGCCACGGTCTCCTCGTTCTGGTTGGTAATTTCCGTATCCCAGGCGACCTCGCCCCAGCCTTTGTCGGCGCGCAGGCTTTTCCCCGCGCAGGTCAAGCGCACCTTGATTCGATCGCCGGGCTTCACCGGCTTGACGAAGCGCAGATGATCGATGCCGTAATTGCCGAGCACCGGCCCATAGTCCGGATCGACGAACAAGCCCGCCGCCGCGGAGATCAAGAAATAGCCGTGAGCCACGCGGCCGCCAAACAGGGGATTGCGCGCCGCCTGCGTCTCGCTCATATGCGCGTAGTAGTTGTCGCCGGACAGCGCGGCGAACTGCTCGATATCCGCAATCGTGACCGCTCGCTCCGCCGACCTCAAGGTATCGCCCAACTTAAGTTCATGGAAAGGAATTCGGAACGGATGCCGGCCCGGATTGCGCAGTTGGCTGCCGCGCACCCAGCGGCCGCTGACCGCGGTGATGGTGTCCGGCGAACCTTGCACCGCGGTGCGCTGCATATAGTGCAGCACGCCGCGGATGCCGCCCATTTCCTCGCCGCCGCCTGCACGGCCGGGGCCGCCGTGAATCAAGGGCGCGAGCGGCGACCCATGCCCCGTCGACTCCTTGGCGCAGGTCCGATTCACGACCAGTATTCGGCCGTGGTAGGGCGCCAACTTCAGGACGATTTCGGCGGCGAGCGAATCGTCCGCGCAGAATACCGAAGCGGCCAGGCTGCCCCCGCCGCGCTTGGCGAGTGCAATCGCATCGGCCGTGTCGCGGTAGGGCAGCACGGTGGCGACGGGACCGAAGGCTTCTACCGAATGGATCGCACTTGCCGCGTGGGGCTCGCGGCAGAGCAGCAGCAATGGCGGCACGAACGCCCCGCGCTTCCCGTCGGCGCCGGTGATCTCGAACTTCTCCGGGTTGCCGGCAACCAGCTCAGCCTCGGTGCGCAGTTCAAGAAGGCGCCCCAGCACATCGGACCTCTGTTCCTGACTCACGAGCGGACCCATGCGCACCCCCTCGGCGCGCGGATCGCCCACCACGATCTTTTGCAGCGCCGCCTGCAGCGCGGTCACGACGTCGCCCGCCAAGGGTGCGGGTACCAGAGCCCGGCGAATGGCGGTACATTTCTGGCCGGCCTTGACCGTCATCTCGCGCGCCACCTCCGTCACGAACAGGTCGAACTCCGGCGTACCCGGCAGCGCATCGGCGGCGAGAATGCTGCAGTTCAATGAATCGGTTTCGGCAATGAAGGGCACCGCATTGCGGATCACGGTGGGATGCACGCGCAGCCGCGCCGCGGTGGCGGCGGAACCGGTGAACGCGATCGTGTCCTGACAGTTCAAGTGTTCGAACAGGTCCCCCAAGCCGCCGCACACCAGCTGCAGCGCGCCTTGCGGCAGGATGCCGGATTCGATGATGCGCCGTACGACGAGCTCCGCAAGATACGCCGTCGCAGTTGCCGGCTTGACGATCGCCGGCATCCCCGCCAGCAGCGCCGGCGCAAGCTTCTCCAGCATGCCCCACACCGGAAAATTAAACGCATTGATGTGCAGCGCCGCGCCTTCGCGCGATACGTACAGGTGCTGACCCAGGAAGGTGCCGGCCTTCGACAAACCCTCGACATCGCCGTCGACATACACATGGGCATTCGGCAGTTCGCGCGCGCCCTTGCCGGCGAACGCGAAAACCGTGCCGATGCCGCCATCGATATCGATCCAGGAATCATTCTTGGTCGCGCCGGTTCGATACGACAGCGCGTAGAACTCATCCTTCAGGTCGGTGAGGCGCTTGGCCAGCGTTTTCAGCAGCGCCGCGCGTTCATGAAATGTCATCGCGCGCAAGGCGGGCCCGCCGACTTCACGTGCATGGCGCAACACCGCGCGGAAATCGATCCCGGAGGACGATACTTCAGCAATGATCTCGCCGGTAGTCGCATCGCGCATGGCCACGCCCGCTACAAGGCCGCTCAGCCACTTTCCCTGCACGTAACTTTGCAAATTCATAGCGGTCACTGCCCTTTGAACTGCGCGGCTCGCTTTTCGGTGAAGGCGGCAACGCCTTCGGCGTAGTCGGCTGAACGGCCAAGCTCGCGCTGCACGTCCCGTTCGACATCGAGTTGTTGGGCGAGCGAGCGCTGCCAGGCGCCGCGAATCGCCGCCTTGGTGGCGGCGAGGCCGCGGGTGGGTGCCGCCGCAAATTGCTGTGCAAGCGCATCGACGGTGGATGTGAGCTCCGCATCTTCGACCACCTGCCAAATCATCCCCCAGGCCGCAGCCTGTTCCGCGCTGAGTTTGTTGGCGAGCAGGGTGAGGCCGAGGGCGCGCGCGTTGCCGACCAGCCTCGGCAATATCCACGTTCCGCCGCAATCGGGAATCAACCCCAGCTTGGAAAAGGCTTGCACAAAGCTCGCCGAGCGCGCCGCGACCACGAGGTCGCAGGAGAGCGCGATATTGGCGCCCGCGCCCGCCGCAACACCATTGACCGCTGCGATGACCGGCATCGGCAATTCATGCAGGGTGCGCACCAGCGGATTGTAGTATTCCTCGATTGAACGCCCTAGATCGACGCGCTGAGCGCCCGGGGCCACCGCTCGATCGCTCAAGTCCTGGCCAGCGCAAAAACCCCGTCCCGCGCCCGTCAGCACCAGCACGCGCGCATTCTTTTCCGCCAATTGTCCCAGCGCATGGCGCACGTCGCCGTGCATCGCCACGTTGAAACTGTTGAGCTTGTCGGGCCGATTGAAGGTCAAGCGGGCAATTCCTCGCTCGACGTCAAACATGATGGTCTCGTATGACATGTTCCTTCCCTTAGCGTCGCGCCTGATTATTTCTCATCGTAGCTTAAGTCGAGCGTTGCGCCGGTGGGCCGGGCTTGGCAACACAGCACAAATCCCAAGTCCATTTCCCATGGCTCGAGCGCAATATTGTGCGTCATCACGGCCTTCCCCGCTGTGATCTTCGCGCGGCAGGTCGCGCAGATGCCGGAGCGGCAGGAGAAGGGCAGCTCGAGCCCGGCACGTTCCGCGGCATACAGCACCGAAGGATCGCTGGGCGCCATCGGAAATGTCCGGCGCCGGCCATCCATCAGCACCGAAATCATCGCCATGACTTCTTGCTGCGCCGGCGCAGGGGCCGCTGCTTGGTCGCGAATCTCCGCCGCGGGCGCGGCGCCGCTGGTAAAACGCTCGAATCGAATTGCGGCCGACGGATTCACGAGTTTGATCGCGGCGCGGACTTCATCGACCATGCCGCCGGGCCCGCAAATCAAGTATTCATCCGCCGTCGCGATTTCCACGATTTGCCGCGCGAGTTCACGCACCTTCTCGCCATCGATACGGCCATTGAGCAATTGGGTTTGTTGCGGTTCCCGGCTCATCACAAAATGTACCGCAAACCTGTCGATGTACCGGTTCTTGAGCGCGAGCATCTGCTCGAGGAACATGGTGCGCGCGGCGCTGCGGTTGCCGTAGATCAGGGTGAATCGGCTGCGCGGCTCTCTCGCGAGAATGTCGGAGGCCAGCGACAGCACCGGCGTGATGCCGCTGCCGGCCGCGAACGCCACGTAGGATTGCTCGCGCTCCGGGCTTATCGGGGTGTGGAACCGGCCCATCGGCGTGCCGACGTCGAGCAGATCGCCGGGGCGTATTTGAGTAGCAATTTCGCCGGACATGCGGCCGCCTGTTTGCACCCGCACTCCCAGCTTGAGCGTATCGCCGCCCGGAGCGGTGACGATGGAGTAAGTTCGGCGCTCCTCGCGATCGCCGATCCGCCGCCGCAGGGTAACGTACTGGCCTGCGCGGTAGGCGAATGCGTCGCGCAGGGTCGGCGGCACTTCAAGCGTCATGCAGTGGGCGTCCTCTGCAATGCGCTCGACCGAAGCCACCTTTAGGGCGTGAAAGTTGAACATCGAAAGATCAGATGCACTTGAAGTATTCGAACGGTTCCAGACAGGCGCGGCAGCGATGCAAGGCCTTGCAGGGCGTTGAACCAAACTCGCTGAGGCATTCGGTATCAGCCGACCCGCACCGCGGACACGCCGGCGGCCGATCGGCGCGCAGAACTTCGCGCATGTTCGCAACCGTGCGCTCGGGCGGGACGATGCCGCACATTTGCAGCTTTTGCCGGCCTGCGGCCGTGATCCAATCGCTGCTCCAGGCCGGCGATAACACTTCGGTCACGACACAGTCGCCGAGCTGCGCGCTGCAAAGCGCCTGCTCCACCCCGCGGCGAATCACCTCGGTGGCGGGGCATCCCACGTAGGTGGGCGAGAGACCGACTTCCAAGCCGCCGTCGGAACGCAGTCTGACGAAGCGGATCAAGCCTAAGTCCACGATCTTAAGCGCGGGTAGCTCGGGATCCTCAACGGTCTTCAGGGCCTGCCATGCCAGCGCCACCGGATCTTCGCCCGGCGGCGCAGCGCGGCCTGACAGGGCGGCTGAGTTCACCAGCGGGCACCCGGATAGGTTCGCTGCAGATGCTGCATTTCCGCCAGGATGTAGCCCAGGTGCTCGCTGTGCTGGCCGCGCTTGCCATGCCTTGATTGCGGGCGATCAACCGGACGCGTGAGAGTTGCTTGCGCGAGTATTTCGTCCAGCCGTATGGTCCACGCTGCGTGCACGTCCGCCAGTCGGGGCGCCGCGCCGCGCTCCGCCATGGCGCGGTCCAGATCGTCCTCGGCAAACAGCTCGACGGTATAGGGCCAGAGCCGCTCGAGAGCCGACTGCACCAGCGCGCGGCTCGACTCCGTCCCGTCGCCCAGGCGCACGAGCCAGCCGCCGCTGTAGCGCAGGTGGTAGCGCGTTTCCTTCACCGATTTCGCCGCAATTGCTGCAAGCCGCTCATCGGTGGATGCCGACATGCGCTCGTACAGTTCCAGCTGGAACGCATCGATCAGCACCTGGCGAACGATGGTCTGGCCGAAGTCGCCATTCGGCTGCTCCGCCAAAACGGCATTCAAAAATTCGCCCTGCTCGCGCAGATACGCGATGTCATCCTCACTGCGGCCGCGGCCTTCGATTTCCCCGGCATATGACAACAACAGCCGCGCCTGACCGATCAGATCGAGCGCTATGTTTGCCAGTCCTAAATCCTCCTCGAGCGCGGGAGCGTGGCCGACCCACTCGCCGAGGCGTTGCCCGAGCACCAAGCTCAAGTCGCCGAGGCGCAGCACATAGCGGAACAACGCGTGGGCGTCTGCGGTCACCGCGCTCATAAGGTCTTGACCTCATCGGGAATGTCATAAAAGGTCGGATGACGGTAGATCTTGTCGCGCGCCGGCTCGAACAAGGATTCCGCTTCGCCGGGATCGGAGGCGGTGATGGCCTTGGACGGCACCACCCAGATGCTGACGCCTTCCTGACGCCGCGTGTACAAATCGCGGGCGTGCTCGATCGCCATGCGTTCATCGGCGGCGTGCAAACTGCCGACATGCTTGTGATCGAGACCGCCGCGAGCGCGGATGAATACTTCGTACAGGGGCCAGTCGCGATCCTCGTGCATTGCTAAAACTCCGATTGTCGGCTAGGCCGCGAGCGCGCGGCGCGCCCGCACCTTTTCCGCATGTGCGCTTGCGGCTTCGCGAACCCATGCGCCTGCAGCGTGAGCGCTGCGGCGGGCAGCCAGCCGTTCCGCATTGCAGGGACCGTTGCCCTTGAGAACTTGCTCGAACTCATTCCAATCGATCGGCCCGAATTCGTGGCGCTGCTGCGCCTCGTTCCAGCGCAGCAGCGGGTCCGGCACGGTCAGGCCCAAAAAATTTGCCTGCGGCACGGTGAAATCGATGAATTTCTGCCGCAGTTCGTCGTTCGAGATGCGCTTGATCTTCCAACGCTGCGATTCTCCGCTGTGGGTCGAATTGGCGTCCGGCGGTCCGAACATCATGAGCGCGGGCCACCACCAGCGGTTCAGAGCATCCTGTGCCATGTGCCGCTGCTCGGGCGTGCCGCGCGCGAGGTGCAGCATCAAGTCATAGCCCTGCCGCTGGTGGAAACTCTCCTCGCGGCAGACGCGCACCATGGCGCGCGCATAGGGGCCGTAAGAGCAGCGGCACAGCGGAATCTGATTCATGATGGCGGCGCCATCGACCAGCCAACCGATGGCGCCCACATCGGCCCATGTCGTCGTGGGGTAGTTGAAGATGCTCGAATACTTGGCCTTGCCGGACAACAGCTGGTCGATCAGCTCATCCCGGCCGACGCCGAGTGTCTCTGCCGCACTGTACAGGTAGGCGCCGTGGCCGGCCTCATCTTGAACCTTGGCGATCAGAATCGCCTTGCGCCGCAGCGTCGGGGCGCGGGTGATCCAGTTACCCTCGGGGAGCATGCCCACGATTTCGGAATGCGCGTGCTGGGAGATCTGGCGAATCAGCAGGCTGCGATAGCGCGCCGGCATCCATTCCTTCGCTTCGATTTTTTGCTCCGCGTCGATGCGCGCGAGGAAGTGCCGCTCCAGCATATCTGGGCCGGCTGGCGGGGCGGAATCCGCACCGCGCATGTCAAGCTCTTGAGTATACATCTAAGACCCCCTGCCGCGACCCAGCCATTCTGATACGGAAAATCACATAAATCAATATTTCGTGTGTCACGACGCCGCGCGCATTACAATGCAAGGCAATGGCCCGCAACGCTTCCGCCGCCGCCCGTGAACTGATCGTCCGCTTTCGCCGCCAGCGCCCGCTGCGCGGCGGTTCGCTCATCATCACGATTTTTGGCGACTCCATCATGCCGCGCGGCGGCGCCGTCTCGCTCGGCAGCCTGATTGCACTGGGCGCCCCGTTTGGACTCAATGAACGGCTGGTGCGCACCGCAACCGCGCGCCTTGCGAAGGAAGGCTGGCTCGAGGGGCGCCGCGCCGGGAAACTCAGCGAGTATCATTTGTCGGCAAGCGGACGGCAGCGCTTTGCCGAGGCGACCAAGCGCATCTACAGCGCACCGCAGAATGGCTGGGCGGGCCGCTGGACCCTGATCATCCTGCCGGCCATGCGTGCGCGCGAGCGCACAGCTTTGCGCGAGGAACTGGTGTGGCGGGGATTTGGCGAGCTATCGGCGGGAATTTTCGCTCACCCCGAGCGGGATGCGCGCTTCTTGGAATTGCAGCGGCGACCGGCGGGATTGCAATCCAAGATCATGGTATTTGACGCCCACTTGAGCGGCGATGCCGCGCCGCAGCGGCTCGTGAGTTTAGGCTGGGATCTTCAGGATCTGGCGGCTCGCTACCAGCGATTTGTGCAGCGCTTCGAACGCGTTCAAGCAGCGCTTCGCGCCAGGGTTCAACTCGATGAACAGGCTTGCTTCAGCATTCGCACGCTGCTGATCCATGAATATCGTCGCCTGCATTTGCGCGATCCGCTGCTGCCGGCGCGCCTGCTGCGAGCCAGTTGGCCCGGCACGCGAGCCGCCACTCTGTGCCGCGACATTTATGCCCGCGTCTTTGCGCCGTCGGAAATCCATCTCTCGCGCGTCGCAGCAAAACTCAATGGGCCGCTGCCGGGTGCCGACGCGCGGGTGTTGCTGCGCTTCGGCGGCATCGGAACACGCCTCAAGGGCTCAACCCCTCGTCGGGCCACTGCTCCAACGTCGTCACGATCAAGCTGAGAAATGCGTTTGCTTGGAAGGCATCCAGTGCCCGATGGTCGATGGTGAGGGTGAGGTAGCACATGGAACGAATGCCGATTTCTTCGCCATTGCCCACCGGCAGCACGCAAACGCGGCGCTGAATTTTACCGACACCGAGAATCGCCACCTGCGGCTGGTTGATGATGATGGGCGCCGCCAACAGGCTGCCGCCGACTCCGTGATTCGAGATCGTGAAGGTACCGCCGCGTACGTCCTGTGCCACAAGTTTGCCGGCACGGGCGGCCGCCACCATGAGTTCGAGGCGCCGTGCCGTGTCGAACAGGTTGAGTTCCTGCGCACGGTGGATCACCGGAACGATCAGTCCTTTGTCGCCAAGCGCGGTGCCCACGCCGATGTTGATGTCGCGGTGCAATTCGAGCGCGTCCTTGAGGAATGTGGCGTTTACTTCAGGATGCACTCGCAGGGCTCGCGCGCAGGCGCTGACAAAATAGGCGGTCAAGGTCAGATGCACGCCGCGCGCCTGGTATGCGGCTGCGTTACGGGCGCGATGCTCGAGCACTTTTGTGAGATCCGCTTCGAACAATGTCGTGACGTGCGGCGCTTCCGCAGCGCTGCGAGCCATGTGCTCGGCCACCCGCCGCCGAATGGCGCTGTGCGGAATTCGCGTGCCGTCGGTATTCGGCTTCTGCGCCGCCGCGTAACGCGCCACGTCTTGCGCGGTGATGCGTCCATTGAGACCGGTGCCGTCGACGGCCGAAGCGTCGATGGAATGCTCGCGCAGCAGCCGGCGCACCGACGGACTCAGGGGCGAATGCGGGTCGCCTGCGCCGGCCCGCGCAGCGCGGGAGGCAATTGCCGCAGCGTCTGGCGCGGCTGTGGCAGCAGGCGCTGCCGGCGCGTGCGCCGCAGCGTGGGCCGCAGTGGTGGATTTGCTCACCACGCTCAACCGGGCGAGCACTTCATCCGGATTTACTTCCGCATTCACCAGCTTGAGGATTTCGATCAAGGTGCCGTCGGCCGGCGCTGGGATTTCGACGGTGACCTTGTCCGTCTCGAGTTCCAGCAGCGGCTCATCCTTGACAACCCTCTCGCCCACCGACTTGCACCAGCGCAAGATGGTGGCGCGCGTTCCTTCCGCATTGAGCGGGGCCAGCACGTCCGCGATGCTGCTCATGTTTAGATTTCAGCCAAGCGCTGAATCGCCTGCGAAATGCTCTCGACGTTCGGCAGCACCGCGTCGAGCAAAACCGGGCTGTGCGGACTGGGAATATCCGGCATCGCTAGGCGTTCGATCGGCGCATCGAGATCGAAGAATGCTTCCTTGGCGAGCACCGCTGCGATCTCGGCGCCAAACCCGGCGGTCGCGGTGTCCTCGTGGACGATGAGGCAGCGGCGGGTCTTGCGCACCGAGGCGAGCGCGGCTTCGCGATCCCACGGCGACAGCGTGCGCAAGTCGAGCAGATCGGCCGACACCACGCCGGCGTCGATGGCCCGCTCGCAGCGCTCCACCATGCCGCCCCAAGTGATGACCGTGATCGCGGTGCCGAGACGCAAAATGCTGGCTTTGCCAAATGGCACGACGAATTCATCGCCGGGATAGGGACGCCGGGCCCAGCTGCCGTCGAGCAACGCTCGATGCTCGAAAAAGATTGTTGGATCATTGCCGCGCAGGGCGCTTCTCAGCAGTCCAACCGCATCCTCGGCGTTCGAGGGCATGGCCAGGCGCCAACCCACGCCATGCAGCCACTGCGCTTCGTTGGACTGGCTATGCCAGGGATCACCGCATTTAAAAAAACCGCCGGGTATGCGAACCACCATGGGCGCGGCGAATCGATTCGCCGTTCGCCAGCGCATTGTCCCGCAGTCATTCAGTTGCTCGGCGGCCGAATCCGCATACTTTCGGAATTGGATTTCCGGGACCGGCAGGAGGCCGGCCGCTGCCATGCCGACCGCACGGCCGATGATGCCTTCCTCGGAAAGGCTGGTGTCGAACACCCGCGACGTACCAAACAGCTCCTGCAATCCAAGCGTAGCCGCGTGCACGCCGCCCTTGCGGCCCACATCCTGCCCAAAAATGAGCATTCGCGGATTGGTTGCCAGCTCGCGTTCGAGCGTGCGGCGTACGGCGGTCAGAAAATTGATGCGCGGGCCTTGCGGGCTTGCTTGCGGGGTGCCCGGCGCGGGTACGACACCCTCGCAGCGTATGCCGCCTTGCTGCTGTAATTCGATGCTGCCGTCCGCGGCGATTTCCGAGAACACATAGCGTTGTGCGCGCGAGGGGTCCGGCGCATGGAAGTCTTCCGCTTGGGCGAGGGCTTGCGCAACCACTTCGCGTCCGCGCGCAATCTCGAGATTCCACTCGGCGGCGGAGACTTCGCGCGGCACCAGCCGGGCCCGCAGTTTCTCGAGTGGATCTCGCTCCCGCTCAGCGGCGATTTCGGCGGCGCTCTTGTAGGTTTGAGTGTCTTGTCCGGAATGTCCGGACAGCCGCGGCACGACGAGTCTTATCAGCGCTGGGCCGCCGCCCGATCGCACGCCTGTGACGGCGGTTTCGATCAGGTCGGCCGCAGCCATCGGGTCGGAGCCATCGCCGTCGAGTACGCGCAGACCGCGAAAGCCCGCTAGATTTTTCGCAATGTTGCCCCCCGGTGTCTGATGCTGCGAGGAGACCGAGATGCCGTAGCCATTGTCCTCAATAAAGAATAAGAATGGCAGCTGTTCGGTGGTGACGATGTTGAGCGCGGCCCAGAAGCCGTTCGTGGCGGTCGATGCGTCTCCGCCATGCGCCACTGCGATACTGTGCTGGCATTCTTTGTCGCCGAGCACCAGTGCACGATAGCGCAGCGCCTGGGCCCAACCCACGGCGGGGGTGTACTGGGCGCCCACGCCGCCGCACCCCGGCAGCACGCAGGCGCCTTTTTTCCGCGGCATGTTGAACACCACGCCGATGTCCCTTCCTTCGCTCATGCCGCCGGCTCGCATCATGGTCGAGGCGAGCGCTTCCTGCGGCGACAGCCCCAACCCCAGCAACAGCGGCCGAGATCGATAGTAGGCAGCTACGCCGTCCTTGGCGCCCGTGAGATGAGTGCTCAATAGCACCTGGGTGAGATCGTGCCCGCGTGCGGAGAACTGATACAGGACCTTGCGTTCCGGCAGCAGCGTGGATTCCTCGATGTCGTCGAGCGCTCGCGAGATGGCCACTTGCCGCAGTACCGCGCGCCAATCCAGGGAGCCCGGCCGGGAGTTGTGCTGCATGTGCTCGAGGCGGGCAACCATTTTGAGATTCCTTCAGTGGGGGCGCACGCTTAAGCCTAGTTGAGGCCGCTGGACAAGATTCGCTAAAAACCGCTCTGTCTTATTATATTATTAGTGATATTCTCTAAATTGTTCAATAAATGGAGCGAGAGAACGAAGTTGGACCGGTACGATGCACTGATACTTTCCGCCCTGCAACGCAATGGGCGCTTGCCGGTGGTGGAACTTGCGGAGTCGATTGGATTGTCCCCAACCCCCTGTGCGCGGCGAATCAAGGCCCTGGAGTCGAGCGGAGCCATCGAAGGATATGCCGCCATCCTCAACCCCGCTCGCATCGGATTGGCCGTGCTCGCGATGGTCCAAGTCAAGCTGACCGAGCATACCGACGAAACCGTGGCGAGGTTCGAACGGGAAATTGCGCAGATCGACGAGGTCACCAAGTGCTTCGCGATGACCGGTGCCTACGACTTCATACTAGAGGTCTATGGAAAGGACTTGGATGCATTGAGCAATGTCGTGCTCAAGAAGCTCATACGCGTACCCAATGTTCGCGACATGCAATCGAGCGTGGTGCTCGCGACAGTCAAGCGGTCGACTCGTATCCCGTTGGGCCACCTTCAAGTTTGAGCGTGGCGTTGCCAGGTGAGGCGCTTTGACAAGCGGCGCGTCCAAGGCCAACCTTCCGCACTCGACATAAAAATGGCGCGGGAGGCGAGGATGAGATACCTCAACCGGAGAGTGAATGCAGCGGTGAGGCCGGCGTTCATGGCGGCGCTGACGCTGCTCCTGGGAGTACTGGCGCCGCCGGCCCGGGCCGAGAGCGGGGGCTCCGCAACCTCAACCGCCGTGCGCGAACGGAGCTGGACCGTCGCCGGCCTGAAAGGCCCCGCCGATATCGTGATCGATCATTGGGGCATCGCGCATATTTTTGCGGCCAACACCCGAGACGCATTCTTTCTGCAAGGCTACAACGCCGCCCGCGATAGGCTCTGGCAAATCGATTTGTGGCGCAAACGCGGTCTCGGCCTGCTGTCGAAATCCCTCGGCCCCGCCTACCTCGAGCAGGACCGCGCCGCGCGCTTGTTCCTGTATCGCGGCGACATGGATAAAGAGTGGGCAGCGTATGCCCCCGATTCCAAGGATTGGGTCTATGCCTTCGCCGACGGGGTGAACGCCTATGTCGCCGAGGTGCGCGAGGGGACCAAGCCGTTGCCGATAGAGTTCACGCTCACGGCCAGCCAGCCCGATGTTTGGAGAGCCGAGGACGTGGTGCGGATCCGCAGCCATGCGCTGGTGTCGAACGTCACTTCGGAAGTCGCACGCGCGCGCGTCGCGTGCGCGGCCGGGCTGGACGCTGACCGGCTGCGGCGCAAAATCGAACCGGAAGGCCACAAAATGGTGATCCCGCAAGGTCTCAATCCCTGCGACGTACCGGCCGATGTGCTGAGGGACTATCTGCTGGCGACCCAGCAGGTTGAATTCAATGCCAAGACCGGACCGGAGCAGCACGTCGACATTGCGCCTGAGAAAAAGTTGGCCTTGGCCATCGAGCGCCAGGCCAATGAAGGCTCGAACAACTGGGTGATTGCGCCCTCGCGCACCGAAACCGGCCGTCCCATCCTGGCCAACGATCCGCACCGCCAACTCGTCGCGCCCTCATTGCGCTACGTCGTCGGATTGAACGCGCCGGACCTCGACATCATCGGTGCCGGCGAGCCGGCCCTGCCGGGCATCGCCATCGGACACAACGCGCATATCGCCTTTGGCATAACGATTTTCTATATCGATCAGGAAGACCTCTATGTGTATGAGCTGAAGAAAAACGACCCGGATTATTACCGGTATAAGTCGGGCTGGGAGAAGATGAAAGTCATCCACGAGACGATCGAGGTGAAGGGCGGGCCTTCGCGCGAGGTGCAGCTGCGCTTCACCCGCCACGGACCGGTGCTCGCCATTGATACCAAGGCCAATCGTGCCTTCGCCCTGCGCACGGTGTGGAACGAGCCGGGCCTGTCGGGTTATTTCGGCTCCTCGCGCCTGCTGCAGGCGAAGACTTGGGATGACTTCAAGGCGGCCAGCAATGCCTGGGGCGCACCGCCGCTCAACCTTGTCTTCGCCGATACCGCGGGAAATATCGGCTGGGCCGCGTCGGGCCGCGCCCCGGTGCGCAAGAACTGGGACGGACTGATGCCGGTACCGGGAGACGGACGCTACGAATGGGTCGGATTCCAGGGCGAAGGCGTGCTGCCCTCCAGCTTCAATCCGGCCGATGGCTTCCTCGCCACGGCCAACGAGATGAATCTGCCGGCCGGCTATCCCAACGAGCAGAACAGGATCGGGTTCGAATGGAACGATCGCTCGCGCATCGATCGAATCAACGAACTGCTGCGGGCCAACAGGAAACAGAGTCTCGCCGATTCGATGGCGATCCAAACGGATGCCCACAGCACGCAATCGCGGCGCGCGACCGCGCTGCTGGCCCCCGTGACCTCGCAGGATGCCGAGCTGGCCAAGGCGCTCGGCCTGCTCAAGTCGTGGGACCATAATGAGACCACCTCCAGCGTTCCCGCCGCGATCTACGAGGTGTGGTCAACCAAGTACCTCGGCACGGCAACGGCTGGACGGGCGACGCCTGCGGCTGCGCGCACGCTGGTGGGCAATGGTCATCTCGAGGCAGTGATCTCGTACTTGGAGCATCCCGATAGCGCGCTGGGGAATGATCCTGCGGCGGCACGCAACGCGATCTTGCTCGAGAGCTTGAAGTCCGCGCTTCTCGAATTGAACCAGCGCCTGGGCCCGAACATGGACACATGGGCTTGGGGCAGGCTGCACCACGCGACCTTCGAGCCGGCGGTCGCGGTGCTGGCGGACCCGCAGCTGCGTGCGCAGATGACGGTCGGGCCGCTGCAAACCCCCGGCTCTCTCACCACTCCGCGCGCACAGGGTTATCGCGCCTCCGACTTTTCGGTGATCAGCGGCGCCTCGGTGCGCATGGTGATGGATGTCGGGGCGTGGGATAACTCCGTGGTGATCAACACACCGGGCCAGTCGGATGATCCGATGAGCGCTCACTATCGCGACCTCTTCCCGATGTGGGCGGAGGGTTCGTACGCGCCGCTGCGCTTCAGCCGCGCTGCCGTCGACCGCGACGCCGAAGATGTCATCCACCTCACACCCGCACACTAGGCATCAACGCGGAGGCGTAACGATGACGCGATACGTAGGGGCGATTGATCAGGGGACCACGAGCACGCGATTCATGGTGTTCGACCATGGCGGCCACATCATTACTTCCGCGCAGAAGGAACACCAGCAGATCTACCCGAATCCCGGCTGGGTCGAGCACGACCCAATGGAAATCTGGCGCAACACCCGGGAAGTCATCGGCGGCGCCCTGGCACGCGCAGGACTCCGTCCCGGCGACCTCGCCGCAATCGGCATCACCAATCAACGTGAAACAACGGTCGTCTGGGACCGGCGCAGCGGCGAACCGCTGCACAATGCTCTGGTCTGGCAGGATACGCGCGTCGATCGACTGGTTGCGGATTACGTCAAAGACGGCGGTTCGAATCGCTTTCGCGCCAAGACGGGTTTGCCGATGGCCAGCTACTTCAGCGCGCTCAAGCTGCAATGGATTCTGGATAATGTGCCCGGACTCCGCAGCAATGCAAAGTCGGGCGATGTGCTGTTCGGCAACATCGACACGTGGTTGTTGTGGAACCTCACCGGCGGAGCAAGGGGCGGGCAGCACATTACGGATGTGACGAACGCAAGCCGCACCCAGTTGATGAATCTGGAAACCCTGCAATGGGACGCCGGGCTGCTCGACGTTTTCAAGATTCCCGGCGCGGTTTTGCCGCGCATCGTTCCTTCCAGTGAAATGTATGGCGAGGCCAAGACACCGGAACTTCTCGGCACGCCCATTGCCGGCATTCTTGGCGATCAGCAGGCTGCCCTGGTCGGCCAAGCCTGTTTGCGTCCCGGCGAGGCAAAGAACACCTACGGGACCGGATGTTTTCTCTTGATGAACACCGGTGAAAAACCGATCTCGTCAACTGCGGGACTCATCACCACCGTCGCATACCAGCTGAGCGGACAGCGGGCCTGTTACGCGCTCGAGGGGTCAATCGCAATAACAGGTGCATTGGTGCAATGGCTGCGCGACAACTTACGAATCATCGGCAGCAGCGCCGAGGTCGAAGCACTGGCCCGCGAAGTGAACGACAATGGCGGCGTGTTCTTTGTGCCGGCTTTTTCGGGACTGTACGCACCGCATTGGAACGAGCGCGCGCGCGGCACCATCGCCGGCCTCACGCGCTACGCGACACGTTCGCACATTGCGCGCGCGGCACTCGAGGCCACCGCCTATCAAACGCGCGAAGTGCTCACCGCAATGGAGCAGGACTCATCGATTCCAATCACCGAACTGCGCGTCGACGGCGGAATGGTCGGTAATGAATTGCTCATGCAATTCCAGGCGGACATAGTCGACGTTCCGGTGGTGCGGCCAAAAATCACGGAGACCACCGCGCTGGGGGCTGCCTACGCCGCCGGACTCGCCGTGAGTTACTGGCGTGGCCGTGAGGATCTTCTCAGCAATTGGGAGGTCGACAAGCGCTGGACGCCGCAAATGACCGAGAGTCGCCGCGCTGAGCTGTTTGGATCGTGGCAGAAAGCCGTCGGCCGATCCTTGGATTGGGTCGACTGATAGGGAGACAGTATGCATTCAGCATTTCTTGGCGAGCTTTTCGGCACGATGATCATGATTTTGATGGGAAACGGTGTGGTCGCCAACGTCGTCTTGCGGCAGTCAAAGGGCGAAAAGTCGGGATGGATCGTCATCACCGCCGGCTGGTGTTTTGGGGTGATGGCCGGGGTGTTCGTTGCGCTCGCGCTCGGCAGCGACGGGCATCTCAATCCGGCCGTGACGCTCGGCGTCGCGGTTTCCAGCGGCGATTGGAGTCGGATTTCAGCCTATGTACCGGCGCAGATTCTCGGCGCCATGATCGGCTCCACCCTGGTATGGCTCACCTACTTGGCGCACTGGGAAAAAACCCCGGATGCGCTCGATAAGTTGGGATGTTTTTGCACGATCCCCGCGATCAGGGTCCCCACCGCGAACGCGCTCACCGAGGTGATCGGCACATTCGTGCTCATATTGGTCGCTGCTGCGATTGCTTCGAAGCATGGCACCACGATCGGATTGAGCCCGGGACTCGGACCCTTTCTGGTGGGGCTGCTCGTCTGGGGAATCGGACTATCGCTCGGCGGACCCACCGGCTATGCAATAAATCCGGCACGCGACCTAGGACCGCGCCTCATGCACGCGTTGCTGCCGATTGCCGGAAAAGGCGGCTCAGATTGGAGTTACGCGCCGATTCCAATTGTCGGCCCCGTTATCGGTGCGACGGTCGCCGGCTTGACGGTCAAGCTGTTTCAAATATAGGGCGGCTTCAGGAGGGTTTCCAACCATCCGGCAGGAGGTCAAACGTCACGGTATCGCGGAACGCGAATTGACTGTCTTGCAGTATTTCCACCGGAGACAACATGTGCCAGACGCGGTCATCATCGAAGACGTAGCACTCGCCCGCCTCACGCATGGTAAAGCGATCCATTTCCCGCTTGTCATTGTCCGTGATGACTACCTCGCCGCCACGAGCGGCGCAGCGCGCCAGCAGATGCGTGGCGAGGTATTTTTCACCATCCTTGTGCAATCCCGACGGGCTGGTGTCGCAGGGACGCGAGGGACTCGCCGCGAATCTCACGACGTGCATGTTCACCAGGTAACTGGTGCCGATCTCGGACATCGGCAGGTACATGAGGTGGTGAGCAATGATTTTGCGAACTCCGGCGGAGTCGGCAATTTCCGGAGGCAGCGGCACGTATTTTCGCGCCTGCCCACCGAGCGCTGCATTGTATTTCTCGTGCTGCACGTAGGGCTGACTGTCGTCCCACGGCCAAACTTTCACCCCGCCTGCGACTATCTCGGCCCTGAATCGATTCAATGATCGAAACCGGTCGCCTCCGTGGTAGTACTGATCCTTGGGCAGGGACCAAGCCGTGTGGGCCAACTCTCCCAGAGCGCGTGCGATTTCGAAATCAACAAAAAGAGGCCGGCGGGTGAAGCCGCGCTCTCGGATGTCCTGTCCTGCCAGGGTGTCGGTTACCACAGGAACAAAGCCATTTTCACGCATGAATTTCTCCCGCGTATGTGCGGCCACGCCGATGCCGCGAGAAGGGCACATCCGTCGCTTAAGAATCCTAAGCCAGCACTCCATCAATTTGCAACGCGGGCTGGGACGCGAAGAATAAAAATGCTGCGCAGTCATGCCGGTTATTTCATTTAAGAACACATCCTTGTTCAAACGCGGAGTTTGGCTGAGTGCCGCCGCATTGATCGTCTTTGTCGCGGCTCCCTCCGTGCTTGACGGCAGCGTGCGGCAAAATCCGGTACCCAGTGTGTTTGCGCTGGGCATTCTTGGCGCGTTTATCGCGTATTTTCTCAGAAAGACACAAATCCATCGCCTCGCCGATGAGGTGGTGGATTGTGAAAGTCACCTGAAAGTGCGAAGAGGACGAACTGAACTCATTGTTCCCTTCGCAAACGTTGCGGTGGCCGAGGTTGCCACCTTCAGCGGCATACATCGGATCACGGTTCGTTTGCGCGAGCCCACAAAGCTTGGCAGCCAAATTGATTTCCTACCCCAGGCGAGCCTGTGGTCCAATCTTTCCGGGGTTAAGCGAGTGGCTATGAGCCTCACGGAGCGTGCGAACCCAGGGAAAGGCGCGGTCAAGTGAGCTTGAGAAGGGCGATGTCGAATCACGCTGTTGCGGCGTAAGCAGGCTTTGTCGGTACATTGCAAACGACCGCATTGCCGCCGCCGTCGCCGCGCCTGATCGACAACTGTCCGCCGATCGCGCTCGCGCGAAAGCGCATCGTCCGCATGCCCAGACCTAAGCCGGACGCGGTGTCCGCGCTCAAGCCATGACCATCATCGACGACAGACAGCGTGACGGTGTCCGGGCGTGCCGAAAGTTCGATCTCGATGCTTTTTGCGGCGGAATGTTTGAGAGCGTTCTGGACTGCCTCCTGGGCGATACGATACAAATGATTGCGCACTTTGAGGTCGACCAGCGGCGGGACGTCGTGCTGAGCGCGGAATCGAACCCGTATCCCGCTCATTGAACTGCGTTGAGCGAGCCCCTCGAGTGCGGCCTCCAGGTTGCCTTCGGCGTTGGTCAGCGGCGAGAGGCCCTGCACGATCCGGTGAGCGTCTTGTATGCAGCCCGTCGCCAGCAGAGCGAGTTGGTCCAGTTCCACTGAAATCGCGTCGCGCTCCTTCTGCGCGCGATTCGCCATGGCGCGAACCGATAGGGCAAGGCCGGTGAGTTCCTGTCCAAGACCGTCATGCAACTCCTCGGCGATACGGCGCTGCTCGCCGCCGATCGCATCCATCAGTGCCTGGCCGAACGCTCGGCGCTCGGTGACGTCGACCGCAAAGGCCAGCTCCGCGCGTTGGCCGCCGCAGTCGATCGAGCGCGTCCAAACCTCGACCTCGAGCACACGCCCCGCCTTCGTGACATGCTGCGTCTCAAACGGCTCTGTCGCCGACTCCGAAATGGCCGTCGTATCTTGATGCGGCGGCAGGACCGCCTGCTTCCCCGGTGCAGCCAACACCTCCACGGTGCGCATCAACAGCTCTTCAGGGCTCCAGCCGTATTGGCGTAACGCGGCGTCATTCACCAGAAGGAATCTCAAGGAGTCTCTGGCGTGCACCCACAGCGGTTGCGGGCAGCCATTGAAAACCTGTTCGTAGCGATGTTCGGCGCGCAGCCCCTCAAGAGCGGCTGCGTCGCGTTCGGCAAGAAGCGCTGTAATGATAAGACTCAAGCCCGATAGTGAAACGATAAAGGACCAAATTATGACCACACTCATGGTCCTGTCGAGCTGCGCGAATGCGCCAACGGTGAATGTCGCGCTGATCGCCGTCACTGTCACAATCGCAAACGACCCGACCGCGGCGACCACGAGGCCGAAGCGTATGGCGCTTATCACAACCAGGACATTCGCCAGCACCACGATCAATGGCCTGGCACTGGGTGACTGCGCGAGCAAAGCCCAGCTGCAGCAGAAGACGAGCCCGATCAGCCAAAGCGCGCCTTCGGCCCAATGTTCCAGCACGCGCGCCAAGCTCTTGCGGCTGTATGCCAGCAAGATTGGACCCACCAGGAACACGCCTGAAGCCGTGTTGCTCCACCAGCGAATCCAGATAACCCAGGCAGCCTCGGTCGCGGAGAGCTTGTCGCCGCCTAAATACATTCCCATCAAGCCGAAGGTCGGTGCCAGCGTCATGCCGACGGCTGCGGCAAGGATAAATAACGGCACGTCTTTCGCACGTGCAAAGTTCGAGTCAAACCCGCCGCGCTCCATGATCCACGCTGCGAGAAACGCGCCGCCCGCAAGTCCAGCCCCAACACCGATTGCATCCATCGGCGTCTGGTGCAGCCGTAGCTCGATCGCCACGCCGGCAAGAAAAACGGCCGGCCACATCCGGCGGCCCCATCGATAGGCAGCCGCAACAGCAATGCCGCTTGGCAGCAGCGGAAGCGACAAGCGACCGCCCAAGCTGGGCAGCGTGAAGGCGAGCGCACCCACCACGAAGATCGATGTAAATACGATGATCAAACGAACAGCGGTGGTAGCGACGCGGTCCGGTACTAGCATCTGGATGTCTTTAACCGGCTAGTCCGCGGGTAGGCCGGTGAGCTCGATCGCATATGCGATCGAGCAGGCGGTGGGGAATATGCCGTCCATTTGCACCAAATCACTCCTTTTCGATGGCCCTGTCAAGGACCCCAATGGGGCGACGATGCCGGATTCCAGGATGCCCGCACGCCAGGCTGGATTCCCTGGTTACAAGCAATGGAGCGATGGACCTGCGGCGAAGAGCGTCGCATGATTGGCATTCCATGCAGCGTTGCCGCGAGAATTACTGATATATGAAAAAGCTCAGACACGAAGCGGAGCTATTCAAAGCGGCGCTGCTCGCCGGTGTTCAATATGCAGAAGCGCGCGGCGCAGTGGAGTTCGAGGCCACCGATTCGGCGAGCGACAAGGCGCTGTACGTTTATCGGCTGCTCATACACGACAAGATCATTGCGCCGATGCCCGAAGAACAAGTGAGCGAGAAAACCATTCGACATCGGCTCGCGACGTGGCATGCGCATCAATTGCCCAAGGGACACCCGCTCAAGGAATAGCCATCGCGCGCGCTTGATCGATGGTTACATATTATCCGATGTTGCGAAATTGACCATGCAGTTGTGCCGCTCTCCTTGACATAAATCGATTTTGTCGCGACCCAGAGACGCCCATCACGCTTCCATTCGGTACGCTTCGCCAATATCTTAGCTCGCCGGGTACCGTTCAGGGAAACACAGCATGGCTAAGCCAATAAATACACCAATAGCCGAGGAAATTTGGCACCTAAGCATCGAAGACTTGTTAGCATCGGTGCACGAAAAACCACGGCTGGGCGGCGACGGACCCTTCGTCATTAATCTCAGTGTATCGGCCGCTCCGATGAGCCTGCCCGAAAAGAAATTTGCCGGCTGTCGAAACGCGCATGAATATCAAATTCATGTGACTGAGGACGGGCGGATGCGTTACCGCCTGCGGCTCGGTCCGTTCGCAAGCGAAGATGAAGCCGATGCGGTTCTAGCGGAAGTTCGAGACATGTATCCCGGCGCCTTTACGGCGACGGCCCTGGCGGCGGATTTGCGTCTCATCGCATCGATGCAGGCGAAGCTTGATTCGATGAAACCGCCGCCGCAGAAGCCGGAAGATGCGGCCGTGGAAATTACGCTGGATCTATCGCAACCACTCGCCAGGGCGGCAGCCATCGCCGCTGCAACTCTCGCCGGGGCACGAAAAGCAAAGAATCTCGTCGCGCCAACTGCTCCGGCCGCGACACCCGCGCAAGTCGCGACACCCGCGATATCAGCGGCGTCGCGCCCGTCCGCCAACGCCGTACCCGTTGCGGCGACGCCTCCTGAACTATCGCCCGCCTGGGCGATGCCGGTGCTGAACACCCGCGTGACACAAACGCATCAAACACGCGCAACTCCTGGTCCGGCGCCTGCGCCCACTCGCGCGGCAGCTGCGATTCCGATACTCACACCGAAATCGGTCGCGCCCGCGCCGGCCGCGATCGCCAATCCGGCGCCCATTCTCACCGAGATGGTAGCCATAGCAACTGCACCGAGGGTGCGGGCGGCAGCGCCGATACCAAAAGCGCCGCCTGCAGCATCGGCGCTTCGCAATCCCGCGCCGGTTGTGACACGCGCGCCGGAAATTGCGCCGAGGATGCCGGCGACTCCGACTCCCGCACCGGTAATCGTCAAGGCAGTTGCACCGATAGCGAGAGAACCGCCAGTCGCCGCTGCGCCTGGCAATCCCACACCGGTGGCTACTCGCGTGCCGAATCCTGCCCCGAGGCCGCCGGCACTGCGGCCGGTGATGTCGAGGCCCATGGCTCCGCAATGGGTATCATCGCGATGGGCAGCGCCGAAGCCGGCACCGCGGCAGGCGGCGCCAAGTCCAGCGGCGCCGAGCAAGCCGGCGGCGCCGGGCCCCGCGGCACAGTTGCCGGCAGCGCGGATACCAGCGGCGGCGAACCTCAATCCTCCGGCATTCGCGCGTTCGGAGCTGGTTGCTGTCGCGACCGTACCTGCGGCGCACCCCGTGAAGCAGCTCAGCAAACCATTGGACAGTCTCGAGCACACACAAACGATGCGCGCATTGACAGCGCCGGAGCTTGAAGATGCCGAGTCACGACGCTGGTTCGTAATCCAACTGGCGGTCGCAGATCGTGCATTTGATCCGGATGCGGTGCCGAACCTCGATATCTTCAGCGAGTACCGCCTGTATTCAGTGGCATGGGAAGATCAAGGCCGCAACGTGCATGCCTTGCGGCTTGGCTTCTTCAGCGAAGAAATCGGGGCGGTCGCGGTAGCGAGCTACCTGGGCGCTCACTATGACAAGCCGACTATTAGACGCGTGAGCGTCGCCGAGCGCGAACGATTTGCCGCTTCCCAGCGCGTAGAGGCACGCAAGGACGTCGGCGAGACAGGCAAACACGCGGCTATCGAGATTACCAACGAACTGGTAGATCGGCGCCGGCGGACCGCGAGCGCTGCCGCAAGGCGAGGGAAGACGAACAAGAACGCCGGACGACAGAGTCCTCCTCCGAGATAGTCGCATCCCGCGGCCTCCGAGATAGTCGCATCCCGCGGCGCCGGCCGCACGCGATCTTAAGCAAGCCCGCCTTTGTCCATGGTCCGAGCCTGTCGTTGTGCCCGCCGTGATGGTATATGAACACCACGAGTGGCAGCGATGAGGACGTTTATGCCGGGACCTCTGACAGGAATACGAATTGTTGAGATGGCGGGTATCGGTCCGGGTCCATTTGCCGGCATGATGCTGGCCGATCACGGTGCTGAGGTCATCCGTATCTGCAGGCCCGAATCCGAGTGGAATCCTGCCGACATTCTGCTGCGTTCGCGTCAATCGATCGTGCTGGACATCAAAAAGCCGCTGGCGGCCGATGTCGCGCGACGGGTGATTGCAAGCGCCGACGGGCTGATCGAAGGATTTCGCCCCGGTGTGATGGAGCGAATGGGCTTGGGTCCGGATCGATTGCTCAAGGATACACCGCATCTCGTGTACGGGCGGATGACCGGCTGGGGACAGACGGGCAGTCTCTCGCAGGCCGCCGGTCACGACATAAACTACATCGCGCTGGCGGGCGCCCTTGCTGCATTCGGGCGCGCGGGCGAAAAGCCCACGCCACCGATCAATATGGTCGGCGACTTTGGCGGCGGCGGCATGCTGCTCGCGTTCGGCATGGTCAGCGCACTGTTGCATGCGAGCAAGACCGGCGAGGGTCAGGTGATCGATTGCGCCATGACGGAGGGTGCGTCTCTTCTGATGAGCATGATTTGGGGTTTTCATGCCGCGGGAAAATGGAGTGAGAGCCGGGGAACGAATCTCTTGGATACCGGCGCGCATTTCTACGACACGTACGAAACCGCGGATGGCAAATTCATTTCGGTGGGAGCGATCGAGCCGCAGTTCTACCGAAGGTTGTGCGAAGGGTTAGGGATTATCGATGCCGATTTCGACGCCCAGTATGAGCGAAATCACTGGGCCGGCTTGCAAGAAAAAATGGCCGCGATCATCAGCCGCCGCACCCGCAGTGAATGGTGCGAGCTGCTCGAGGGAACGGATGCATGCGTTGCTCCGGTTCTGTCGATGTCCGAAGCGCCATTGCACCAGCACAATGTTGAACGGCGGGCGTTTCTGAGCATTCAAGGCGTCACCCACCCGGCGCCAGCTCCGCGCTACTCGTGCACAATAACCCGCCAGCCCGAAGCTGCAAAACAACCGAGCGCCGATACCCTGAGTGTATTGCGCGGCGTGGGCTATCTCGATGCAGAATTGGCGGAGCTTCGATCAAGCGGCACGATTCTCGTCTCATAGACGGCCGTTGTCCGTCCGCTGTGTCCGCGGACACTGTCCGCGTACATCATTCCGCGCGGGCTGCAAAACAATGTCATGAAAAATAGTGGGTTAGCAAATAAAGGCGCCTGGCACGGCTTTTGCTTTGCCAAGGGTGGAATTCGTGCAACCCGCAATACACATTTTATTAGGAGACGTCCATGACCACGCAACTATCGTCCAAGCTCGCCGCCCTCGCCATCGCACTGATGATGAACGGCTTGATCATCGGCGCGGTGGCTTATCTGTTCGACGGAGGGATTCACCAGCGCGACACCGCGGTATCGCTGGCCGGCGCGACTCCGCTCGCGGCGCACGCGGCGAGACTATGATTGAAACCCGCCGTTGCGCAAACCGCTCAATGAGTTGCCGGATGCCTCTCGCGCGCGCGTCGTTCAACAAAAGGATGATTGCGCTGTGAACCTGATCGCGCCTGGGCGCGGCGTCGAGCTGCGCCATCGGCGATTTCGTCGGCAGGGGCGGCGAGGGTGTCGGTAAACGTTTGCAGCTCCACAACGCTGGGTTCCAGACCGGTGTTTTGTTGCTGCGACAAACTAGCGGCATGCAACTGACGCAGAACCGAGCCTCTTCGCCGCGCAGCGGCGCCTCGAGTACGCCAAGCGCGATATTCCGCTCTGATGTAGGCGCCCGCAAGCGCAATACCACCCACTAAGATCGCGATCAAGACATCATCGAAACTCATGGCGATATTTTACCGTTGATTGCCCGATTTAGTACATTGCATTTTGCTCACGCCCCGGCGCGGGCAGGGCGGCGCGGCCTCAGAGCGATAAATTGGCCCGCCTCCTACAGCAAAATACCCAGAGCCGTGCAGCTTTTCATTTAACATGCTGCGAAGGAGACAGACTAATGTTAAAGATTATTTCGACGGTGGCAGCAATTTCCGCGGCGTTGTGCTGCTTGCAAGCGAGTGCCCAGACGCAACCTGGCGAAGCGCGGTTTCGCGAATTGTACAAGGAACTCATCGAGACCAACACGACGCTTTCGGCGGGCGATTGCACGCTGGCTGCGGAACGCATGGCGGCGCGCCTCAAAGCCGCGGGAATGGCGCAAGGCGACCTGCAGGTTTTCACTGCGCCCGATCATCCGAAAGAGGGCGGCTTGATTGCCGTCTATCCCGGTAAGGATCCGAGACTCAAAGCGATTTTACTGCTGGCGCACATCGATGTGGTGGAGGCGAAACGCGAAGACTGGACCCGGGATCCTTTTACGCTGGTGGAAGAAAACGGCTCGTTCTACGCGCGCGGCGCGATTGACGACAAGGCGGAAGCGGCGATCTGGGTGGACACGCTGATTCGCTTCAGCGAGGAGAAGTACCGGCCGCCGCGCACGGTGAAGTTGGCGCTCACCTGCGGCGAGGAGACTGCCGGCGCATTCAACGGCGCCCAATGGCTCGCGGAAAATCGGCGCGAGCTCATCGACGCCGCGTTTGCCGTCAACGAGGGTGCATTCGGCGAGCTCGATGGCGACGGTCACCGCGTGGCCTTGGAGATCGAGGCTGGCGAGAAGACCCCGCAGAATTATCGGCTCGAAGTCACCAATCCCGGCGGCCACAGTTCGCGGCCAGTGAAGGACAACGCCATTTACCGGCTCGCGGCAGCACTGACTCGCATCGCAGCGTATGTGTTTCCCGCGCAGTTCACCGACGCCAGCAAAGCGTACTTCTCGGGAATGGCGCAGATCCAAGCGGCCAAGGGCAACAAGGCGGTTGCCGATGCGATGAATGCGCTGGTAAAGGATCCAAACGACCGTCAAGCCATTGGACTCGTCTCGGCGCAGGACCCGAGCTGGAACGCCACCTTGAGAACGACCTGTGTCGCGACCACGCTGGACGCAGGGCACGCGACGAATGCGCTTCCGCAGCGCGCCCGCGCCAATATCAATTGCCGCATCTTCCCCGGCGTCTCTCAAGAATCCGTGCGCCGTCAATTGGAGGAAGTGATCGCCGATCCCGCGGTGAAAGTCGCCACGCTCGAAACGCGCGGGCCAACCTCAGCGCCTCCGCCGTTGACACCCCAGATATTGGGTCCGCTGCAAAAACTCAGCGCCGAATTTTTTCCCGGAGTTCCGGTTCTGCCGATTTTGCAGCCGGGCGCCACGGACGGCGTGTTTCTGACCGCCGTCGGCATCCCGACGTATGGCATCGAACCCATATTCGCCGGCCCCGACCTGGGACACATTCACGGACTCAACGAGTACATAAACGTGAAGTCCTTGCTCGATGGGCGCAACTTTCTCTACCGTCTCGTCAAGGCCTACGTAGAGCAACCATAGCGCGTACGATTTTGGCTGGCGCGACTCAGTTTTCGGCGCGCAATTTCGCGACTTGCGCCGCGGTCAGCCGCGATGCCTTGGCGCCGAATCGCGCGGTGACGAAGTTTGCGACGCCGGCGATCTCGGCGTCCGAATACGTGCTGCCAAACGCCGGCATGTTGTCAGCGTCGGCGGCCGTATGCCGTTGCGCGCCGCCGATGATGACCTGCGCAACATTGTTCGCGGTCGGATCGTTGACTGCGCGGGCGCCGGTCAGCGTTGCATATGGCAAACCCGAGCTTGTCCCGCTCCAGCCATGGCATCCCACGCAAGCGCCCTCGTAAACTTCCTTGCCGCGCTCAGGCTCATCGGCGGCAAGAGTCTCGCCACCTGAAGTCGCCGCAGGATTGGATTTGGGTTCCGGCAAATCGGACGCGGCCACATCCGACACAGAACGCAAATAAACCACCATAGCGCTGATGTCGCTGGGCATCAGGTACTTGAAGCTTGCGTCGACCGCTTCGCCCATCGGGCCCGCAGCCGTGCCGCGCCCGTCGGCATGACCTGTCGAGAGATAACGCGCCAGATCGTCATCGCTCCAAGACCCGACGCCGCCGCTGCGATCAGGCGTGATGTTGTATGCGCGCCAGCCGGCTTGCACGGTGCCGGAAAATTTTCGCCGATTGTTCAATGCAAAGAAAATATTTCGCGGCGTGTGGCACTCCCCGCAGTGTTCCATCGCCTCGACCAGGTACGCGCCTCGATTCCACTCAGCACTGCGATTGACATTCGGTTCATAGCGCTTATCGGGGTTGAACAGAGCGGACCAGATGCTCATCAGACTGCGCTGGTTGAACGGAAACGCCAGCGTGTTTTGCGGCGCCGGCGCATGTACGGGCTTGAGCGTGAATAGGTACGCTTTTATTGCCAGCGCGTCGGCATCCGACATATAGGTGTAGCTGGCGTACGGCATTGCGGGATATAGCTTGGTGTTGCCGCGGCCGATGCCCTTATGTACCGCATCCAGGAAATTCGCATCCGTGTAATTGCCGATGCCCGTTTGCGCATCCGGAGTGATGTTGGTCGAGTACAGCGTTCCGAACGGCAGAACGAAAGCGCGCCCACCTGCAAACGGTTCACCGTCCTTGGCCGTGTGGCACGCGAGGCAATCCGCCGCGCGCGTCAGATATGCTCCCCGCTCGACCAGGCTTGCCGATTTGAGCTCCGCCGGAACGCCGGTGGGATCCAAGGGCTGGTACTCGGTCAGCGCCACGCGCTTGCCGCCCGCAAAATCCGTCGCACGCGGTCCGAATGTCAGATACGCGGATATGATGATTGCCGCTCCGACGATCAGCGCGAGGATCCACATGACGGCCGGTGCGGCGCGCCCGCTCTGGGCGGCGAGGTTCATGCGTCGCCGCCTTTGGGAAACGGCAGCACATGCATGCGCCTGCCGGTTGCGGCAAATATGGCATTGGCGACGGCCGGCCCGACGGGCGCCACGCCGGGCTCTCCCACGCCGGTCGGCGCCTCGGTCGATGGCATGATGTGCACTTCAACCTTGGGCATCTCGTTCATGCGCAATACTCGATAGTTGTTGAAGTTGTCCTGCTCGATGCGGCCGCCCTTCAAAGTGATTGCTCCATAGCGCACGGCACCTAGGCCGAAGCCGATGCCGCCTTCCATTTGAGCGGCAATGATGTCGGGGTTGATCGCCGTGCCGCAGTCCACCGCGCACACCACCCGGTCGACTTTGATGTGCCCGTCTTTATCGACGCTCACCTCTGCGACTTGCGCAACATAAGTTTTGAAGGCTTCGGCAACCGCGATGCCCCGGCCCCTACCCGCCGGCAGGGGCCCGCTGCCCCAGCCCGCCTTCGCGGCCGCGAGCTCGAGCACGCCTTTCAAACGCGGATGGTGTTCCAGAAGTTTTCGCCGGAACGTGAACCCGTCCTCGCCCGCGGCATGCGCGACTTCGTCGATGAAGGCTTCGACCGCAAAGGTGGTATGCGAGCTGCCCACCACGCGCCACCACAGGACCGGTACGCCGGACTTGGTTGTCGCCAGGTTGACCGCAATGTTGGGTATTGCGTAGGCAATGTTCGCTGCGCCTTCGACCGATGTCCCATCAATGCCGTCCTTGATGGACGCGGCGAATATTGTGTCGGCCATGATGGACTGGCCGACAATGACGTGGCGCCAGGCGGTGAGCTGGCCTTGCGCATTTAGCCCCGCTTCGAGCTTGTGAAAATACATTGGCCGGTACAAGCCGCCATGGATGTCATCCTCGCGCGTCCACTGCAGCTTGATCGGCGTGCCGTCGGCGCCGTACGCTTTGGCGATCGAGACCGCTTCCACAATGTAGTCCGACCCCAAGTTGGCGCGCCGACCGAAGCTGCCGCCGGCATAGAGGGTGTGAATACTGACCTGCGTTGGATCCAATCCCGCGGTATGGGCGGCGTTCGCCTGATCGATGGTCTGGAATTGATCTCCGGCCCAGATCTCGCAACTATTGGCGCCGAGCTTGACCACCGCATCGAGCGGCTCCATCGGTGCATGAGCCAGGTAGGGGAATTCGTAGCCGGCCGCCACCTTTTGGGTGGCATCGCGCAGCGCCCGCTCTACATCGCCTTCCTTACGGGCGGGGAGTGCCGGCTGGTCGGCGAGGCGCCGGTATTCCTCCATCAAATCCGTCGAACTGCGCTTCTCGGCTTTCGAATCGTCCCAATCGATCCGCAGTGCGTCCCGGCCTTGCTTGGCCGCCCAAAAACTCCTCGCGACCACGGCCACACCGCGCGGCACTTGCACCACCTTGACCACGCCTGGCACGGCGCCGGCTGCGCTGGCGTCGAAGGATTTAACCGTCGCGCCGAACAGCGGTGGCCGCTTGAGCAGCGCGACCAGCATGCCGGGGAATACGACATCCAGAGTAAATTGCGCGGTACCGTCAGTCTTTGCCGCCGCATCGACGCGCGCAGCATTGTGCCCGATCAGCGTGAAATCTTTCGGGTCTTTGAGCGTGACCTTGTCGGGCACAGGCAGCGTCGCCGCGGTTTTGACCAGCGCGCCGAATGTTGCGCGGTTGTGGGTTGCCGCGTGCGCGACCACGCCTTTGGAAACGGTCAGTTCGGTCGCCGGCACACGCCATTCCTCGGCGGCCGCGGCAAGCAGCATCGCGCGCGCCTTTGCCCCGGCCTCGCGCAGCTGGTTCCAGGAATTGGCCATGGCCGAGCTGCCGCCGGTTCCCTGTATCGTGCCGAACACGAGATTGGCATAGCGCTTCGCATCGGCGGGAGCGCTTTCGACGCTTACCTGCGCCCAATCGGCATCGAGCTCTTCGGCAACAATGGTGGCGATGCCGGTGTAGGCGCCCTGGCCCATCTCGAGGTGCTTGGCGATCACCGTCACGCTGTTGTCCGCGCCGATACGCAGGAAGGCATTGGGCGTAAACGGTGCGACGGGCGAAGTCGCGGCAGCGGCGCCTGCGCGCCGCGTCGAACTCACCCATTCAAAGCCGATGGTAAGAGCGATGACTGAAGCGGTGCCGGCGCCTTTGAGAAAGTCGCGGCGCGACTGCGGGGAGATTGGGGCGAGCATCGTCATGGGTTACGCCTTGAGAACATGAGCCGCGGAATGAATCGCGGCGCGGATACGGGAATAAGTCGCGCATCGGCAAATATTGCCGCTCATGGCGCTATCGATGTCCGCGTCGCTCGGTGCCGAATTCTTTTCCAGGAGTGCCGTCGCCGACATGACCTGTCCGGATTGGCAGTAGCCGCATTGCGGGACTTGCAGCTCGATCCAGGCCGCCTGCACCGCTTTGGCCTGTTTGCTCTGCAGACCCTCGATGGTGGTGACCGTGCGGCCGGCCACTTGCGATAGCGGCATGACACAGGAGCGTATGGCCTGTCCGTCCAAGTGCACCGTACAGGCGCCGCACAGTGCCATGCCGCAGCCAAACTTGGTGCCGTGCAGGCCTGCAACTTCGCGCAGCGCCCACAGCAGGGGCATGGTGGGGTCGGCATCCAGGGTGGCGGATTTGCCATTGAGTACGAATGTTGTCGACATGATTGACTCCGCGGGTGGCATCCATTCTACAACCGGAATGCACGCCAATGCCAAACGCGCGATCTATCGGCTATTGATCACTCGAAAACGACGCGCGGAAAGTAAAACGATACCGTCCAGTTAGGCAGGTCGACGATTTCGCTGATGCGAAGGTCGCCGCAGACGCTGCACAGCATATAAGCATCGATCGCCGGCATCCGATGTTGATGCACGAGCAGGTCGACCATGGAGCGCACGGACGCGCGCGCTGCCTGCATGAGGTCCGGACCGATCCCGGTCGCCACTTCGTAACCCTTGGCGTCCAGATGCCGGGTGACGGGTCCTGAGGTTTTGAAGCGCGGAAAGCTGAGCGGCATCCGTTTTATCAGATCGAACTGCAGAGCGACGCGCATGGGGCTTTCGATGGCGGTGCCGCACACCTCGCCGTCGCCCTGCGCCGCATGCGTATCTCCGACGGAAAATAAGGCGCCGGACACTTCGACCGGTAGAAACAGTTCGGTCCCCATCGCGATATCCCGGACATCCATGTTGCCGCCCACGCGGCGCGGCGGCACGATGCTGTGCAGGCCAAGTTCAGCCGGCGCCACGCCGATGGTGCCGGTAAAGGGCTTCAATGGGACCTTGCCCCAAGACCCATACGACGCCGGCGCCAGGGTGTTTGCGTCGTAGCGCCACAGATGCAGCGCAGGTTCCGGAAACTCATCGGCCAGCAGTCCAAACCCGGGAATGTTCGCGGTCCAACCCCAGCCCGATGGCGCGAAGGACAGCAGAATGACCTTGAGAATGTCGCCAGGCTCGGCTCCGTCGATGAACACGGGACCCGTGACCGGATTGATCTTGCCGAAATCCATGCGAGTCACATCGGCGACGCTAGAGCTCTCGCGCAGCTGGCCGCCGGAAGCGTCGGCCACCTCGAATTCCAGCGACTCTCCGGGTGCGATGCGCGCCACGGGAGCGAGACTATTGTCCCAGCCAAGATGCCGGCGGTGGATGGTGTGTCGATGTGCCGGATGACCGGTGCTCACGCCCGCACTTTCTTCGCGCTGATTTCTGCCTGACATCGACTAGATGTCAGGCTCGGTGGCGCGACGATAAGCGATGGTTCGTTCCCGCTCACGGACGGGGGACACCTCCCCGCGGACAGGATATTTCGAGCCGCATTCACGTCCCGATCATGAGTGACACGGCACTCACGACAGATCCAAGTCCTTACAAAGGGCATGTCCAGACCCGCAGGACCCGAAAGGGCCCTGCAGCTGCTGCATGTTCGCGTCGTGTTTCTCTCGCTGACGATTAGCACACATCTGCCGGCCTGCTGGCCTTTGTACTGCAATTGTGTCTTGAGCATGCCCCAACCGGCATCCAGCACCGATTTGGCCATCCGGGTTTTCGCGAGACTCAAACTGCTCACATCGCCAATGACAATCCTCTGATACTGATTAACAATCGTTCTTGAGAACTTGTGCAAGGCATCCTTTCTTCGCCGCGCTGCCCTTCTGTGCAGGCGCTTGGCTTGATGTTTGTGACCTCGGCGCTGCGCGTTGGATATTCTCTGCTCGATCAGCCGATAAAACTGACCCGCTTCGAGTTTTGCCCCATCGCTGGTCGCGACGGTCTCTTTTAGCCCGAGATCCAGCCCGACGGCTTCCTTGAGAGCTGGAATTTGCCCCACGGCTTGCTCAATCGGCAGGCACAGCCACCAATCGCCAACCGCATCTTGAGCAAAGCAGCCGGATTTCCAATGAGAATTATCGAGCAGTTCCTGCTCGAACACCCGAAACGCTTTGCCCGAGAAACGTATTATCTTGCCCTTGCGCTTCAACTGCACGGCTTTGAAAGGAACCCAGCCCAAGGAACGTTTCGAGCCCCGACTGACTCGCCACCTGAGCTTCACTCTCTTAAATTGGCGCCGCCGGGTTGCAAATTCGGCATTGACCCGCTGAATAGTGCCTGCGCCGATGCGTTCAAAGTACTCAGTCGCCCCGGCAGTCAGCTTGTCCAGATCAAAGCAGCTCAGCCACCTAGGAGGACCTGCAAATGGCAGCGCAGCCTTGTGGCTCGTTGCATTTACGTAGTTCCAGACCTGATTGACTTCAATCGCAGCGGCATTGAGCCAGGCGTACCGCTCCGCCTTCACCTTCAGGCGCAGTGTGCGAATTCCGTGCTGAATCTTGATAGCCATGACTCAATCACCGAGGTTACTAAAGTCAATGCCAGCCCAGCAACGATCAATTCTAATCTATCCATCACCAAATGCGGGATCGAGAGCGGCGCGAGCCGGTATCATTGGTAGCTGGCGGCTCTGCTTCACCTCGATGCGCACGCCGCCACTGTTGGGTCGCCTTGTCCATAACGCTCAGTGGTTAAAAGGAGCCACGTTTGTCGCTCGAAGAATTCGGCTATAAAGAGCAACTGCACCGCGCGCTCACGACCAAGGACCTGATCATCTACGGGATGATTTTCATGGTGCCGATCGCGCCTTATTCGGTGTTCGGTTTTGTGTGGAACGACGCCAAGGGCATGGTGGCGCTGGCTTACTTGCTGGGCCTGGTCGGCATGTTTTTCACCGCCTTGAGCTACGCGGCCATGTCGCGCGCATTTCCGCTGGCAGGCTCGGTGTACACCTATGCGCAGCGCGGCCTGCACGAGATCGCCGGCTTTTTCTCTGGTTGGCTCATTCTTCTCGATTACATCCTGGTGCCGTCGCTGCTGTATCTTTTCAGTGCGGTCGCGCTGCGCCCCATATTCCCCGCCGTCCCCGCGTGGATTTGGCTGATCGGATTCATTTCCTTCAATGCGGTGGTGAACGTGCTCGGAATACAATTCTCGGCGCGCGTCAATCGCTATATGCTGGCGACGGAACTGGTGACCCTCGCTCTGTTCGTGGTCTTAGGATTGACTGCGCTGTACGGCGGGGCAGGCGCCGGCGCGCTTACCTTGAAGCCGATTTACGATGCGCATGCGTTTTCACTGGCCACGGTAGCCGGGGCGACTTCGATTGCGGTGCTGTCCTTTCTCGGCTTCGACGGCGTCTCCACCCTCGCCGAAGAAAACCTCGGCGGCCGGAACGCGGTGGGCCGAGCGACCGTGCTGTCGCTGCTTATTGTCGGCGTGCTCTTCATGCTGCAGACCTGGATCGCCGCCGATTTGAGCGCGGGAATGCAATTTGCCTCCGCGGAGACGGCATTCTACGAGATTGCGGAACGCGCCGGCGGCGCTGCCTTGCGGCTGGTCACCATTATTGCCGTGGTGCTTGCCTCGGCCATCGCCAACGCCATGGCCGCTCAGGCCGCCGTCTCGCGCATACTCTTTGCAATGGCGCGCGACGGAAAGCTGCCGGCCATCTTGGCCAGGGTGCATCCTCGATTCAGGACTCCCTACGTGAGTACCTTGGCGGTTTCCGGCGTTTCGCTGCTGGTGGGATTGCTTTTTGCCGATCGTATCGATGATTTGACCCGCGTCGTCAATTTCGGCGCGCTCACGGGTTTCGTGCTGTTGCATCTGTCGGTGATCAACCACTACTTGCTCAGAAAGCGCAGCGGCGATTGGTTCCGGCATCTGTTCTTCCCGCTGGTCGGCATGCTGATCATCGTCTACGTGCTGTTCGAAATGGACCGCGCCGCGAAGATCCTGGGCTTAAGCTGGATTGCAACCGGCGTTCTTTACTATCTCGTGCTGCTTTTCTGGGTAAAAAAGCCGGCCGCACTGAAGATTTGAATGACACAGCGAGATGCAGCGACCGGGGAGTCTGTGCCTCAAAAGCGGCCCACCATCTGGCAGCTGGCCATCCCTTCGATCACGGCCAACCTCATGTTCTCGATGGTCGCCATGGTGCAGACGAAATTTGTCGGCGGAATGGGCGCGCCCGCCGTGGCAGCGGTGGGCGCCGGCCAGCGCGTATTTTTTGCGCTGCAAGCGCTGTTGATGGCGATCGGCGTCGGCACCACTGCGCTGGTTGCGCGCTCCTGGGGAGCGGGTCAGCAGGAGGAGGCCAGCCGCATTACCTCATCGTCGCTCATGCTGGGCGGATTGGTGGGATTGGTTCTCATGGCATTGGGCATGGTTTTCTCGCGTCAAATCGCCGATATATTCGGTTTGGATGAGCCCGCTGCACATTTGGCGTCGCGCAATATATTCTGGCTGTCTGCTTTCATCATCGGCTTTGCGATCGACATCATCTTATCCAGCGCGCTCCGCGCTGCGGGCAACGCTTGGACCCCGCTGCTGTTCGGGCTGGCGGTCAATTTAGTCAACCTGCCTTTGCTTTATACCTTCATTCTGGGCAATTTCGGCGCGCCGCGCATGGGTTCGGCGGGCGCACCGTTTGCGTCCGGATTGTCGTTTGTGCTGTGCGGCGCGGTGCTGGTTTGGTTGTGGATACGCCAGAAATTGACGCTGAAATTCTTTCCCGGCGACATTTTTAAAATGCTGCGCTATCAACGCTTGCTGCACATCGGTTATCCGGTCGCGCTCGAGCAGTTCGTGTTGCAATTCGGTTTCTTTTTGTTTTTGTCCTTGATCGGCCGCTTTTATGGCACCGAGGCATTCGCGGCCTACAATGTCGGCGTCAACATGTTGAATGCGGCGATGGTGGTGGGGTCCGGATTCTCGATTGCAGGCGCGACCTTGGTCGGCCAGCACTTGGGCGCCGGCGATGTGGAGGGGGCGGCACGCAGTGGCTGGCGAGCCTGCACCATTGCGGTGGCCGCGATGACCCTCATCGGCGTGGTGATCGTTGTCAATGCGCCCGCATTAGCGCATTTCTTTCTCGGCTCCGATGAAATCACGGTGCAACGCACCACCGAGTTTACTTATATTATGGCGGCCATGTTGCCGCTGTTGGGCGTCGACATGGCGATCGGCGGTTCCTTGCGCGGCGCCGGTGACACGCGTTTTCCGCTGATGACCTCGTTTCTTGGATTGATCGGCGTGCGCTGCGCATTGGCGGCGACTTTCGCCTTGTTTCACTTGCCGGTGATTTGGGTGTATAGCTCCATCATCGGTGACTATCTGCTCAAGGGATCGCTGCTGATCTGGCGATTCAGATCGGGTCGCTGGAAACACGTGTTGGCGATGCACGTCGTCGCTGAAGAAGGATAAAGAATCATGCGAAGTCGAGAAGTGCATCTGATCGAACGTCCGCAGGGCTTGCCGGTGCCGGAACAATTCCGGATCGTGGAAACCGATGTAGCGGACCCCGCCGATGGACAGCTGCTGGTGCAAAACATCTACATGTCGGTTGACCCGGCCATGCGGCCGCGCCTGGCGGGACCGACGGCGCTCAACGAAGCCATGATGGGCGGCGCGATCGGCCGGGTGCTCAAGTCGCGCAACGCCGCATTCAGCGTGGGCGATCACGTGGAATCGATGAACGGCTTCCGGGAGTACTTTGTGTCTGACGGCAAAGGCCTGTCCAAGCTCGACGCGGACGGTATGCCGCTGGTTGCCTATATGAGTGTCTTGGGCTTGACAGGCCTCACCGCGTACGGCGGGTTGCTGGTCATCGGCGCACTCAAAGACGGCGAAAACGTTTTCGTCTCGGCCGCGGCGGGCGCCGTGGGCAGCGTCGCGGCGCAGATTGCAAAGATCAAGGGCTGCTACGTGATCGGCAGCGCCGGCTCGGAAGACAAGTGTCGTTGGCTGAAGGAAGACCTGGGTGTGGATGTAGCAATCAATTACAAGAAGGGCGAATTGCGCACCTCTCTCAAGGCGGCGGCACCCAAGGGCATCGATGTGTATTTCGAGAACGTGGGCGGCGAACATTTGAACGCGGCGCTGCCGCGCATGAATGCACTGGGGCGCATCGCGGTCTGCGGCATGATCTCCGCTTACAACAATTTTGGCGCCGTGTCCGAGCCGGTGACCACGCTGTCGAACATGATCTACAACCGGATCACGATGCGAGGCTTCGTCTACTACGAATTCGAATCCAAGCGCGCACAGTTCCAGAACGATATGAAAGGCTGGATCCGGCAGGGCAAAATCAAGTATCGCACCACGATACAACAGGGGATTGATGCGGCCCCGGCGGCCTTGATCGGCTTGTTCACCGGTGCCAACACCGGAAAGATGGTGGTGCAGCTGGCGAAGGAGTGACGACTACGTCGTGCGCGGCGCCGATGATGCTTTGACGAATATTGCCTTTGGTATCAGGCAATGCACGCCTTTGCGGATGTCGACGACTTGCGAGACGCGGCAATCACCCACGATCGAAGTGAGCGCGTAGGCTTCCTCCCGGCTCATGGGAACCATTGTCTGCGCGGCGAGCCAACTGACGGTCTGTTCGACCGCGATTTTCATCGCCTGATTCAAGTCTTCATCAAAGCCCAAGAACACCCAGTTGGTTTTCGTCTCCGCCCAGGGCCAGTCGGTTTTCAAATCCTTGCGCACAATGGGCTGGATTTCGATTTCTTTGTACGAGCATTCCAACGCGGTCAGGTTGACTTCGCCGTTGCCTTGCCGGCAATGCGAGTCGCCGGTCCAAATCAAACCGCCTTTTTGAAACACTGGCATATACAGGGTTGAACCGGCTTGCAGCTCGTTCACATCCATGTTGGAGCCGTTTTTCCACGGGCGCAGCGTGCTGGTGCGGCCCTTGGCATCGCGGATCGGCGGCCCCGCCTTGGCGTCTGGTTCATTGGGGTCGACGCCGACGGCAAAGGTGCCCGGGAAAGGCTTTAGATCAATGACAATGCCGGGCTTGAATTCCGTCTGCATCCTGTCCAAATCCAATTTATAGTAACGGACGAATCCTTCCGGAAATTCCGATGCCAGCTGGCCGACGGTGGGAAAGTCCTTGCCCGGCACATTGAAATTAAAGGCATCCGCTTTTGGAACGATCTTGAGAATGCGTATCTCGAGCGTATCGCCGGGTTCGGCGCCCTCTACGTAGATGGGTCCGGTGATCGAGTGCGGGCCACCGCCGGGATTCGACTTGCGCAGCCTCACGATCTCATCCATCGGTACGCCGGGTTTAATTTGCCCGAGCGAATGCGACAGCGTCTCGATGGATACAGTGTCACCCGAACGGATCGTGAGCTTGGGGTTCTCGTTGATGTCGTACCAACCCCATTGTACGTTTTCAGGGGTCGCCGGCAGCACATAGTGCTTGGATGTATGGTTTTCTTGCGAGGCGCCCGATAGACATAAGATCAGAGCGGCGACAGCTAAAACGGTACCCGTTGACTGCATGCAAAACCCTGCATTCGCATTCATTGAAGTTCTCCAGTGACGATGACGACCCCGCCGGCTTGAGCCATTGCGCGCAGCTCGATAGGAGGTTACGCGCTTCGGCGCCTAAGCGGCCTGTCTAGAGTACTGCGCCGCGGCCCGCGAGGAGCTAAAATAAAGCATGCGCAGAATCACGCGAAGCTATCGGATTCGCACCTATCCGAACGGAGCTCAGGGCCGCTTGCGGGATCGCTGGTTCGGCGCGTACCGGTGGCTGTGGAACACCGCGCTCGAAATCCGTACCGCGGCCTACCGGGAGTGCGGATTGACCCTCACCGGCAATGACATTTCGCGTTGGCTGACGCAGTGGAAACGAACTGAAGGTCACGAGTGGCTTAAAGTAGTGCCCGCAACCTGCCTCACCCAGTGCCTGCGCGATCAAGACAGCGCATTTCGCAACTTCTTCGCCGGCCGTGCCCAGTATCCTAAGTTCAAACGCAAAGGTAGTGCGGGGAGCCTGCGCTTTCAAGGTGCAGGGACCGGGTGGAAACGCGGAATCTTAAGTTTGCCGAAACTCGGTGTACTCAAACTCGCCGAATCGCTGCCCAGCGTTGATCGACCAGATCTGGTGACGCTTACGATGGATGCCACGGGACGGTATTTCGTGAGCTTTTGCGCCGAAGTCGAGAAAGCCCCACCCTCGCTCTCGTACCGGGTACCCGCGGTGGGGGTGGATCTGGGACTGAAGCACCTGGCCACGCTCTCGACCGGGGAGAAGATTGAGAACCCGAGGCATTTGCAAGCGCGATTGAGGTATCTGCGCCAGCAGCAGCGGTGTTTATCCCGCCGGCAGCAAGGCAGTCGACGGCGTGAGAAACAGAAGCTTCGAGTCGCACGGGCGCATGCCAAGGTCCGCCAAGCGCGTCAGTACGCGCTGCACGATCTGACCACTCGATTGACGCAAGAATACGATTTGATTTTCATCGAAGACCTCAACGTCAAGGCGCTATCGCGGGGGCGCCATGCCCGCTCGATCCAGGACGCCTCGTTTGGAGAGATTCGCCGCCAGCTCAGCTACAAGAGCGAGTGGCATGACAAGATCCTCATCGAAGTGGATCGCTGGTATGCCTCGAGCAAGACCTGCTCGAACTGCCGGCACGTACTCGATGAGTTGCGGCTGGATGTTAGGTACTGGACTTGCCCTAAATGCAAAACGTGCCATGACCGAGACATCAATGCCGCTCGGAATCTGTTGATGGAGGGACTCCGTCAGCTTGCCGCTCGTGACGAGCGGGACCTGCGCGTGGATGCGGGAGATGCATGCCCAGAAGAGATTCTGGTGCAGGTGCTCGCAGAGGAAGCGCGAAGCGGGCAATACCATCGAGCCTGTCTGGAACAGGCAAGATTGCATTAGCGGCGCAGTCAAGTTGATTTCCCCTTGCAGCAATGGCAATGACGAACGCGGGCGACAAAAAAACGATCGCGCGTGAGTGCGGCGAGGATCACGTCGGGCTTGGCACCGACGGTTCGATTTCCGCTGTGCCGCTGACGGACGCGTATCGCGAGTCGTTTCGCAAAGAAGAGGCGGAACGAATAAAGGCCGGCGTCGCCGCGCCCGGTGAAAGCCCCGATGATCTCACCTTTGTGCCGGAATACAACGATCCTCGGCGATTCAATCGATTGGCCGGCGATCTGGCGCGCCGCGGTTGGCCCGGCAGCCGGATCGATAAATTATTGGGTGCGAATTTTGCGCGGCTGTTCACCGAAATGTGGGATGTACCGGGAACCGCTGGGACGCGCGCCGCTGCACCGCGCGCTCGAACAGGCAGTTGATTCCAATCCTCGCCGTGACCCAACAAGGCCTGCGGGCCGGTGCGCTGCCTTATCTCTGCAATCCCGGCACTTAATCAGGTTTTGGTTTTGCGCTGCTCACAACAAACTATGCCCAGCGACGGAAATCCCGTCGAGGAGCAACACAAAATCAAGGAGCAGTCATGAATAGCTTTACAGTTACCGCCGTGGGCAATCTTGCGAAGAACCCGGAACTCGCCGTCAAGGGCGATACGACGTATACGCGGATTTGCCTGGTCGGAAACGATTACGCCGGCAAGGACGAACAGGGCAACCCACGCGAGGCTCTGGTTACCAGTCTCTGGTTCGTGGCGTTCGAGAGTCTCGGAGAGGCAATCGCAAAAAATGCGCTCAAGGGTGACCAGCTTATCGTGCAGGCTCAGATTCGATCCAACAATTGGACCGACAAAGACGGTGAGAAACAGTACGACCATTCCTTTGTGATTCAGCACTTTCGGTTCGGTGCACCGGGAAAAGCTAAGCGCGAGGAGCTCGCCCGGCGCGATGAGAGGGAAATCGGCGCTCTCGAGACCGAGATCTGACTTAATTCGCGCGCGATTCTTTCTTTGAGCCGGAAAAGGAATTCCGTCATGCACTGCCCCCCGTCACCGCGCTTTGGCTTGAGGCGCACCCCGCTCGCAGCTCTAGGCTTGGCGCTCATGATATGCGCGCCGGATCTTGCAATGGCGCAGGCCTCGCCATTCATGACGGGCGCGAGTTCGCTGCAGACCAATATTCTCGCGTGGTTGACGCCGGTCGCCATCATTCTCGTGATGGTGCTCGGGGGCATGGCGATGGCGAATCGAATGTCGTGGGGGTGGTGCATCGGCGCGATTTTGGGTATCGCCATCGGCTTTGGCGCACCGCAGATTGTCACCTGGGTGCGCGGAATGTTCGGCGTCTAGGAGTGCAACGTGAACGAAGCTGACTCAGGCCTTAGCGCCGATCCGCTCTTCGTGGGCGCGACACGGCCATCGATGCGATGGGGTGTGACCTATTCTGCGCTGCTGTTCAATATGGTATTCACCATGGAAGCCTTTTTGCTGACGAAAAATCTGCTGACCTTATTGCTGTGCGTGCCCATTCACGGCGTTTGCGCGCTCCTGTGCGCTCGTGACGCGCGCTTCTTTGATCTTGTAATGCTTTGGGCGCGCACGCGGCTGCCGGCCTTGTTCGCCAATCTGCGCGTCTGGAAGGCCAGCAGTTACTGCCCGCTGGTGATCAATCTGCCGGGCCGCCGCGGGCGAAGGGTTGGCTGATCATGGCCATGCTAAGGCGCGCCGCGGCTATTCGCCGTGAGATCGCGGCGGCGGATCGAATTCCCTATACCGCGCACGTGGCGCCCGCGGTGGTGAGGACTGAGTTTGGCGACTACCTGCAAGTGTTTCGATTGGCGGGAGCGAGTTTCGAAAGCAACGACGATGAGCAGCTGAATAATTGGCACGAGCGGCTCAACGTCTTATGGCGCAATATTGCCAGCCCCAACGTGGCTCTCTGGACGCACGTGATCCGCCGCCGCGCTCGCATTGCCGGTGGCGCATGTGCCGGCGGCGCGAAGCGGCGGCCCGCTATGTTGTTCGCTGACCGTCTGCACGAAAAATACCATCACCGTCTTGCGCACGAGACCTTGATGGTCAACGAGATCTACCTGGCCATTGTGCATCGGCCGACTTCCGGCATGGCGACCGGATTGGTATCGAAGGCGCTTGCGATGGCGCAGCGCGCGGGCCCGCAACCGGCCCTTGCCGACGCGCTGGATGCCTGTGAAAAGCTGAGCCAGACGATTCTTGCCTCCTTGGCGCGTTACGAACCTGAACTTCTGGGTGCCTATCGCTCGGAGAATATTTGGTGCTCATCGCTGCTTGAATATCTGGCTTTGCTGATCAATGGCGAGTGGCAGCGCGCGCCGCTCCCCGCGGGACCCGTCAATCGGGCACTTGCCACCTCGCGTTTGCTGTTTGGGACCGAAGCCATCGAATACCGCTCGCCCACCGCGACTCGAGTCGGCGCCATGCTCGGAATCAAGGAGTATCCGACGCCAAGCGTCGTCGGAATGTACAACCGGCTCCTCGCCGCACCGTTTTCTTTCGTTGCGACTCAATCCTTTTCGTTTCTTACCAAGCCGACGGCACAGTCCCTGCTGCAACGCCAATTCAACCGCATGGCGAACGCGGGCGATTTTGCAGTTTCGCAGGCGGCCGAGCTCAAAGATGCATTGGACGCGCTGACCAGCAATGAGTTCGTCATGGGAGATCACCATTTCTCCCTCCAAGTGCTTGCCGATGTCGCAGCGCCCGGTGCCGATACCTCGCGCGGTGGCCGCCTCAAGCTGCTCAATGATTACATCGCGTCGGCACGCAGTATTCTGGCTGACACCGGAATGCTGGTGGCGCGGGAGGATTTGGCATTGGAAGCGGCCTTCTGGGCGCAGCTACCGGGTAACTTTCCGGTCAGACCGCGCAAGGCACCCATCACGTCGCGGAATTTCGCGGCAATGTCGCCGTTCCACAATTATCCCGCCGGCCGCGCCAGCGGCAATCATTGGGGCGAGGCCTTGAGTTTGTTTGTTACGAGCGCCCGCTCGCCGTATTACTTTTCACTGCATGCCAGCGACCCTGCGGATCCCGACGGCGGAAGCCGCAAAGATACCGGCCATACGCTGATCTGCGGTCCGACCGGATCGGGAAAGACCGTCTTTATCGGATTCTTGGTTGCCATGCTGAGCCGTCAGGGAGTTACGCAAGTCATTTTCGACAAGGACTGCGGACTCGAGATTCTGGTGCGGGCGCTCGGGGGCGAATATCTGCCGCTTAAGAATGGACAGGCTACGGGATTCAACCCGTTGCAACTGCCGGTAACACCGGCAAATGTTGAGTTCCTCAAGGCCTGGCTGCGGGAATTGAGCAAAGGAGAGTCGCGACCGCAGCGCGCTGAATTGAATTCGGTGCGGGAAACGGCAGATCTGGACCAAGCCTTGCGCGGCACCTTGAGTCTCGAGCCGAAATCTCGACGGCTCTCGCGATTGGTGGAATTTCTCGATCCCACCGATCCGGAAGGCCTGCATGCAAGGCTGGCTCGTTGGTGCGATTCGTGCCGGGGCGACTATGCCTGGGTGTTCGACAACTCGCGCGATACCGTCATGTCGCGATTGTCCGGACGGGCGCTGGTTGGTTTCGATGTGACGGAATTTCTCGACCATACCCTTACACGCGCACCCATAACCCTGTACTTGTTTCATCTCGTTCGCCAGCTCCTGGATGGTCGCCGGCTGGTTTGCTGGATGGATGAGTTTTGGCGGCTGCTGGCGGATTCGGCCTTCGAGTCCTTTGCCAAGGACGGTCCAAAGACCTGGCGAAAATTGAACGCCGCGATGTGTTTGGCGACACAGAGCCCAAGTGATGTACTTGACAGCCCCATTAGCCGTACCTTGGTGGAGCAGACTCCGACAAAAGTGTTTTTTCCAAATGCCGACGCCAATTTCGCCGAATACACCGACGGCTTCGGTCTCTCGACGCGCGAATTCAGGCTCATCAAGGATCAGCTCGAACCGGGCTCGCGCTTGTTTCTGGTGAAGCAGGCGCATCACAGCGTGGTTTGCCAGCTTGACCTTAAAGGCTTTGACGGCGAACTGGCGGTGATTTCGGGACGTGCCAATGAGGTCAACCGAATGCGCCAGATCATCTCCGCAACCGGTACCGATCCAAAGTCTTGGCTGCCCCGGTTCATGGCCGCACATGAACACTGACCCCGTGAACACCGTATTTATCCCGAAGGAGAAAATAATGCGCACTCTCACAGTTCAATTGTCTCTCCTGTGTTTGGCTGCATCGGCCGTGCTGGTGCCGACAGCTCGAGCACAGTGGGCGGTGATTGACGCGCCGGCCATCGTACAGCTGATTCAGGAGGTAAAAACCATGGAACAGCAATTGGCGACCGCCCGTGCGCAGTTGCTGCAGGCGCAGCAATCGCTGCAATCGACGACCGGCGCGCGCGGAATGGAGCAGCTGCTCTTCGGGACGATTCGAAACTATCTGCCCGCCGACTGGCAGCAAGTGACGGCCACGCTGCAAGGATCCAACAGCTACGGAGCACTATCGGCCGATGCGCAGAATCTCATCGCGACCAACGCGGTGCTGTCGCCGCAGCGAATAGCGACTTTGCCATTGAATGGCCAGCAGCTCATTCAACGTGAACGGCAGTGGCGCGCCATGCAGCAGGCGCTTGCCCACCAGGCGCTGGCGAATGCCAGCAGTCGGTTCGCATCCATTCAGTCATTGATCTCGGCCATTTCGACGGCCGCGGATCAAAAGGGGATTCTTGATTTACAGGCCAGAATCAGCGCCGAGCTGGGCATGTTGCAGAACGAGCAAACCAAAGTTGAGCTGCTGAATCAATCGGCATTGGCGCAAGAGTCGTCGCTCTCACTGCAAGCGAGAGAGCAAGTACTGGACGGCCACGGGCGATTCGAGGCGCGCTTTCAACCAATCCCCTGAAAGTACAGGCAGCTTGATGGCATAGGCAGCAGCTCGAATCAAGGGCGTTATGGGATTCTTCGCAACATTTTGGTCGTGGCTGAATGGACAGCTTGCCGCCTATATCGGCGAAAACACGGCCCGCCTGGCCGGAGTCCTTGAGCCTGCGGTGGTCACCTCGGCCACCATTTACGTGATGGCTTGGGGTTACCTGCATCTCATGGGCAAAATCCATGAACCCATCGAAGCGGGACTCAAGCGGGTCGCGCTGATCGTTCTCGTCCTTGGGGTGGGATTGAGGCTCTGGCTTTATAACACAGTAATCGTCGACACCTTTTATAACGCGCCGGCACAGCTCGCGGCTGCCGTGGCGGGGTCGAACGATCCCGTCGGCACCATCGATGCCATCTGGGACAGCGGCGGCATCGTCGCCGGAAACTTATGGGGCAAGGGCGGTCTTTTGAACGGCGATTTTGGCTTCTATCTCGCCGGCGCCATCGTCTGGTGTTTGATGGGCGTCCTGTGCGTCTACGCGATGTTCCTGATCGCCCTGTCGAGCATTGCGCTCGCGGTTCTCTTGGCGCTTGGCCCGCTGTTCATCGGGCTGCTGTTTTTTGACTCCACCAGGCGATTTTTTTCCGCCTGGATCGCGCAACTCGCCAACTACGCCTTGATTACCGTACTCACCGTGATGGTGGCCGCACTGTTGCTGCACATCGTGCAATCGTATGCCGTGCAAACCGCCGCGCGAGGCGCCGCGATCTTGACGGTGGACGCGCTCAATATGATGTTGATCGCCTTCCTTGTCTTTCTCGTGCTGCGACAGGTCATGCCGATCGCCTCGGGATTGGCGGGCGGCCTGGCGCTCCACTCGTTCGGCATCGCCAGCCGCAGCGGCGTTTGGGCGACGACGACGGCGGCGCGGCTGGCCGTCAAACGTGCAGCGCCCTATGTAGCTCGCAGCGTCGGCGCTGCGGTGCAGGGAACGGGGCGAGTGATGCGCGGCGCCGCAATGAGGTTGAAACGATGATGCGTCTGATGCTTTGTCTTGTACTGTGGCTGAGCGGTTGCTCCACTCCTGGCGTGCGCTGTGATTCCCACTTGCAACCGATTAATCCGCCGGGCGCGAGCTCGGTTTCGACAGCCGGTCACCCGGTGCGGAAAGTTCCATGATGAGCGCCCCGGTGATGCAAGAATATTTCCGCGAGGCGGAATCGTGGGACGCGGATCGCGCCGCGCAGTTTCGGCGCAGTGCACGCGCCGCTTGGTGGGTGGCGGGGGCGGGGTGGCTCTGCGCGGTTGCAAGCGCGCTCGCATTGGTCTTGCTCATGCCTTTGAAGCGAGTCGATCCCTTCGTGGTGCGCGTCGACAACAGCACGGGCATCGTTGACGTCGTGCCGGTGTTTGCCGGCCGTGCGACGCAGGAAGAAGCCGTTACGCGCTATTTTCTTACGCACTACCTTACGGTTTGCGAACGCTTCAATTTCGCCACTGCTGAGAGTGACTACGAGGAATGCGGCGCTTTTCATTCGGCGCAGCGCAATCAGGCGTGGTTCGCCCTGTGGACGGCCACAAATCCACATTCTCCGCTCAACCTGCACAAGGATGGAAGCAGCGTGCGTGTGCAGGTCAATGCAGTGAGTTTCTTCACCCGGGCAAGTGGATTGGCCGACCTCGCTCAAGTGCGCTATCTGAAAGCCCTGCGTCAGGGGTCAGGCGCCGCCGAATCGGTCACACACTGGGTTGCCTCCATTCAGTACGCGTACGGGGAACCTGCGAAGGACCCGAAGACGCGCCGCTGGAATCCACTGGGCTTCAAAATCGTCGATTTCCGTTCAGAACCCGAGGTTTTGAGCGAGCAGCCCACTCTTAAGGACACGCAGCCTATGGACGCGCGATGACCAACCCGACCCGGCGCAGGGCGCGCTGCTGCGCACTGGCAATCGCGCTGCATGCCATCGTCCACCAAGCATGCCTGGCCGAAACCGTTCCTGCAAAAGGCGCCGTGGATGCGCGCATCAGGGAAGCCGCCTACGACACGAATGAGGTCTATAAGCTGCGCGGCTTCGTCGGCTACCAGATCGATTTGGAGTTCGAGCCCGGCGAGACCTTTACCGGGCTCGGCGCGGGCGACATCGAAGGTCTGTCATTCGTCGGCCAGGAGAATCATTTGTTCTTGAAGCCTAAGGCAACCAAGGTCGCGACCAATCTCACCGTACTCACCAGCCGCAGGCACTACCACATCGACTACACGGCAATCTCGCAACGACCCACAGGCGAAGACGACGTCGTTTACGCCTTGCGCTTTACTTATGCCCCATCGCCCGCGCAGTCCGCGGCCGATACCAAGGCGAAGCGGCTCGATTCGCAACTCGAGAGCGCAGCGGCAAATCGGCCCCGCAACACGGATTACTGGTATTGCGGTCAGGCGGCCCTGCGGCCCGTCGCCGCTTCCGACGATGGCGTACACACGCGGCTTAGGTTTTCCGCCAGCTCCGACTTGCCCGCGATCTTCGTGCGAAACGAAGACGACAGCGAGTCACTGCTGAATTTCAGCATAGATGCAGGCGATGTAATCGTTCATCGCGTCGCGCAGCGGCTCATCCTGCGGCGCGGCAGGCTAACGGGATGCATTGTCAATCAAGGATATTCGGGCGGTGGAAGGCGATTGGATTCGGGCACGATGGCGCCGGAGGTGGAGCGGCGGGTGCAGGGGAGCATGCCATGAAGGAGCAGGAGCCGGATTTGGGCGCGGTGCGCGGCGAACGCAGCGACACGGTCAGTCAAGCGCCTTCCCTTCAGTCTCGAGCCAGCAACATTTTGGCGATCGGGCTCATGAGCGCGCTGGGACTGGGAATGCTCACATGGTACTACGCGAATGCTGTAACGCGCCAAAATCGCGCGCGCCAAAGCGCGCAGACACTGTCGACCAAGCAAGTTCAGGGCGACATGCCCCTTCCGAACATAGGCAGGATCGATCCGCCGCCGCCCGCAGGCGCGCCGGCGCCGCCTCAAGACTTGCCCGCGCAACCGACGCCTCTGCTTGCGACGCCGCTTCGCGAGGTTCCGCTGCAGGTCAGTCAGCCGAGCGCCGCGTATGGTCCCACGCCGGAGAAAACGCCGGCGCAGTTGGCCTTGGAGCGGCAATTGTCAGGCGTCGCATTCGCACCGCAGAGCGCGGCCGTGTCCGCCGGCATGGCGCCGCCGCAAGCGCCGGAGTCGCGGGAGTCCGCCGAGTTGACCGCGCTGCTGCGGCCCACGGTAACTACCGCAGTTCGCGCACAAGTGCTGCCGACGCAGCGGCTGTTGCTTGCCAAAGGCGCGTTCCTTGATTGCACGCTTGAAACAGCGATCGATTCCACGCTGCCCGGAATGACCACCTGTGTACTGGCAACCGACACCTTCGGCGTGGACGGGCAGGTGGTGCTGCTGGAGCGCGGCACGAAACTCGTAGGCGAGACCCGCGGGCAGGTGCAGCAGGGCTCCGCACGCGTCTTCGTGTTGTGGAACGAAGCGCGCACACCCGCGGGCGTCATCGTTCCGCTCGCCTCGCCCGGCGCTGACGAACTCGGGCGGTCCGGGCTTCCCGGGACGGTCGATCGTCACTTTTGGGACCGATTCGGTGCCGCGATGCTGGTCTCCGTGATCGACGGCGGCGTTCAGAGCGCGATTCAGTCGAGCCGCGGCAGCAGCGGCACGGTCATCGTAAATCCGTCGGCGACTCAGGATGTCATGACGGAGGTGCTGAAGAGCACCATCAATATCCCGCCTACCGTCGTGAAGCGCCAAGGCGATCGCATTCAAGTGCTGGTGGCGCGCGATTTGGATTTCAGGTCGGTTTATGAGCTCAGATCCGTCGCCACCGACCGTTGAGCGCGCCTCTGACGCGTCTGCACTTGCTCTCACGCTGCGTGCGTTGCGCCCGCTTCTGGCCAGCAGCGGCGTCATGGAGCTTTGCATCAACCGGCCCAACGAGGCTTTTCTCGAAACTCGTGACGGCTGGCGTCGCGAGCAGCTGGCTTTTGCGGACTTCGAGTGGTGCAGTCGCTTGGCGAAGTTGGTCGCAAACTCCACTCAACAGCGCATTGACGCGACATCGCCATTGCTATCGGCATCTCTTCCCAGCGGCGAGCGCGTGCAGATCGTCATACCGCCCGCGACGACGGCAGGTTGCGTGGCGATCGCCATCCGGCGACCGGCCGAACAGGTGTGGAGCATCGACGAGTTGGCAAGCCACGGAATCTTTCGCCGCGCCCGGCATGCCGGTCCAATGCTCGATGAAACAGAGGAGCAGCTGCTTCGCCTCTTGGCGGCGTCCGAATTCGAGGCATTCATGCGTCTTGCCGTGCGCAGCCGTAAAAACATCGTGGTGTCGGGGCCGACCGGATCCGGCAAGACCACTTGGACCAAGGCGCTGATTCGCGAAATTCCAAGCGACGAGAGACTCGTCACCATCGAAGATGCG
>Ga0210394_10000778_pt1 | contig 59409 bp, 42 predicted proteins | sample IncBWC12MmetaG_FD_160121 | JGI IMG/M metagenome (GOLD analysis project Ga0210394, IMG submission 160121) | Forest soil microbial communities from Barre Woods Harvard Forest LTER site, Petersham, Massachusetts, United States - Inc-BW-C-12-M | ecosystem: Environmental > Terrestrial > Soil >...
TAAACCCGATGCATCGCTTCTGGTCGGACGGCCGCTGGAACAAGATTACGCTGGCGCACGGCTGCTATTGGAAGAAATGCTCGTTCTGCGACGTCTCGCTCGACTACATCGGCCGTTACGATCGGCCCGGCGAGGACATCGTCATGCAGCGCATTCGAGCGCTGATCGCGGAAACGGACGAGACGGGCTTCCACCTGGTCGACGAGGCCGCGCCGCCGGCAGGCATGCGGGCACTCGCGAAGCGCCTCATCGACGAGAAACTCAGCATCACGTGGTGGGGCAACATTCGTTTCGAGAAAACCTTCACGCCCGAGCTGTGCCGTCTGCTCGCCGCAGCCGGCTGCGTAGCCGTGAGCGGCGGGCTCGAAGTGGCGTCGGATCGATTGCTCGAGCTCATGCAGAAGGGCGTCACCGTCGAACAAGTGGCGCGCGTGACGCGCGCGTTCAGGGATGCCGGCATCATGGTGCACGCGTATTTGATGTATGGCTTCCCGACGGAGACCGCACAGGACACGATCGACGCGCTCGAGCGCGTGCGTCAGCTTTTCGCGGCCGGCTGCATCCAATCGGCGTACTGGCATCGCTTCGCCGCGACGGCGCACTCACCAATAGGTCTGCATCCCGAGGAATTCGGTATCACACTGCAGCCGCCACGAAACGTTACGTTTGCAGTTAACGACATCGAGTTCGACGACCCCGTAGGCACGGATCATGACTTCTTCGGCAGCGGCCTGCGCAAGGCTCTTTACAACTACATGCACGGTGTCGGCCTCGATGCCGACGTGCGTGAGTGGTTCGAGCCGCGCCCCGAAGGCCGTCGTCGCGGCGGCCGGCATCACGCTCGCCGCGGTTCGCTTCCTTCCGTGCCGGTCACAACCGTGCCGCCGGACTTAATCGAACGCCTTCTCGGCTAATTCACGCGTGCTTATCGCTTTCAACAAGCCGTTCGGCGTGATCTGCAAGTTTCGCCCCGAACCCGGCCGCCGCACGCTTGCCGACTACATCGGCGTCGCGAACGTGTACCCCGCGGGCCGCCTCGATACCGACAGCGAAGGATTGCTGCTGTTGACGGACGATGGCGCGTTGCAAGCACGCATCGCGAACCCACGTCATGAGCTCGCGAAGGTCTATTGGGCGCAAGTCGAAGGCGCGCCGACCGAGGCGGCACTCACCCAGTTGCGTAACGGCGTAGACCTCGGGGATTTCAAGACGAAACCTGTCGGCGCGCGACTCATCGATGAGCCTGGTAACCTTTGGTCGCGCGATCCACCGATCCGCTATCGCGCCAAGATTCCGACGGCGTGGCTCGAACTAACGCTGCGCGAAGGCAAGAACCGCCAGGTTCGCCGTATGACGGCGCGCGTCGGCTTGCCAACGTTGCGACTGGTGCGGGCAGGTATTGGGCAGGTCAGTGTGCACGGCTTGGCGCCTGCTGCGTGGCGTGAGATCGACGCGGCGGCGCCGTGGCCCCTAGGGGTCTGGGGCTGACGACCGATGAGGACGAAACGCACGGCCTCAGCGTATTCCTGCGCCGTGATGACGATATCTGCAGGTGATTTGCTTCCTTCGGGACGCAACTACCGCCGAGGCCCCGCTTGCAAAGTCCCGCTGCGACACGTCACCCTTCTCGCGGGTTACCTTACTTAAGGCAGAGGACCATTCGATGGAGACTGACAGCCTCACTCCCGCCGCGGAACTGGCCCGCAGCAACCCCGTCCGGATCCCCAATGAAAGCGCCGAATATCGCGCCGCCCGTACCGCCCTCCTGACAGAGGAGATCGAACTGCGGCGCCATATCGAGCGCGTCGCCGCCCAGCGGCGTGGCCTGCCGCCCGGCGGCGAGGTAATCGGCGATTACCGCTTCGAAGGCGAGGATGGTGCCTCCGATTTCGCCGGGTTGTTCGGCGATAAGCAGACGCTCGCCGTCTATAGCTACATGTTCGGGCCGCAACGCGAGCGCCCATGCCCCATGTGCACCAACCTGCTAGGCGCTTGGGAGGGCAACGCCGCCGACATCGGCCAGCGCGTCTCGCTTGTCGTGGTCGCCCGCTCACCCTTCAAGCGCCTCATCGCCTGGAGACGCGAGCGCGGCTGGAAGAACCTTCGGCTCTGCAGTGACCTCAACGGCGCGTATTCCCGCGACTATTTTGGTGTCCTGCCCGACGGCTCGGAGATTCCCGCCTTCAACGTATTCACCCGCCGTGACGGGACCATCCGCCATTTCTGGTCCGGCGAGATGACCGGATCCACCGCCGACCCCGGCCAGGATCCCCGAGGCGCTCCCGATCCTGCCGCGCTTTGGATGGTGCTGGATTGCACTCCGGAAGGCCGCGGCGGGAATTGGTATCCGAAATTGGACTACGACGTCTGAGTCCGGGCCCCACCTGGTTCCTGTTTATACGAGGCGCGAGGCGGCTTATTGCTCTTTCCGAAAGACCGTATCGCGCCTCCCGATCCTGCCTCACAACCCTCCTGAACAGTAGCCGATCCCGTTGAGGCTCGTGTTGCTCCACAGCGTCTGTACTGGGTAGACAGCGCCGTCGTTCCCGGTCATGTTGAACGGCGCACCTGGGACCTGCAGCCCATCTCCCACCCACGCGCACTTGTCGCCGATTTCCCAACTCTGGTAGTCGAACCAGGCGCCGTGCTGGACCTGCCCTGCAGACGACTCCGCACCCGGATCAGTGAGTGTCTCCGCGATCTCGTGACCGAGCACGATTGTGACACCGTCGAGATCGCCGGTCGGCGCGGGATTGACGAAGTCCTTTCCGCATCCGCCGCCGGCGTTGAGCACGTAAGGCATGTTGACGAACGCCATGCCCGCAGTCACCCCCGGATAAGACAGTGACGTCGTGAAGTCGTGCCAGGCGCAGTAGGAATTCTGGTTGAAGCCGGCCTCATTGAACTTCTGCGGCGTCGCAACCACGACCTGCGCATTGGCCAGATCCCCGATACCGAACTGCAGCGCACCACGCGCAGCTTCCTGGGCGAGCTCGAGCGGGCTCAGGTTGTCGTGAATAGGATTGGTGTTGTCGTACCAGACGCCCGCCAGCTCGTGCGCAGGATTGCCGACATTGGAATAGGTCCCATTGTAATTGTTCTGGTAGTACTGGGCGGAGACCTTGCCCCAGGACGTTCCGCCGATCGCCGCGATAAAACGCCTCATCAGTGCGCCCACACCGTCAGGATCGCTCACGGGGTTAGTGGGTGACGTGTGATCGAACGCGCCAGGCTCGCCCCAACCCCAGAGTATCAGGTAGACCTTTGGCCTTGTCTGCACGCCACCCCCGAAATAGGCCATATTGACCGGCATCGGCTGTCCAGCGGCAACGCCGGGCGGGCAGATCCCCGTAGTCATGCAGATATCCACGGTCGGCGGCATGACTCCGACCGCCGCCATGGCATGAGGGTTGGTAGGCGCAGAACGTACGCAGCCCTGGCCGGTGACATCGAAAGCCCTGTTGCTCCACAACGGCTGCACGGCGAACTTCGTGTGATTGTTCATGGAGACGTTGGCCAGATCGGTCCAGGCGCACTTGTCGCCGTTCTCGCTCCCCTGGATGTCGTTCCATCCGTCCTGAATACTCGCGAAGTTATCGGGATCGGTAACCGCCTCGGCATACTCGTGGCCGACGACAATGCTGTATCCGTCGAAGACTCCGTGGCCGAAGCTGTCGCTGACTACGTTGACGGAATTCATTCCGCAACCGCCGGCGCCCAGCACCGGCCAGCTCGCGTTGAGGAATGGTATGAACGCGTATTGCACACGAGCTGGATTGCCGTAACCGTCGACGCTGGTGGTCTGCGTGTGATAACCGCAGTAGACCGGCTGCCCGGTGCCGACAGTCGTGGGCGGCGTCAGGATGATGTAGGTCGCGCGCGGGTCGTGGCCGAAATGCGCCGAGGCGCGTATGGCCTCCGTGGCGAGCGGGTCATCCACCAGGTTCTCCGCCAGGCCCAATGTCACGATATCGCTCGGTACGGGCGTCGGATCGGTCCATACCCCCTTGAGTTGCTTGCGGGGATTTGTAACGTAGTTGCCTCCGTCCACCGCGGCACAGCTGGTCGTCCCTACCGCTACGTTGTTGCAGTACTCGTCCTGGATGGCGGCCCAGGACGTACCGCCTAGATTGTTCAGGAACGAAGTCACATAGTTCTGCAGTTGCTGGCTCGCATAAGCGCTCCCGTTGGCGTCGGTCGTGGTGAACCCATTCGCCCAATCGGGTCCCCAGAAGATCAGGTAGGTAGCCGGCACGGTTTCCACGCCTATCGCGCCGGAACCCGCGTTGCCGCCGTGATAAATGAGGTCATTTGTCAGCGACGACGGGCCCGGCGTGTTGGGCTGGCCGGGCGCCCAGAAGAAGTGCTTCGGGTTACTCGGTGCCTGCGCATCAGCGGCAGAGGTCGCCAATGCAAACAGCAAAGCAACGGCCAGGTGCAAACCAGAAATCCACCTATAGGAATGGGTGCGCATTTGTGACCTCCCCTTTCGTAAAGACCACCTACTGGCGGCCTCCACCTCGCCACGACCCCACAGCCCGCCCGAGCTTGCGTTGTGCCCAACGAGTGCCCCGGGACCCAGAACTGGACACAGGTACTGGGCTGTGCAAACCCAGCTCGGCTAGCGCGCGAGACCGTAGTGGTGCCACTAGCAACCGTCAAGCTAGGAGCTTCCTTACCCTGAAATCAGGAAAAGACCTGATACTGGGTGTGGCTCGCCTCAAAACGTGGGCTGGTACTCAGCGCGGCGGAAGGAATGATGCGAGACCGCTTGGTGGCGGCCCAACAGAACCAACCCTCCCCCTTCCGCGAGGCGCACATTCGCGCTGTGTTCAGCGCCGTGATCTCAGGCCTGGGACCACACTGAGAGCGACAATGGCTAGAATCCAACCGCGGCCAGGATCGAGCTCGTAGCCACGGTTTGAAACGGTGCAGTACAAGTCATTCCGAAAGCCGGCAACTGACGAGATGCGCAAAGACCGGCGCGAATCATTTCCGCTTCTGGCGTCCGCTAGTTACGATCGTCACCCATCACGCCGCCTCACCGCAGCGCCGCTGTCGCAAAGGTACGTTTGAGGGTAAGCGTGTGGAGGGAGGCTCAAAAAACGACTTATCACCCAGATGCTTGCGGGTTAAGTCGCACCCCACCCGGGGCGCCAATATTCCCCAAGTTCTTCAGACGGTTAGAGACTGCTGACGTTACGCGATCGTTTTCCTGCGCAGCCGACCGCCTAGCATCATCAAGCCCGACAGCACCATCAACCCCAGGGTTCCCGGCTCCGGTACTCCGGTACCACCCCCACCACCGCCCCCGGTTGTACCCCCGCCGCCTTGGTCAAAGCCGTTGCTAGCGCAGCTGGTAGAAATCGTGTCTGCTATCAACGTCACTTGTGCCGTGGATGACGCAAGTCTGCCGCAATCAATTGTTACACCCTTGCCAACGGCGATGAGGGTTCCCGCGAGGACATTTCCTTCGAACGTAGGACCGTTGAGGGTCGCTTGGGACCCGACATCCCAATAGATCCCGACACCTGCACCGTTACCTACATTTTGCACGAGAACTGTCGAGGTGGTCGAGGTGATGAGCGAACTCGGAAACAGAAAAGTCCACACCGCGGTGTTGCTGCCCCCCCCGTTGAGAATGAGTTGTCCCGTCAAATTCGTTGTCGCGGCGGGAACCGTATAGGTGCCCGGAGCGATCGAGCCGCCATGGCTGGCCTCGAACGCATCCAGGTTTCCTCCGGTAATGAGGGTGCCTGGCCCAGAGGAATTCACGGCGACGATCGCCGAGGTGAGGTTAATCTGGGCGTTCTGCGCGAGTACGGTATTTGCCTGCAACGATCCAGAGGTGAAAACGTATCCCCCGCCGATCGAGGCATTTGGGGAGGAACCCAGATTTCCGCCAATGGTGCTCGTGGGGACATCGGTCACTCCCTGTTGGCCCAAGACCGCGAAAGTATCCAAACTTGAACCCAGAATTGGCGTAGCCAATCCTTGGGTGGGGCCGCAAGCGATTGCGAAGAACAACGGTGCTGCCAACTTCATCATGTCCACTTTCGTGTTCATTTTTTCAGTCTCCGTTTCGTCACAAGATAGGGCCGCCAGCGCGGATACCTGCGCCGGCAGACCAATGCTGAATCCGTCGAACAGTCACTCGGGAGGCGAGTACGTTCACGGGGGAAACTTACTGGGCCAACCGAGCCAGTCTGTGCGGTATCGCACATACTCCCAGGACACGGCGTTGGCGCCGTTCTCGCAGATCTCGAACGAGGAGGTAATACCCGCATCGAGGAGGTAATACCCGCATCGATGAATGACATCGGATAGATCGAGTCCGGGCTGTGTGATCGATACCCTCACGGCAGCGCCTTAGCTGGGCCTGGTTCATGTTGTGCGCGACCGTCGCCTTCGCGACTGACGCAGCACCCATCTCCGCGGAGAAGGTGGCGCAGTTAATGAGCCGAAACCTTATCGGGGGTTCCCGGCAAGGAGGCGCTGATGATCACCGTGACGTATCTGGCCGGTGGTGCTTCGTTACCGCACCGGCACGATGCGCAGGTGTTCGTCTACGTACTCGAGGGGGAACTGACGATGCAGCTGCAGGGGCGTGCTCCTGTGAGACTTCGGGCTGGTCAGATGTTCTACGAAGGCCCCGGCGACATACACCAGGTGTCCGCGAACGCAAGCCAGACAACACCCGCCAAGATTCTGGTGTTCATGGTGAAGGACAGAGAAAAACCCGCATCGCGAGATGTCACGGGCAAGGAAGCACCGTGAACAGGCTTGCGCGCACGCGTCGTCTCGCCCAACGCCTGGTCTCGGGAGAGAGTCTCACGAGAGGCCGAACGAAAATTGAAATCGCCACCGTATCAACGGTAGTGTGACGCAACACGGAGCGATCCGACCCACGCGAGACTTCCATGCGACTGGCCATCGTCGGACAACAAGCTTTCGGGAAGAGCGTGCTGGACGCGTTCCTCGCCCGCGGTACGATGGTTGCGGGCGTGTTCTGTGCCCCGGAAAAACCCGGCTCTAACCCCGATCCGTTGCGAATAGCGGCCGAGGAGCGCGGGGTGAGCGTCTTTCAGCTGCCCTCGCTTAGGGGTGAGGAGGCCTCGGAGGCCCTTCGGGGCTTGAACGTTGATCTCGCCGTGATGGCGTACGTGCTGCAGTTCGCTCCGCAAACCTTCCTCAACCTCCCGAAGCATGGAACCATTCAGTACCATCCGTCGCTTCTACCCCGCTATCGTGGGCCTAGTTCGGTCAATTGGCCGATCATCAAGGGAGACGTCCAAACGGGACTCACGATCTTTCGCCCATCCGACGGGCTCGACGAAGGGCCGATCATTCTGCAAAAGACGGTTGAGATTGGACCGGATGAAACCTTGGGCAGCGTGTACTTCAATCGCCTTTTTCCGCTCGGAGTCGACGCACTGCTCGAGGCCGCCGACCTTGTTGTATCCGGACGCCATCAGGAGATCGCACAGTGCGAAGAGTTGGCCACTTATGAGGGCTGGTGCCGCGATCCCGACGCACAGATCAACTGGCGCGCACACATTGATCAGATCTATGACCTGATTCGCGGCTGCAACCCCTCACCCGGTGCATGGACCACCGTACAGGGGCACAAGGTGCGAATTTATGAAGTAGCCAAACACCGCACGCGAACTTTCGGTGCAGTACCGGGAAAACCGGGAGACGTGTGCGCGCTCGGGGACGAGAGTATCGAGATCGCGCTACAGGGTGGTCGTCTCGAGCTGCGGACGGTCCGGCTCAAGGGTGGCGCGAAGATGTCGGCTGCAGCCCTTGCTGCATCCTTCAGTCTTGCAGTCGGAGCACCCTTTCAATCTGAGGCGAGGTGACTCACCCCCAGGCAATCCCGCTCGAGATCGCAGCACCACTCTCACGAGCACCGATCGACGTCAGCGAGACAGCGCGTGGCGCCTCCCGCAGCTCTCGATCGCTCCGTTCTGCTCAATTTATTGCGTGACTCCTGCGCTCGGGATGATCCCCGGGATGAGGTACTGCTGCACCACCACCAGCACTACGAGCAAGATCGTGAGCACGATGCTGTGCACGAAGGTGCGGGCGAACACCACGCCTTCCTGGCCTTTCAGCTTGGTCACTGAAACGCCGGTCGCGATATTCTGAGGCGAGATCATCTTGCCCATGACGCCGCCGGAGGAGTTGGTTGCGGCGAACAGGATGGGATTGAGATTGAGCTGCCTGGCGGCGACCACCTGCAGGTTGCCGAACAGGGCATTGGCAGACGTATCACTTCCCGACAGCAGCACGGCCAGCCAGCCCAGAAAGGGCGAAAACAGGATAAAGAGTTTCCCCGTCGAAGCAGCCCCCTGGCCCAGCGTATAGGCTAGACCTGAGTAGTTCATCAGGTAAGCCAAGGCGACGATAAGCATCACCGTGACTACCGCCAGCCAGACCTGACGGAGGGTCAGTCCGACGCAGCTCAGAAACGCTCCCGGCGACAATCGCACCAACAGCGACGTGATTACACATGCCACCAGGATAGCGGTTCCGGTCCCCAGCGGCTGGAATGCCCAGATCGCTGCGTACGGCTTGTCGTGGTAGAGCGTGATGGCGATCGCCTTGTGCAGGAACGGCCAGGGAATGCTCTGCTGGCCGAGCACGGCTACCTTGAATGACACCCACAGGATCACCGTGGCCGACACGATCACCCAAGGCAGCCACCCTTGCCAGGCCGGTACGGCAGATGCTGGACGGTCGCTTGCCATCGGCGTGTCATTGATCATGAAGGCGGGGTCCGGCGCCGGGCGCCAGATCTTCAGGAACAACAGCGTGGCAAGCAGCGAGCCCAGCGAGGCGAGAACGTCAGTGAGCGTGTAATCGATGAAATTGGATGCGACGAACTGCGCGATTCCAAAGCTCCCGCCGGCGACCAGCAGCACCGGCCACAACGCGCGCACCGAGCGCCAACCGCCGTAGAGCGCCATCACGTAGAACGGCAGGATCACCGCCATCACGGGCAGCTGCCGCCCGATCATCGCAGCCAGCACAGGCGCCGGCAGACCCGTCACTGCACCCAGCACCGTCACCGGAGCGCCGAGCGCACCGAAGGCCACCGGCGCCGTGTTGAAGATCAGCACGAACACCAGCGCCTCGAGCGGCGGATATCCCACGAGGATCAGCAGCGAGCTGGTGATGGCGACCGGTGTGCCGAACCCGGCGATCCCTTCCAGTAAGGCGCCGAAGCAGAACCCGACCACCACCAGAACCACGCGGCGGTCGTTCGGCAAATGGGTAACCACCCAGGTGCGAAACGCGTCGAACCGGCCCGAACGCACGGCAATATTATAGAGCAGCAGCGCATTGATCACGATCCACATCACCGGCCAGAGTGCGAAGGTCGCGCCGCAAAGCGCTGAGTGGAGCGCGAGCCCGATCGGCATCCGCCAGGCGAACACGGCAATGATCAGGCCGACGATAAGACCGGCCAACGCCGCCTGCCACGCCGGTCGCCGCAACACGCCAAGCAGCAGCAACACCGCCAGGACCGGCAGCACCGCAACCAGAAAAGACAGCCCGAGGCTGTCTCCGACCGGTGTCAAAAGTTGATGGAACATTTCTCCACCTCTTTGATTCACAAGTTGTTCAGCGACTCGAATTGTTCGGCGGGTCGGCTCCCATTGGTCGCTCTGACAATGTCGCGTAATCCGGTGCGCCCGCGACGTCGGAGTTTGGCACTGCGCCGCCGATCAATACGACGTGCAAATGCCCCGGTCCGTGAGCTCCGCGGACCAGCGTGCCTTCTATGTCGGTGGTCCCGCTCGGACCGGTGATGAGGTTGACGTTACGCGGCTGGGCACAACCGGCAAAAGCGTCCGCATAATCCTCGAGCCAGCTCCAAATCCGACCGGCCTCCACGGCGACGATGTGATGAACCGGAAGGAAGGCAAACAGTGTGGGTGAGGTCGCGCCGGAGTGAAATACCAGCGTTCCGGTCTCGGCGATGGCGCCCAGCGCGAGTCCGACTGTAACCGGCTCGTCGAGGCTTGGCTGCCCGTGGGTCTCGATCTCGGACCAGTCGAGTGCCAACAAATCCGGATGCGGCTGCAATGTCACGGAGCCCGCAAGGCCGTGTGCAGTCAGATAACGGCGCACCGTATCGGGGAAATCGCCCAGTGTCGCCACGCGCTCGGCCGTAGCTGCGACCGCGGGGGAAACCAGGCGCTTCAGGAATGCGTTCACCGGCCCGCCTCCGAGGCGGTCGGGCCGGGTCGCATCCACCCGGGCGCGCAGGCGCTCAGCCTCGGCCGCAATGGTGGTCTCGTCCGCCATCGGTGGCCCGCCACGGCGACGCTCGAGAGCGGCGCGAATGGCCGTCAGGATCGTGCTGCGTGCATCGCTCAAGGTCGCCGCATCCGGCGACGGTATTGGGCGATGAACGTCCGACCCGGGGGCCGCGGCAGGTCCCGGTAACGCGTCCAGCCGCTCGCCAGCGGCATGCGTGCGATCCAGCCGTCACGGGCGAACCACGACATCATGCGAACCGCCAATCCGCTGGCTTGCCGATACAACGCCGGGCGCAGCGCCAGAAAGCGCCACAGAGCGAATCCCTGACGCACGGACACGGACTCGAGCCCCAACCTCCAGAGGCGATCACGCCAGCCACGCAGCAGTGTGGGAAGCGGAATGGCCACCGGGCAGACTTCCTGACACTGACCGTTGAGCGTGCAGGCGTGCGGCAGGTCCTTCGACCGTGGTAGCCCCTCCAGCATCGGGGTGAGCACCGAACCCATCGGGCCCGGATAGGTGGAGCCATACGCGTGGCCGCCGATCTGGCGGTAGACCACGCAATGGTTCAGGCAGGCGCCGCAGCGGATACAGCGCAGCATCTCGGCCAGTCCCTCTGCCAGCATACGGGTACGCCCGCCATCCACGAGCACGATATGAAACTCGGCCGGTCCGTCCAGGTCGCCCGGTCGCTTCGGACCGCAATGGAAGGTCGTGTATTGAGTCAGCTCCGCGCCGGTGGCCGATCGAACCAGCAGGCGCAACATCACCATGGCATGGGCGGTGGACGGGACCAGCTTCTCGATCCCGGCCGTGACGATGTGCACGCGCGGCGGTGTCGTGGTCAGTTCGGCATTACCCTCATTCGTAACCGTGCAGACCGCGCCCGTGTCAGCAATCAAAAAATTGGCACCGGAGATGCCCACATCGGCCGTGAGAAAGCGGCCCCGCAGCTCCCGTCGGGCGCTGGCCACCATTGCTTCGATGGTGGCCAGGGTGCCGGGATTGTGGTGATGATCACGAAACAGCGCAGCAACCTGCTCGCGGGTCTTGTGCAGTGCCGGCCAGACGATGTGCGAGGGCGGATCGCCGGCCAGCTGGATGATGTGCTCGGCCAGATCGGTCTCAATCCGCTCGATGCCGGCTTCCTGCAGCGCGTGCGGCAGGCCAATCTCCTCGCCCAGCATGGATTTAGAGCGTGTCACGGTTCGCGCGCCGGCCTTACGGCAGATGCCCACGACAATGTCACAGGCTTCCGGGCCGGTGCAGGCCCAATGAATCTTCGCGCCCGAGGCCTTCGCGTTGCGTTCGAACTGGATCAGATAGTGATCCAGATGAGCGATTACATGGTCCTTGATGTCGCGGCCCAGGTCGCGCGCCGCAGAGAACCCCGGCCACGCCGCGATCGCCGCGGCGCGCTTGGTGCGCGCGTTGCCGGTGGTGCGATCGATCGCAACTTTCAGCACCGGATCGGCGAGCGCGACGCGCACGCGCGCTTTGAAAGTCAGGCGTTCCCCCACGGCGCTCACATCGCCTCGCCAATCGCCGGGCCGCCGCCCATTCCGGCGAGGATCTCAGCCGCGTGGAAGGCGCGAATGGAAGAGCCGCGCCGGTGCAGCTTCCCCGCCATATTCATCAGGCAGCCGAGATCGCCACCCAGCAGCAGCTCGGCGCCCGTGGCTTCAATGCTCCGGGCCTTCTCCTCCACGATCGCGTTCGAGATGGCCGCGTATTTCACGCAGAAGGTGCCACCGAAGCCGCAGCAGCTCGTGTTGCCTGCCAGCGGACGCAGCGACAAGCCCTCCACGCTTGCGAGCAACTTACGCGGCTGAGCCTCGATCCCAAGCTCACGCAGCCCGGAACAACTGTCGTGATAGGTCGCGCAGGCCCGCAGAGCGACTTGCTTGGGTGACCAAGCGCGGATGTCCACGAGGAAGCTGAGCAGCTCATAGGTCCGCGCTGCCAACGCTTGCGCGCGTGCGCGCCACGGGGGATCGTCCTGAAATAGGTCCGGGTAATGGATACGGATCGTTGCCGCGCAGGAGCCGGACGGCACCACGACGTATTGGAAGGGCTCCAACAACGCGATCGTGCGCTGGGCGAGTTGGCGTGTGCCCGCAAGATCACCGGAATTCAGCGCGGGTTGGCCGCAACAGGTCTGTTGCAGCGGCACTTCGACCCGGCTCCTGGCCGCCTCCAACAAGGTAATCGCGGCGAACCCGATGGCAGGGCGCATGGCATCCACCAGGCAGGTGACGAACAGTCCAACGCGCACAACGTCCTCGGATTCCGGGTAAGAATCTTGGACCATTTGGATCCTCAGGGGTTTTACTAACTATTGCGAGTGTTGATGACAACATTTGACGCAATTAAGGAAACTTATCAACCGCGAACCAGTTCGCCGTCAGGAGACTGCAAGCGGCCGGTTCTTCGACTATTGGCGTTTGCGCCACCTTGGCGCACCGCGCGGCACGTGCGGAAGCACGCACATAAAAGGACCCCGCGGCAGCGGGGTCCTTGTCTTGTCGAAGTTATTCTACAGTCGGATCGTGACCGCCTTGGTACTGAGGTAGTTGTCTAAAACCGCTTCCCCCATTTCGCGCCCCCAACCGGACTGCTTATATCCACCAAACGGCAGTGCCGCATCAAAGATGTTGTAGCAATTGATCCATACGGAACCAGCTTTGAGCTGCGCCGCCAGGTTGTGTGCCTTACTGACATCGCGGGTCCAGATACCGGCGGCGAGCCCGTAAATACTGTCATTCGCTGCGCGGACGAGATTTTCATCCACGTCGGTAAATGGCATTACCGTCACCACCGGGCCAAAGATCTCCTCCTGGACGATCTTCATGTTCGGCCTGGTATCGACGAACACAGTCGGCTCGACGAAGTATCCGGAGCCCTCTCGCGCCTTGCCACCGGCGATCGCCCGGGCGCCTTCCTTCTTGCCCGCCTCCAAATAACCGCACACCCGGTTACGTTGCGTCTCGGAGACCATTGGGCCCATCTCGGTCGTGGGGTCGAGTCCCGGGCCGAGTTTGATGGCTTTCGCGTGCGCCGCCACGCCTTCCGCGACCTGATCGAAGATGTCCCTTTGCACGTAAAGACGCGAGCCCGCACAGCAGCACTGACCGTGGTTGAAGAAAATGGCGCTCGCTGCACCGGGAATGGCAACATCCAGGTCAGCGTCCTTGAGAACGATAACCGGGGACTTGCCTCCAAGTTCAAGGGACACATGCTTCAAGTCGCGGGCGGCCGCCCTGACGATGAGCTTGCCGACCTCGGTCGACCCCGTGAACGCCACTTTATCGACGCCCGGATGACCGGCCAGCGCCGCGCCCGCCGTTTCGCCGAAGCCCGTAATGATATTTACCACACCTGGGGGAAGTCCAGCCTCCTGCAGAATCTCACCCAAACGCAATGCCGAGAGCGGAGTCTCCTCGGCAACCTTAAGGACGACCGTACAGCCCGTGGCAAGTGCTGGCGCCAGTTTCCACGCGGCCATTAGCAATGGGAAATTCCACGGAATGATCTGCCCAACGACGCCGATCGGCTCTGGCCGGGTGTAGGAGTGATATTTCACGCCGGGCGTGTAGAGGACCGACAGCGGGATCGTCTTGCCCTCAATCTTCGTGCACCAGCCAGCCATGTACTGAAAGATGTCCGCTGCGAGCGGGACATCCGCAGCTTTGGCGACCGTCATCGGCTTGCCGTTGTCGAGCGACTCCAGTTCCGCGAGCTCGTCCTGATACTTTGAGACCAAATCACCGATACGCCAGATGATCTTGCCCCGATCGGACGGAGTCATGCTTGCCCATGGCGAGGATTCAAACGCACGTCGCGCGGCCTGGACCGCCGCGTCCACGTCCGCCGCATCGCCCTCGGCCACGCGGGCGATCACGTGGCCCGTCGCCGGGTTCGTGACCTCGAAGGTTTTGCCGGAAGCGGCGGCTACCCATTTGCCGTTGATAAGCAGTTTCTTCGGGGTAGCCAGAAACTTCGTCACGGGGTTTGATGTCAGGATTTCCTTGAGAACTGCGTTCATATCATGCCTCTTGAATAATAGATTGTAGTCGCTGTATTTCGGTGCGCTGCGGTCTTAGAGTTTCGCGCGCTTAGCGCTAGTGCATATGCTGGCCACCATTAATCGCAATGTTGGCGCCAGTCACGAAGGCGGCCTCCTCGCTCGCCAGGTAGGCCACGAGTCCGGCCACTTCTTCAGGTTTGCCGAGCCGGCCTAGCGGTATCTGCGGGATAATCTTGGAATCAAGCACTTCTTTCGGGATCGCGGTCACCATTCTCGTGCCGATGTAGCCGGGTGAAATGGTATTCACGGTCACGCCCTTACGGGCCACTTCCAGGGCGAGGGCCTTCGTGAAGCCGTGCATACCCGCCTTGGCCGCTGAATAATTGGTTTGCCCGAAGGCGCCTTTCTGACCATTGACCGATGAGATGTTAATGACCCGGCCCCAGCCGCGGTCCACCATGCCGTCGCAGACCTGCTTGGCCATGTTGAAGCACGAATCCAGGTTTGCGTGGATCACCGCGTCCCAGTTGATCTTGTCCATTCTCCTGAAGGTCATGTCGCGGGTGATACCGGCGTTATTCACCAGTACGTCGACTGGACCGATCTCCGCCGCCACCTTGCGGACGCAGGCCTGACAGGATTCCCAGTCGGTCACATCGCAGGCATAGGCGTAGAAGTCAAACCCCTGCACTCTCATCGTCTGCAGCCACTCGCGCGCCTTGGTGTTGCTTGGCGAGTAGGTCGTTACGACGCTGTAGCCAAGCGCCGCCAGTTTGATGCAAATCGCTTCACCTAGCCCGCCCATGCCACCCGTGACCAACGCAACGCGTTTTCTATTTGCCATACTGAGTTCACTACCTGACTTTTGGTTGGTTTGGTTCAAGCGCGGTGACCTTACCGTTCAACAGCGAGTGCCACGCCGAGGCCGCCGCCGATGCACAGACTCGCGAGCCCTTTCTTCGCGTCGCGACGTATCATCTCGTGCAGCAGCGTTACAAGGATTCGGCAACCGGAAGCGCCGATGGGATGACCAATGGCAATTGCGCCGCCATTGACGTTGATCTTTGAGGCATCCCAGCCCATTTGCCGATTGACCGCGATCGCCTGCGCGGCAAACGCCTCGTTGATTTCCATCAGATCAAGTTCATGATGTGTCCAGCCCGCCTTCTTGAGACACAGCCGGCTGGCGGGTACCGGGCCCATCCCCATGATCTTAGGATCGACACCCGCGGACGAATAGGCTTTGATCCGGGCAAGCGGCTTTAGTCCCAGCTCATCGGCCCTGCGTGCCGACATGATCATGACCGCGGCGGCACCATCATTGATGCCCGAGGAATTGCCGGCGGTAACCGTGCCGTCCGTAGTGAACGCGGGCTTGAGCTCGCCGAGGGCCTCCACCGTGGTGCCGAGGCGAATGTACTCGTCCGAATCGAAGCGTGTGGTGCCCTTTCTGGTGACAATTTCTACTGGCGCAATCTCTGCCTTGAATTTCCCTGCCTTCTGCGCAGATTCCGCCTTCTGTTGCGACGCGGCCGCGAACTCATCCTGCTCGCGACGGGAGATCTCGTACTTCTTGGCCACGTTTTCGGCCGTTGTACCCATGTGATAGTTGTTGTACGCGTCCCAAAGTCCATCGATGATCATGCTGTCGAGGAGTTTGGCATCGCCCATGCGAAAGCCATCCCGGGACCCTTGCAGAATATGAGGCGAAGCACTCATGTTTTCCTGGCCACCTGCAATGACGATCTCGGCATCGCCACACTTGATAGCCTGTGCAGCAAGATGCGTCGCCTTCAGACCGCTTCCACAGACCTTGCCGATCGTCATCGCCGGCACCATGTCCGGTATGCCGGCGCGGATCAGCGCCTGGCGGGCGCCGTTCTGACCGATGCCCGCTGTGAGCACCTGGCCCATGATCACCTCAGAAATTTGCTCTGCCTTGACGCCGGTGTGCGCCAGCAGCGCTTTGATGATCTGTGCACCCAGATCGGAGGCCGGGACTTTCGCAAGTGAGCCGTTAAACTTGCCCACCGCGGTTCGCAGTGCGGCCGTGATGACCACTTCGGTCATATATTCCCTCTGTCCGGATAGCTAGAGCCGGCCAGCCGCCGCCGCTGCGAGGCGTTCGCTCTGTGGCACTTCGACATTACGCGTTCCCCGTGTTCGCAACTTCCCATTCGACGGGCGCCACTGCGGCACCTCTTTCTTCAAGGACACAGTACTCACTTCCATGCACGCCGGCATTGCGGCTTGTACCTACATCCGACCTGGAAGCTCTGTACGGCGTAGGAAGAGCGCGCGTCCGAACGGCTGAACAGGCGTTTGTCGCCGTAATCCGCGCGACGATCGGGACATTTCAGCTCGGCGCATGTCACGCCGTTCGCGACGGCTCGCGTACAGGTGGGTTTAGGGGTAACTTGCAATGGTGGCCCGAGCAATAATATCAAACGCTGCGCCGCTTGGTCCTCGGCCTCGAAGCGGGTACTTTCCCGCGTACAAAGTGGAGATAGCCAATGAGCCGGAACTCCCGCCGATGGCGAACAACCGGTGTGAGAATTATTCGCTCCAACGAGCTGGACGATGCCACCGCTCAGACACTCGGCATGCACCGGCGCGCGGCCGTGACCACGAATCGAACCGGTGCGACGAAACTGTGGGCCGGCACCGTCACCATCGAGGCCAACGCAAAGACGGGAGCGCATCACCACGGGGATCTGGAAAGTGTGATCTACGTAGTCAGCGGCCTTGCCCGCATGCGCTGGGGTGACCGGCTGGAATTCGTCGCGGAGGCCGCGGCGGGGGATTTCATCTATGTCCCTCCCTACGTGCCGCATCAGGAGATCAACGCGAGCGAAGATGTGCAGCTTCACTGCGTGCTGGCACGAAGTGGCCAACAGGGTCTCGTTGTCAATCTCGACATTACGCCTGCAGAGGCTCCGGAGCTCGTGCGCTGGATCGACGATTTGCACAAGTGATGCGCTCGAGCAGCACCGCACTCGTGTGAAACTGGTGCTGACTCTGCGGCGCTGGCAATTCTTACCTTAGTGTCAGGGGTCGAAATGGGGACACAGCGCAAAAGGGTGGCATCGTGGAAGCACATGAAATCGCAGCAGTCGTACGCAACACGCCTCACACGCCACCGGCAAAAGGGCGCGAGTTGCATGACTTCATCTTGAAAAACAAGTTGAAGCGATGCCTTGAACTGGGCTTTGCGCACGGCGTGGCCACCGTATGGATGGCGGGGGCCATTCAAAAACTGGGCGAAGGGAAGGTGATCTCGGTCGACCTCCAGGATGCGCTAGCCCTAAATCCCAGCGCTACTGAGCTGCTGAATCGTTCCGGGCTGACTGCCTTCGCTGAGTTGCACTACGATGAATTCTCATACACCTGGCATCTGAAGCGCCGTTTAAAGGAATACCGGCAACAGCCGTTCGATTTTGTGTTTATCGACGGTGCTCACAGTTGGGATACGGATGGTTTCGCGTTCTTCCTGGTCGCCAGTGTTCTCAGACCGGGTGGTTGGATTCTGTTCGACGATCTGAATTGGTCATACGCGACCAGTCCGTCGCTAGGAAACACTGCTTTCGTCCGAAGTATGTCCAGCGAGCACCGGATCGACCACCAGGTGCGCGCAATCTGGGAAAATTTGGTGCTGCAAGATGAGAGGTTCGGCAACTTTACCGAGGACGGTAATTGGGGTTGGACTCAAAAGCTTGAAGACACGCAGCAAGCGCGCGTCCTTGAAATTAGGACTGCTCGATGTTCGTTGCCGTTGCGGCTCATGAAAAAGGCGCGGCGGCTCATGTTGGAGGGCTAACGAGGCGTCGCATCGTCGCGATGCTCGCGCTCGGTTTTCATCGAGGCGATAATGCAGCTCCTCGATCTGCTCGCGAATCTGCTGCCGTGACTCCCGCGGCTCCGTGAGAAATAGCTGGCGCTACCGTTCGACGCAACTGTATACCGTGGCGCCCTCGACGCGCTTGGCCTCAGCGTGCTTACCCTGACTCGCGCAGTTAGCCTCTGCCTGTTCGAGCGCACGAGCTTCGCGGCCTTCGTCCACGGCGGGCTGACCTGCACCTGGAGCCGAGCGATTGTCCTGGGGCGGCGAATTCGCGCATCCTGCGATGACAGCCGCGCAACAAAAGACTATCCATTTCATGTTCGAGCCTCTCGTGGAGGTTGTTCTTGTGCCGCGCAATCGTGCAGGGGATCGTCGTGAATCACCAGTAACTGCGGAGACATAATATCGTCACCCGGCAAGCTCTATTCCGCCAGCCGCCCCGCGCGGCGGTCTGTACTGTATCGCACAGAGAGTGTAAACAGGTACTGAGATAGGACTGACGAGCCAACGATCTGGGGATTCAAGCGAGTAATCATGCGCTCCGCACCCGCATGACGCCACATTCAGCATGAGTTACAACCTGCAACAGCGACTCGATGCTTTCGTGAGTGGCGAATGCAGCCCGGATGCCTTCGTGCAGGAGTTATCCGCTCTTTGCGACGCAGCGCCCGACACTGCGTGGGAGGTGCTTTCGTTGGTCGATCAGTATTATCGTCGCGGTAAATTGTCGGCTGAACTGTTTCAGACGGTCAGATACAGAATCGAACGGCACGTCTTGGGAGTTCGAGACTCCGATACAGTCCGCGAACTCTCCGACGCTCGCATGGCTACCGAGGCTGCTGTTGGCGCAGTGCGCGACGCTGCCGTGCCAATGCGCAAGCGAGCGGCGACCTCAAGAGAACGGCCGAGCGATGTCCGCGCGTTGCGGATCGAACTGCTCAATGCACGCGAGACGGTGCAACGATACCGAAAACGCCTCGCGATTCTGGCCAAGTTTGGTCACCGTACTCGCAGCGCGCTTGCAAATACTCGGCGCGAGTTGAGCGTCTCGCGCAGTCAAGCCACGGACTATGGTGAACGACTGAGGTCCACTGAGTGGCGCCGTCTGGTGCGCGAGCAGATCAATGGCGAGTCTACCGCCACTTCCGCTACGCGCGATCGCAGGCGCATATGGCGGCCGCTTCGATCATCCCGAGTCTTTGCATTTGCCGCTGTCTTGCTCTGTGTAGGAGCATCGCCAGGACTTCAGGATTCACCGAGGCGCTGGGACGCGGGAAAGATGGCGTTACCGACTGCTGCTGCTGTGGTGATCCCGCAAAATTCGGACCCCGGGCAAATTAGCCTGTCTACTGATACGTACGTCGTATTCCCGGGTCACGCGAGCGCGGAGATTGAGGTCCACCGTAGCGGTGGCGCTAGCGGTGACGTCAGTTTTGTATGGTGGACGCAAGGTTCAGGGGCAAGACCGGGTGAGGACTACGTTTCGGGAACCCCGAGAATGGCGCATCTGCTTGACGGCGTAGATACATTGCAGTTGTCGGTACCGATTCTTGCGAATCCATCGCGACAGCATACGGAGTTGTTCTACGTCGCAATCGGCAAACCCGGCGGCGGCGCCTCTTTGGGTCCGATCAGGCGCGCAGCCGTATTTATCATGCGCGCCGACTAGACTTGATAGTCGCCGATCACCCGACGACCACGTCTGATATGGGATCAGCCGACTGAAGAAGGGACCGGGCCCCTTGCAGGGGCCCGGTCATGTGGCGTATCAGAACGTGCCGCCGGCGGGGGTGGTCCAGAGCATGCGGAATACCGAATCGTTGTACTCGACGGTGGCACCGTCACCCGTGATCGTGCCTGAGGTGACGGGGACAGTGATGATCGCACTGGTCGCAGCAGGGGAGAGGTCCGTGTTGATCTCCTGGCAGGCTGACGAGCCCGACCCATTGCAGAGGTACACATTGATCGACCTGGCGTAGAGTGCGCTCGCGGTCGGCGCCGTCCAGGTCACGGTCACGGTACCACCTGTTGGCGCAGCCGAAATCACGGTCGGGCTGGCAGCGATATTACTGGCAAACAGCGCGGCGGTCACCGCGGCGGACTGCAACGGAGCGGCCAGCAGCGTTGGGTTGTAGGTGGCGACCAGAATGTCATCGGTCAAAACGCTCGGTGTGCCATTGTCCTTGTACAGCTTCACGGTATAAACGGCGGGCAGTGTGGTGATCGCTTGAATCTCCGAGTCTAACATCACAAACACATTGTTGAAGCTACAGGAGACTGTTGCCTGTGGTGTGCTGGTACCGTTGTAGGTGCTCGGAGCGCCGGCCGCCAGAGTGAAGGAGTTGGAGCCGGAGCTGGCCGAGTTGAACAGCAGGACGCCTGCAGTGGGCAGGCCCGGCCCCGTCACCACGGCATAGTTGATTCCGACCGCGCCCTTATCGCTGACGTTGAGCTGCATGCCGGTGCATAACACACTGTTGTTGTCGCCTTCAAACGCATTAATCGCCACCTTGGCCAGCAGCTGATTACCGAGTGCCAGCCAGGCGCCATTGCTCTTATACATGATGAAGTCAGAGCGATCGGCGGCCGAGGCGTTTTGCAGCACCGTGAAACTCGCCTTATAAGCGATCGCACCCGATGGCACCTTGGTCACCCAACTCGGTACGCTCTCCAGCACGATGTCGCTAAACGCAAGCGAGCCACCGGCGGTGACCGGGCTGCTGGTAAGCTGTTGCAGGAAAGTCTGGAGATTCTGGCCATCTTCCTTGAAGTTGGTCTGATCAAAGAACGCCAGCAGCGACGTGGAGGTGGGCGCGGGTGCGGTTGCCATCAGCGCCGCGAAGCTGTTGAACGTGGCCGTGACGCTTTGCAGGTCGGTCACATTGTTGGTCGCGCTGGCGGCAAGGGGTGTCGTCGGGGGCGCGCTCAACGTTCCGGACACGGAAGTGTTGTCCAGACGATTGGTGATCGTTTCGGCCTTGGTAGAGGGGTCGATGGTCACCTTCAGGGCATCCAGTACGGCATCGAGCCCCTGGCCATTCGCGGTAAAGGACTGCCGCAGCAGGTCCACGCTGCCCGCAACACCCATCTGCAGCAACACGGGTTGCAGTAGGCTATCCAGTGCCAGCACCCCTGCGTCGAGTGCGCTCTTGGTCAACAAGCTGGAATAATTGCCGTTGGCGAAGATTTTCTCCGCAATTTCATTGCCCAGATTGGCAATGACCAGATCGGTGAGCGGTGTGATGTTGATGGTGGCGTTGCCACTCGTGACGTCTTCAGCCGTTACGGCCGAATGCAGGTAGTAGGCGACGCCGCCGATCTTATAGCTGACTTGCAGCATGAATGGGGGGGCGAAGCCCTGGATCTGTGCAGGCGTAAATGAATAATTGCCGCTGCCGTCGGTAGGGCTCGACACGGTTTTCGCCGGCGAGGACGAGTCTTTCAAAAGCACCGCGCCATTCATGGTGCCCGTGATCGGTGCGCCGCTGGCGGCTGTACCACTGATGGCCGTGACTGACTGGCTGGGAGGCGCAACGCTGGTGGTACCACCACCACCGCAGGCGACGAGAAGCATCGCGAACGATGCGACAAGAAGAATTCTTGACACTCTGTACTCCTAGGGAGCGAACGATGGGGCGGTGCGCCAAATGACGCGTGGGCCGCATTAGGATCGTTGTTTTCGGTCACGCAATGTATGCGGCGATGCCACACCCTGGAGTGACCCAATAGGTACTTACCGCGACAGGAGTGTGACGGCGGTCGAGGATCCCCTGTTCGCCCCCGGAACAGGCTCTAGCAGCTACCCAGCATCAAGTGGCGCGCAGCGCCGTCGTCACCGGCACTCGCGCCGCACGCAGCGCCGGGAGCAGTCCGCCGAACAGGCCCATCGCCAGCGCCCACACCACGCCGGTCAGCACCAGGGCTCGGGTGACCTCGAGCTGAAAACTGTAGCCGAAGGGACTCACCGACAATCCACTGAATAGCGCCCACGCCAGGCCGGCCCCGAGGAGCGCGCCCGGCAGCGCCAGCAGCACCGACTCGCACAGTATCGAAGCGGTGATGGCGCCGGAGCCGAAGCCGATGGCGCGCAAGGTCGCCAGCTCACGGCGGCGCGCGTCGACGATCGAGTACAGCGAGTTCACCGCCCCCAGCGTGGCGCCGAGCGCCATGATCGTGCCGACGAAGTAGCTGACGAAGTCGAACAGCGCATTCAACTGCTTGAACGAGTCCTCAACCACTTCCCTCTCGTGGCGGGCCTCGAGGTGCAGCGTCGGGTTGGTCTGCACGGCCTTGCGAAACGCATCGTAGTCCGACGCCGAGCGCAGTACGACCGAAACGGTGGAGTAACTGTTGCGCGCGAATGTCGACATGAGGATGTCGACGTCGGCATACACCGAGCACGGCTGTCCGACCCCCTGGTCGAAGTGACCGACGACGGTCCAATCGCCGCCGGGAAGCGAGCGGCGATCCCCGATCTCGAATCCCGTGAACTGCCGGGCGCAGGTATTGCTGACGATGAGCTCGCGCAGCCCCCGCTGGAACATGCGTCCGGACGTGAAGTGCATCTGCGGCCGGTACTGGAGCACGCTCCCGCTGATGCCCACCAGCGGCATGAAGACCCGCTTGCCGGTCACCCGTCTGCGCCCCTCCATCGGAAAGTACGATTCAAAGGTAACGATCGGCTCGCCGTCGGTCCCCCTGCGAATGCCGGGCATGTCACGGATGACAGCGGCTTCCTCGCGCGGGACGCTGCTTTGAAACACGCGCGCGCCGACGCTGGTGAGCACCACGCCGTCGGCGCGCACATTGGCCTGCTCCTGCTGTCGCGCCCCGGTGCCCATGGACAGCATGGAAACCAGCACGCCGACGGCGCACGCCACGCCGACGATGATCGTCAGCACCGAGCCCAGACGCTGCGGAATTCCCGCCAGGCTCATGATCAGCAGCGCGAAGAACTGGCGGATGAGGCGCATGCAGCAGCTCTAGCGGTTGGCCAGGGCTTCGGTGATCCTGAGCCGCGCGGCCAGTATGGCCGGAACGCCGGCGCTGACCAGCGCCACCAGCAGCGCGCTCGCCAGCCCGATCTCGACCACGACAAGCGGCATCGAAAGTCCGCTGATGAAGCGCGCGGCGAACGGGAAGGCAAACAGCGCCAGCGCCAGCCCGCAGGCAGCGGCGGCGACGCACACCACGACGGCCTCGGCGAGAATCAGCAGGAACACCGCGCGATCGGTGAAGCCGAGGGTCTTGAGCACCGCGAGCTCCGCGGTGCGCTCGCGGATCGACTGCATCATCATGGTGGAGGTGGCGAACAACAGCGCCACCAGCACGGCGCCGACGATCGCCCGGATAAGGAAGTTCAGGTCACCGATCGATTGCAGCTGCAGCTGCGCCAGCTCCCGCAGCGACTCCGACTTGGTCTCGTTGGAGGAATTGGCAAAGCGCCGGTCGATCTCATCCGCCACGCTCACGGCGAGCTTCGGATCCGTGACCGCGACGTTGAAATGGTTGACGGTGTTCTTGCCGGCCTGGCGCGCCTCGTTGTAGTAGGAAAAGTTGATCAGGATCTTGTCTCCGCCGCCGCCGATATCGCTGTCCGAGAACGTGCCCGCCACGTCGAACTCCCAAGCGGCCGAGCCGCCCAGTAGCACGGTACGCGTCATCAGCGGGATGTGATCGCCGATCTTCCACCCGTACTTCTTCGCCGTCGCCTCGAGGATCAGGGCTCCCGTGCGGGTGTTGCGCAACGCGGCATCGTATTCGGGCGCCACCGTAAAGGTGAAGGCCGACAGCCAGTCCCCCTCCGGACTCACCGCGACTATGCCCAGCTGCTGATCGGGCTTCTGATAGGTGGCGCCGGAGAGCTCCACCGGCACGACCATCTTCACGCCCGGTACTGACTTGATCCGCTCCAGCAGCCCGAGTGGCAGGGGAGAGAAAAGGTTCGCACGAGTGTGCACGATCAGCAGGTCGGCACGGGCGGCCGCCACCAGGTGTTCGACGCCCGTCTTGAGCCCCTGCAGCACGCCGAACAGCGCAAAGGCAACGCTGATCTGCAGGAATATGAGAATGGTCCGTCCCGGCCTGCGCCAGATGCCCGACCAGATCAGCGGCAGAAATCTCATGTGGCGGTCCGGGCCGGAGCCTAACAAAGGACGGGACGGACGTCATCTTCTGCAGCTATCGCATCCCGCCCGCCTGACGCTTAGACTTCCTGCGAGCCGCCCGAAGCAAAAGGATGTGGGATGAAGCGCATTTCTCTGGCGTTGCTCGCCGGTGCACTGCCGGCGCTGTATGCAGCCCCGCACGCGGCCACGCTGGGCGTCTCCATGGCGTTGTTCGATGACAACTTCCTGACTGCGGTCCGTGCCAGCATGAAGGAGCGAGCGCAACAGCTGAACGTCCCGATCCAGTTCGAAGACGCACAGAACGACATCGGCAGGCAGCTGAACCAGATCCAGAACTTCATCGCACAGAAGGTCGATGCCATCATCGTCAACCCCGTCGACACTGATGCGACGCCTAAAATGACCCGTCTCGCCGTGAGTGCCCGTATACCGCTCGTGTACGTGAACCGCCTGCCCGCCGACAAGCAGCTGCCGCCCAGAGTCTCTTTCGTGGGGTCCGACGAGGCTCAATCGGGCACTTTGCAGATGGCCGAGGTGTGCAGGCTGCTGCAAGGCAAAGGCGAGATCGTCGTCCTGATCGGCGAGCTGACGAACCAGGCCGCTCGCCAGCGCACGCAGGACATCTATGACGTAATTGCCAGACCGCAATGCCGTGGCATACGGGTTGTTGAGAAACAGACGGCCAACTGGAAGCGCACCGAGGCCGCCGACCTCATGACCAACTGGCTGAGCGCTGGCGTGCGTCCGCAGGCGGTATTGGCCAATAACGATGAAATGGCCATCGGCGCCATTCAATCCCTGAAGCAGGCGAAACTGCTTTCGAGAACGATCGTCGCGGGGATCGACGCCACGCCCGACGGGCTCGCCGCAATGAAAGCGGGAGATCTCACGGCCACCGTATTCCAGAACGCCCCCGCCCAGGGCAGAGGAGCCGTCGACACGGCGCTGAAGCTCGTCAAGAGTGAGAACGTTGCAAGCTTCGTGTGGGTCCCGTTCGAGCTGGTGACGCCGGGAAATTTGCCGAATTACCTGGGCAGGCACTGAGCAAGCCATGCGCGGCCTCGCCAGCGACGCCCCGGATGGCTGCCTGCTGCAAGTCAGGAACGTCAGCAAGGGGTTCCCCGGAGTCGTGGCCCTGGACGATGTCTCCCTGCAGCTCAGGTGTGGCACGGTGCATGCCCTCATAGGCGAAAACGGCGCCGGCAAGTCGACCCTCATGAAGATCATCGCTGGCGTCTACACCCCGGATGCCGGCGAACTGCGCTTGCGAGGCAGTGCAGTGCACCTCAGCTCTCCCCGGCAAGCGCTGCAGAACGGCATCGCGATGATTCATCAGGAACTGAACCTGCTGCCCTACATGAGCGTGGCGGAGAACATCTGGATCTGCCGCGAGCCGGTGAACGCTTGCGGAGTGATCCGCCATCGCGAGCTGCACCGCCGCACGCACGCGCTGCTCGAGCGATTGCGGATCGACATCGATCCGCAGGCCGAGGTGTGCACACTGTCGATCGCAGCCCGGCAGATGGTCGAGATCGCCAAGGCGCTCTCGTATGAGTCGGAGCTGCTCATCATGGATGAGCCGACCTCGGCGCTGACCGAGACGGAGGCGCAGCACCTGTTCGCGATCATTCGTGAGCTGCAGGCACAGGGGAAAGGCATTCTCTACATCACCCACAAAATGGACGAGCTGTTCGAAATCGCGGACGAGGTCTCGGTGCTCCGCGACGGCAGGCACATCGGCACGGACAGCCCCCGCAACCTTACCCGGCACGAGCTGATTCGCATGATGGTGGGCCGCGAGCTGTCGCAGATCTTCCCCAGGGAGCCTGCTCGCCCGGGCGCGGTCGTATTGTCTGCGCGCGAGCTGACTCTGGAGCAACAATTCCACGACATCAGCTTCGATCTGCACGCGGGGGAGATTCTCGGCATCGCGGGGCTACTCGGATCCGGCCGCAGCAAGCTGGCCGAGACGCTGTTCGGACTCACTCCGGCGAGCTCCGGGCGGCTGTCGATAGAGGGCTGCGAGGTGAGGGTCGATTCACCGCGTGCGGCGATGGCGCGCGGCATGGCTTTCGTCACCGAAGACCGCAAGGAGACCGGCTGCTTCCTCGGGCTCAGTGTGCTCGAGAACCTGGAGATCTCGGTGCTCAACCGCGACTTCGTCCGCTTCGGGTTCGTCCGCCAGCGCGCCGTTACGCAGGCCTGCGCAGCGATGAGCCGCTTGCTGCGGGTCAAAACGCCCGATCTGCACGAGCGCATCGGGAATCTCTCGGGTGGCAATCAGCAGAAGGTGCTGCTCGGCCGCTGGCTGCTCAGCGGTCCGAAGATTCTGATTCTCGATGAGCCGACGCGCGGGGTCGACGTCGGCGCCAAGGCCGAGATCCACCAGCTGATTGCGCGTCTCGTCGCCCAAGGCATGGCTGTCCTGATGATCTCCTCGGAGATGCCGGAGATTCTCGGCATGAGCCATCGCATCATGGTGATGCACGAGGGGCGCGTCACCGGAATCCTTGAGCGGGAGCAGGCGGATCAAGAAAAGATCATGGACCTCGCCGCGCGCTAGGCACAGAGCACGGAAAGGAAAGCATGCCGCAGGCACTGGCACAGCGAACCGTCCGCGCCGGCTCCGCAAGGCGCGCGCGAAGATTTCCCCCGGAAGCGAGCATTCTGCTGGTGCTCCTCGGACTTGCGCTGGCCTTTGAGCTACTGGGGTGGATCTTCGTCAGGCAAAGCTTTCTCCTGAACCAGCAGCGCCTCGTCGTGATAATCCTGCAGGTCTCGGTGATCGGCATCATTGCCGTCGGCGTCACCCAGGTAATCATCGCCGGTGGCATCGACCTGTCGTCCGGCTCGGTGGTCGCTGTAACTGCGATGGTGGCGGCGAGCCTGGCGCAATCCTCCGACGCGGTGAGGGCCGTGTACCCCGCGCTCACCGATTTGCCGGTCGTGGTGCCAGTCGTCGCGGGGCTGGCGGTCGGAGCAGCCGCCGGTCTCCTCAACGGCACACTGATCGCCTGGACGTCCATCCCGCCGTTCATTGCGACCCTGGGTGTCATGGTCACCGCGCGCGGAATCGCCAAGTGGTATACGCGCGGACAGCCGGTCAGCATGCTTACAGATGCCTATGCCGACATAGGCAGCGCAGCGGTTCCGGTAATGATCTTTCTCGGAACTGCACTGGCATTCCACTTCGCGCTGCGTTACACGCGCTACGGCAAGTTCACCTATGCGATCGGCGCAAATCCGCAGGCGGCCCGGGTTTCGGGAATCAACGTGGCCCGGCATCTGATGGTGGTGTACACGATCGCCGGAACGCTGTCGGGATTGGCCGGAATCGTCACCTCGGCGCGTGCTGTGTCAGGTCAGGCCGGCATGGGGATGATGTACGAGCTCGATGCCATTGCCGCAGCGGTGATCGGCGGCGCATCTCTCTCGGGGGGCATCGGGCGGATCACGGGCACAGTCATCGGCACGATGATCCTGGGCGTCGTGACTTCGGGTTTCACTTTTCTGAGAATTGACGCGTATTACCAGGAGATCGTCAAAGGGGCAATCATCGTCGTGGCCGTAATTGCAGACCAGTATCGGCAGAAAGCCCGCGGGCAGCGGGCCTAGCGCTATCCGGCGATCTCGACAACCCGGCCGGTTCGCAAACTCTCACCGGCCGCCGCGGCCAGCTGCAGCGCTTGCAGTCCGTCGGCGAAATCCGGGCTCATTGGGCGCCCCTCCTCCAGCGACGCAACGAACGAGTTCAATTCCGACTCATAGGCCTGTCGATAGCGCTCGATGAAGAAATCGAGCACCGGGTCCCGCGCGGCCGTGCGCCCGGCGCTCCAGGATTCGACGGACGTGGCGTACTGGTTCCCGGCCTGGAGCATGCCACTCGATCCGAACGCTTCGATGCGCTGGTCGTAACCATACGCACAACGGCGGCTATTGTTGATCTGCACCAGCGCGCCCGACGTCGCGCGCAGGGAAACCGTGCAGGTATCGATGTCACCCAGCTTACCGATGTTTGGATCCACCAGGTTCGCACCGAAGGCGTGCACCTGCGCGATATCACCCGCCAGGTAGCGCGCCATGTCGAAATCGTGAATCGTCATGTCCAGCATCAGGCCACCCGACGATTTGATATAGCTCGCCGGAGGCGGCGCCGGATCCCGGCTGGTGATGACGGCTAGTTCCAGCCTGCCGATTTCTCCGCGCTGCAGCCGCTCACGCAGTGCTCCGAAGGACGGATCGAATCGCCGGTTGAAGCCAATCATCACCCGCGGCGTGTTGCCGGCAATCTCGCTCCAGCATGCCCGCGCACGCTGCAGATCGAGATCGACAGGCTTCTCACAGAACACCGCCTTGCCGGCCCTTACCGCGGCCGTGATCAACGGCACGTGGGTATCGGTGGGCGTTGCCACCAGGACGCCCGCGACGTCGCCGGCGGACAGGACTTCATCCACGCTGCGGGCAATCTTCACGCCCAACTCCGTGGCCGTCTGCTGCGCGGCCTCGGCGAGGACGTCGAACACCATCACAAGTCGGGCGCGCCGGTGCCGTGCGAGGTTTCGTGCATGAATTCGACCAATGCGGCCACAGCCGAGCACTGCAATGCCAACCATCGAAGGCCTCCGTTCAGCTGCAGCAGTCAGGGCGGTCTGGTGAGAAATTCATAGCCGGGCGCAGTGGTGAATTGCCATCGCCTCACGGGCCCTGCCATGACGTTCAGGTAGTACAGATCGAATCCATGTGCTGCGCTGACCGGGTGGTAGCCACGCGGCACCAGAACCACGTCGCGATCCTCCACGGTCATGGTTTCGTCCAGTGTCCGATCGTCTGTGTAGACACGCTGGAAGGCGAAGCCGCCGGGGCGCGCGAGGCGGTGATAGTACGTCTCCTCGAGTTGCGTCTCCCCGTTCAGTTCGCAGTCGTGCTTGTGCGGTGGATAACTGGACCAGTGGCCCCCGGGGGTAAGCACCTCCACCACCAGGAGCCGCTCGGCCGCCGCGCTTGCAGGCAGCACGTTGCGCACGTAACGGGTATTGGTGCCCGCGCCTCTGACCTCCTCACCGATATCGTCCGGCTGGATCAGTCGCGGCGGGAGGCGGCCTTCAGCAGGGGCCGAGCCCACCGCGAGCTCGCAGGTCGTTTCCGCCACAACCGTCACCTGCGATCGCGCCGGTGCGTACAGCGCAAACGGCTTGCCTTCGAACGGGTTACGGCGTGTGCCGATCACGCCGAAGTCCTGCCCATTGACGCTGACTGACGCGCGGCCGGAGAGCAGAACGAGACACTGCTCCCGGTCCGGGATCTCGCGCTCGAGCTTCTGCCGGGCGAGCAGATCGAAAACCTCGAACCCGACATAACGCCAGCCCGCGCTCTGCGGAGTGATCCGGTGCACCTGACCGCCGGCGGCCGACAAGTCCGGCTGAATGAGGAGCGATACGGTCATCGCGCGTTCTCGGACAACAGACGCCGCAGGTTGTTGTAGCCGATCGAGGCATAAGTCATCGGATTGGCAATCCTTGGATCCTGCTCAGCTTCGAGAACTACCCAACCGGAGTAGTTGCGCAGCTCACGGAACACCCGCTCGAAGTCGACACTGCCATCACCGGGGACGGTGAACACGCCCTCGAGCACCGCGCGCAGGAAGCTCCAATTCTCGCTCCTCGCTCGCTCGCACACGACGGCACGGACATCCTTGGCGTGCACGTGCCATATCTTTGAGGCATAGCGCCGCGCCAAGGCAGCGGCATCGGCTCCCGCAAACGTCGCGTGCCCGGTATCCAGCAGCAGGCCCACCTCGGCTCCGGTGGCATCCATCAGTGTGTCTATGTCCTCCTGGCTCTGAACCACCGTCCCCATATGATGGTGATACGCGAGGCGCACACCCTCCGCTGCCGTCACCGCGGCCACTTCCGTGATACGTCGGCCGAATTCACGCCATTCACTGCCTTTCAGGAGCGGACGCTCGGATAACGGACGCTGGAAGTTGCCGTGTACGGCCCCGCTGACATCCGCGAAAACCAGCACCGAACTTCCGACAGCCTTGAGGAGGTCAAGATGTGGACGCAGGCAGCTGATTTCCGCGCGTGCATCCCGGGCGAGAAGCTCCGCCGAGTACCACCCCGATACGCAGGCCAGTCCGAATCGGTCGAGGGTCGCCGCAAGCTCGCGCGCGTCCCGCGGGAACTTATGCCCAAGCTCCATGCCCTCGAAGCCGATCTGGCGGGCCTCGGTGAGGCAGGTCTCCAGTGACGTCTCTGCGCCCAGCTCCCGCATATCGTCGTTGGACCAAATGATGGGATTCGCGCCCAGACGAATGCTCATGGATCAGTCATCATCCGCCCGCAGTTGACGAGCCACAGCGTAGCCCTCGCGAGCCGATCTGACTTCGGCACGATCCGAGACCTCGGGCACCGGTACGTCCCACCAATGCCCTCCCGCTGCGGTACTGGAGGCTGGGTCGGTTTCGATGACGACGACAGAGGTACGGTCGGCCGCGCGCGCCGCGGACAGGGAGCTCGCGAGCTCCGCGACGCCCTGCACTTTGCTGGCCAGGGCCCCAAGGCTGCGCGCGTGCGCCACGAGGTCGAGCCCGTCCTGGGCGCTCTTCGAGGATGTCCGCAGGTTATTGAAGCTCGCGTTTCCGGTGGACCTCTGTAACCGCTCGATGCAGCCGAAACCGCCGTTATCGAGCAGCACGACGATCAGTTTCAGGCCCATTTGCACGGACGTGGCGATTTCGCTGTTGAGCATGAGGTAGGACCCGTCGCCGACCATCACGATCACTTCGCGCTGCGGATGGGCGAGCTTCACGCCCAATGCTCCGGCTATCTCGTAGCCCATGCAGGAAAAGCCATACTCAAGGTGATAGCCCCCCGGATACTCGGCCTGCCAGTGCTTATGCAACTCGCCGGGCAAGCCGCCCGCAGCGCCGACCAGGATGTCAGATGATTGCGCAGCTCTCTGGACCGCTCCGATGACCTGGGCGTCTGATGGCAACGGCCCATCGCCCGCGCTAGTGAACGACTCCGCCATCGTCCGCCATTTGCTCCGCTCTGCGTGTGCCCGCTGCGTCCAGGCGTCCGGAGCCCGCCAGCGACCGAGCGCCTCACTCAATTCGCGTAACCCCTCCCGGGCGTCGGCGATCAGCGGCATTGCACGATGCTTATACGCGTCCAGGGGCTGGACATTGAGGGCCAATATCTGGCGGCCCTTCCCGCGGAACAGTGTCGCCGAGCCCGTCGTAAAGTCCTGAAGACGGGTGCCCACTGCCAGAACCACATCTGCGTCCGCGGCGAGCGAATTGGCGGCGGCGGTCCCGGTTACTCCGATGCCGCCGAGATTCAGAGGATGGCTTGCCGGCAACGCGGACTTGCCGGCCTGAGTCTCGCCGCTGGGAACACCATGCCGCTCGCAGAACTCCCGCAACGCGGCGCCCGCTTCGGAATACAGCACGCCGCCCCCGCAAACGATCAGCGGCCGGCGCGCCAGGCGCAGCACCTTCACGGCCTGTTCAAGCTCGTAGCGTGCGGGCGGCGAGCGCCGCGGGCACCACAATCGCTCCTCGAAGAGGCTCCGCGGCCACTTGAGCGCCTCAGCCTGCACGTCCTGACACAGCGCGAGCGTTACGGGACCGCAGCTTGCCGGATCCGTCAACACTTGCATCGCCCGATTGAAGGCGACCACCAGTTGCTCAGGTCGCGTAATGCGATCGAAGTACCGCGACAGAGGGCGCAGGCAATCGTTCGCCGTGACCAGTCCGTCGCTGAAGTCCTCAATCTGCTGCAGAACCGGATCGGGTGCGCGGCTCGCAAACACATCTCCGGGCAACAGCAACACCGGCAGTCGATTGACGTGGGCTACGGCTGCAGCCGTCGCCAGATTCGTGGCTCCTGGCCCAATGGACGTCGTACACGCCATCATTCGGCGGCGGTGTGTAGCCTTGGCAAAGGCGACCGCCGCATGGCCCATCGCCTGCTCATTGTGAGCTCGCAGTGTGGGAAGGACGTCTTGCGCGGCGTACAGCGCTTCGCCGAGTGCGGCCACGTTGCCGTGTCCGAATATGGCCCAGACGCCGGCAAACAATCTGCGGCGCTCGCCATCCACTTCGGTCCACTGCGCCGCCATGGCGCGGACCAGAGCTTGCGCGACGGTGAGCCGACCTGCCGTCAATTCGCGCTCCTTTCCGGCCCATCGAGCCGGGGATCGCGGGCGGATGACCAGACTTCGACCAGAGCCCTGAAACGCTCGGCGATGTCCTCGATTGCCGCCTCGTCGGATATCTGTCCGGACAGCCACGCCTGCGCAGCACTCGCGAGTATGGTACGCCCGACGACGACGCCGCGCACGATCGGACTTGCCGCTGCCAGCGCCAGTGAACGAGCCAGCTGCTCCATCGGCGCATCCAGTCCGACGAGGATTCCCCGGCAGAACTCGTCATTCCTTGCGATCACGTCGGCGCAATGTTCCCAGGCATTCGTGCTCGCTTGCGGCTCGAGTTTCCACCAATCCGGACGAATATCGAGCTCATAGATGCGGGTCAGAACCCGTACCACGGTGTCGTGCCGCGTTTCGCCCTGCTCGCCGGCGATGATTTCGAGCAGCAGCTCGCGTCCCTGCGCGCGGCAGGCCGCGGCGAGCCGCAAAAGGTTACGCTCCTGAGCGTGCCGCAGCTCTGGCGGATCATCCGGGTGATACAGACACAGGCACTTGACCGTGAGCCCGGTGGGCCAGTCGGTGAGATGTGCCGCGAGGCTGGCGGCCGGCTCAAACTCGAGCGGCCTCGAGCCTGGCCGTTCCACGGCTCTAGCCTGCCACAGGTTGCTGCGCGCAGCGTGCCGCAGGGCGGCGGCACCGCCGGTCGCATCCAGCAGTATTCCGAAACCCTCGCGACCGGCCGCTACGCGCGCGACGGCATCAACCGCCAGCAGTTTGAGCCTGGCGAGGCGCTCGAGCGGTGCATGCAGGCGAATCGCGATCTGCTCAAGCTGCTCCAAATGATCAATAGCGAGCGCCAGCAGGGTCCGCGGCCCGCGTCGGCGGGTCGTCGCCCAGTGCAGATGGTTCAGCCGTGAGTCCTCGCGAAGCGCGTGGTGTGCGCTGCCGTGGGTGAGGTAGTGATTCAGCTCCGTGAGAGTCGGAAACTCGGACGAGCAAAGAAGGCGCGAGACCGCCAGGGCGCCGCAAGCGTTCGCAAAACGGGCACTCACCTCGTGAGGCTCGTCTCGCAGATAGCCACGTAGAAACCCGGCGAGAAACGCATCCCCGGCGCCCAACACGTTGTAGACCTCGACGTCCATCCCTGTTGCCACGATGCCGTCTTCAAGGACATCCGGAATGCGGCCGGCAAACACGATGCAACCCTTGGGGCCGCGTTTGCACACTATGATAGCGGTTGACAGCGCACGGAGGTGACGAACAGCTTCGAGTGTATCTTCGAGGCCCGCGGCGACGTGCAGCTCCTCCTCGGTTCCAACAATCAGATCGCACTCGGGCAGCACCGAAGCCAGGGCATTGGTGACCCTTGCCGAACGAGCGTAGCGGGTTTCGCCGGCGCCGTGTCCGCCAATTCCCCACAGATTGGGTCGATAGTCGATGTCGAGGATCACTCTGCCGCCGTGCGCCTTGGCGACATCGATCGCCTTGTGCTGCGCCCTCGCGGCATCTCGAATGGAGAAATGGGTGCCGGTGACCAGGACCGCCCGCGCAGAGGCGACCAGGCTCTCGTCGATGTCGTCCTCGCATAAGGCGCTGTCTGCACAGTTGTCCCGGTAGAAGATGAGTGGAAAAGTGTGGTCGTCGCGCACGCTGAGCAGCACGAGGGACGTGAGGCGCTGCGTGTCGACCAGGACACTACGCGCGTCGACTCCCTCGCGCGTGAGTTGCTCCCTCACAAAGCGTCCCATCGGCTCGTCTCCCACCCGGCTGATCAGCGCCGACTTGAGCCTGAGACGTGCTGCTCCGATGGCGACATTGGCGGGACACCCGCCGACAGCTTTGGCGAATGTCGAGACGTCCTCCAGAGAACTGCCGAGCTGCTGCCCATACAGGTCTACGCTGACGCGACCGATCGCGATGAGGTCCAGTTGAGTACTCACGCCTGCGGACTATACGCGCGCGACCGCCGCTTTCGCTGATGCGCCATCCTGCTTGAAACCGGACGTTAGTTCCTTAATTTTCATGTAGATCCGTAATATTAATAAGCTTATTTCGAGAGTGACTCTACGGGAGCTACCTGCGGCACTCAGGAATAAAGACACCGGCGGGTAAGGTGCGCGGAGTGCCCTCGTCACTGGCACTCGCGCCGCACGCAGCGCTACCCAAGTGCTACCCTTCCACCCGAAAGCGAGCACGCACCCCGTATGCGCCTTCACGGCCTTCTCGGCGACACGGCCAAATGGCTGTTCGTCGGCCTCTCCCCGGCACTCCTCGCGTGCTGCGCCAAAACGGAAAGCAGCCCCACCCTCGTCGTCGGAAATGCCCGCTTCGAGTTTCTGACACCGTCGCTGGTGCGCATGGAGTACTCATCTTCCGGCAGCTTCGTTGATGCGCCCACGGCGGTCGTGCAGAAAAGGGACTGGCCGAAGGTTCCGGTCCAGTCGACGCACAAGGATGGCTGGCTGATCGCGGCCACCAGCGCCGTGACCGTGCGCTACCGCCTGCAATCGGGAGCATTTGCCGCTGCCAATCTCGAGGTGACCTGGAACGACCCCGCCGGCACCGCGCACGCGTGGCATCCGGGTGACAAGGACCCGCTCAACCTCGGGGGACTCCCCTATTCGCTGGACAACGTAAGCCAGGACAATCTCCCCGCCGGGCGCTCGGATCTGGAAACCCCCGTCAATGACATCATTCCGGGGATTGACGTGCTGCTCGCCGCAGCGAAGCCCGGGTTGTTGAGCCGCTCCGGCTACGCGTTCATCGATGACAGTCAGACGCCGGTGTGGAATGCGCGCCGAACCTGGATAGAGCCGCGGCAGCAGCCGGCAGATGCTCAGGACTGGTACTTCTTCACCTACAACGCTGACTACCAGAAGGTGTTGCGGGAGTACGCGCAGCTGTGCGGACCGATTCCGATGATTCCGCGATACGTCCTCGGTCCCATGGTGACGGACCTTAATTTCGAATACTTTCCCGACTCCGAGGAGTCGCGGCAGCCGGACTTCAAACGCTACAACCAGCAGCACCTCGAGGATGAGGTCTCCCGGCTGCGCCAGAACCTCATTCCGTTCGACACCCTGGTGCTCGATTTCGCGTGGCACAACTACGGATGGGACGGCGGCTATGACTGGAGCCCGCTCATCCCGCATCCCAAGGAGTTCTCGAGCTGGGTGCACAGCCACGGGATCAAGCTGAGCCTCAACGATCATCCGGGCTACGCCAACACTGACGAGAGCATCCTGTCGTTCAACGACAGCCACGCACCGCAGGTGCTGACAGCGCTCGGCCGTCCGCCACCGCCGCAGGCGTCGTTGAACCTGGATATCTCCAGGCTGTGGAAATTTGCCGCCGATCCTCACGATCAGGGCCTGAGTCGTCATTGGTATGCGGCGGATCACGAGGATGCACGCTGGAAGCCGATCCGCGTCGGGCTGTCCTGGCAAGAGCAGGGCTACAAGGGCTATCAAGGCGTCGGCTGGTACCGGGCATCGGTCCGACTGCCGGCCAGGCTCCCCGCGAAAGTGTATGTGTATTTGGGCGAGGTCAAGAAGACCTACCGGATATTCGTCAACGGCAAGGAGGCGACACACAGCAAAGTCCATTGGCCGCAAAGATTGACCTATGCCGACATTGCTCCCTACGTCATGGCTGGCCAGCAGAACCAGATCGTCCTGCGCGTGGAACCCGGCGAGGGTGATGGCGGCCTGCTGCTCGGCCCGGTCGCGATCAGGGATGTCGAGCCGTCCATGCGGATCTACTTCGATCTGTCGAATCAGGAGCAGGCGGAGATTTTCATGCGCGACCTGCATGGACCGCTGATGCAGGAAGGCGTGGACTTCTGGTGGGTCGATGGCGGCAGCGGTGCGGTTGACATGCCCGGCCTCAACAAGCAGCTATGGACCAACAAGGTCTTCTTCGATTACATGCAGCAGCAAACCGGCCGGCGCGGCTTCATCCTGGGCCGCTACGGCGACTGGGGCAGCGAGCGCTATCCGGCGTTCTTTACCGGCGACACGTATTCGCAGTGGCCCGTACTCGCCTACGAGGTCGCGTTCACGGCCCGTGGCGGCAATGTGCTGGTTGCCTACATCAGTCACGACATCGGTGGATTTCACGGTAAGAAGATCGATTTCGACCTGTATGCGCGCTGGATCGAGTTCGGCAGCTTCAGCCCGATCCTGCGGATGCACAGCGCTCATGCCAACCCCCGCGAGGGCAACCTGCGTATGCCCTGGATCTACGGCGCTGAGGGTATCGCGTTGATGAAGAAGTACTTCACTCTGCGCACGCAACTGATTCCTTACCTGTATACGTACGCATGGCGGGCGCACCGTGAGTCCATCCCGATATTGCGGCCGCTCTACCTCAAATACCCGCAGCTCGAAGAGGCTTACCGCCATTCGCACGAATACTTCTTCGGAGACGAGATGCTGGTCGCTCCGGTGCACGACCCAAGCGGCGATCAGACCATCTATCTTCCACCGGGCCAGTGGATCGATTTCTTCAACGGCAGGCGCTACGCGGGGGGCAGCACTTTCACCGCGCACTACACCGTGGATGAGACACCGGTATTTGTCCGCGAAGGAGCGCTCATCCCCGAGCAGGGCGTAAGCGACTATTCCAATGCCAGGCCCCTGGACACGGTCATCCTCAACGTCTACGGATCAGGCCAGGGCAGCTTCGAGCTGTACGAAGATGACGGGGTTTCGCTTGCCTACGACAAGAAAGAGTACGCCGTGACGGCCTTGACGTACGCCACGGATAGCAATGGCCTCCACCATCTCGTCATCGGGCCCACCCAGGGCGCATTTCACGGCCAGTTGCCGGCACGGTCATACGAACTACACATCCACGCGGCCGACAAACCCGCCTCGATATCCGTCGACGGCAAGGACCTCGGGCCGGGGACCTGGGATGCCGCGCAGGCAACGGCGATCGTAGCGCTGCCGAGGCGAGCCATCCGGGACAGGATCGAGGTGGCGTGGCGCTGAAGATTCAGGGCGCGCCGCCGCGGACGAGCAATCTTCTTGCGGCACTTGAGCCCGTTGCGCCATCTCTCTATCGTGTGACCCCCAGTGCGCGCACACCTAACGCGGAACCGCGCAGCTACCAACGAAGCAAGGTCATATTGAGATTTACCGACTCTGACCAGGACACTCCCCCCACCACCATGAAGCGTCTCTGGGCCTGCCTCGCTGCACTTCTATATACGGCTTCCCCGGCGCTCGGCGCTGGCCTGCCCCAGCCTGCCGACAGCCCCGCCGGGCAGCCGGCCTCTGCCGATGCCACGGCCTATACTCACTGGCTCGAAGAGCGCTCGATGCTGTATCAGGCGCAAGTGCTGGCGCAGCGTTACTCAGGCACCGCCCTGCAGTGGCAGCACCCTTACGGTAAACCGCAGCCGCGCGCGGCCGTGTCGCGGGCGTCGGTGTGGTTCACCGCCTATCCCGCCTCGACCATCGCAGCGTCTGCCGGCACCTCGGTCCTCGCCACTCTTGCGGATGAGCGCCTGTGGCGCGCGTTCCAGGCGATCGGAATCCAGGGCATACACACCGGCCCGATGAAGCGTTCGGGCGGCGTACGCGATCTCGCCTATACGCCCTCTGTGGACGGCAATTTCGACCGCATCAGCTTCGAGATCGATCCGGCGTTCGGCACCGAGGCGCAGTACAAGGATCTGGTCGCGGCCGCGCGTACCCATGGCGCTATCGTCATCGGCGACATCATTCCGGGGCACACCGGCAAGGGACCCGACTTCCGCCTGGCCGAGAGGGCGTACGCCGACTACCCGGGCCTCTACCACATGGTGCGCATCGAGCCTGCCGACTGGGGACTGCTGCCGCCCGTCCTCTCGGGACGCGACGCTGTCAATTTGAGTCCGGCCACGGTGGACGCCCTGCAGGCCAAGGGCTACATCGTGGGACAGCTCCATTCCGGGATATTTTACGAGCCCGGAGTCAAGGACACCGACTGGAGCGCCACGGATATTGTGCGGGGCGTCGATGGCGTGCAGCGCCGCTGGGTATACCTGCACTACTTCAAGCAGGGTCAACCCACGCTCAACTGGCTTGACCCGACATTCGCCGCCGAACGGCTCGTGATCGGGGACGCGGTGCACGAGCTGGGTGTGCTCGGGGACGGAATGCTGCGTCTCGATGCCAACGGCCTGCTCGGCATCGAGCGCGACCCCAATGGACGGGTCTGGTGGGCCGGTCATCCCTTGTCGCTGACGGCGAATCAGCTCATCGCCGACATGGTGCGCAAGCTGGGGGGATTTACTTTCGAGGAGCTCGCGCTGCCACTCGATTACATGAGCGAGATGTCGCAGGGTGGTCCGGATCTGTCCTACGACTTCGTGACGCGGCCTGCCTACGATGACGCGCTGCTGACCGGCGATGCGGAATTCCTGCGCCTCGTATTCCAGCTGATGCGCAACTACAGCATCGATCCGGCCCGGCTGATTCACGCTCTGCAGAATCATGACGAACTGACCATGGGACTCGCGCACTTCGCCGGGCACGCGGACGAGCCCTTTCCATTTCGCGGCGCACAGCTGACAGGCCAGCAGTTACGCGACCTGGTGCATCGGGAAATGTATGGCCGCCTCATGGGTGAGCGCGCGCCCTACAATCTGAAGTTCGGTGACGGTGTGGCGTGCACCAGCGCTACCCTCATTGCGGCCACGCTGGGCATCAGGGATATCTCCACGCTGAAGGCGGCGGACGTGGAGAAGATCAAGCGGCTGCACCTGCTGCTCGCTTTCTACAACGCCATGCAGCCGGGTGTGTTCGCGCTTTCGGGCTGGGACCTGGTCGGCGCGCTCACCCTGCCGGCGGCGGCGGTGCGCGAACAGCTTGCCGACGGCGATACTCGCTGGATCAACCGCGGCGCCTATGACTTGCTGGGCTCGAACCCGGGCACGATGCGCTCGGCGGCCGGTTTGCCGCGCGCCGTGGCTCTGTACGGCTCGCTGCCGCAGCAGCTCAAGAAGTCCGACTCGTTCGCCTCGCAATTGGCCCGCCTGCTCAAGGTCCGTGCGGATCTGCATTTGTACGCGGCACGGTTGGCCGACGTACCGGGCGTGCAGGCGAAGGGGCTGCTGGTGCTGGTGCACGAGCTGCCGGAGAACTCGGGACTTGAAATCACGGCGATCAACTTCGGGGATCGGGCGGTCGATGAGGCCGTGCCCATTCGCGGCGCGGCACCTGGTTCGAAGGCGATCGACGTCCTCGATTCACAGGCGCCGATGTCGGATATCGGCGCAGACGGCAGGCTGCAGTTGCACTTGAACGCCTTCCAGGGCAAGGCGTGGCGGATTAAAGGCTGAAATGCGCAGCGCAGGTGTGTTGGCCGCCCTGGCAGCCGCGGCGTTCGTTAGCGCATCGCCCGCAGCGCTGCGCACGCCGGATGCGGTCAGCCCCGTTGACTGGGTCAATACCTACATCGGCACCGGGGGCGGTGGCTCGGACTACGGCGGGACCATGCCGTTCGTCACCACGCCTTTCGGGACGACCAACTGGACCGCGCAGACGCGCCAAAACAGCATCAGCGTGAGCTCCTACGCGTTTGAGGACAACACCATCTCGGGGTTTATCGGAACACATCAGCCTGCCATCTGGATGGGCGACTATGGCTATGTGACGCTCATACCCGAGGTCGATGCCATAAAGACCTCACAGCAGGAGCGCAAGCTGCCCTTTTCGCGCGAACACGAGATCACCGCCCCTTACTACTATTCCGTCGAGCTGGACGCCGGGGCGTCGCGCCGCATCCGCACCGAAATCACAGCCACCGATCACTGCGGGTACCTGCGATTCACCTTTCCTGCGCATTCCAAGCCAAGCGTTGTGGTCGAGGCCACTCGCGCCCACACGCCGGGCTTCGTGCACATCGACGCCGCAGCGCACGAGATCGTCGGCTACAACCCCGATCGCATGGACGCCCATTTGATCGACCTGGTACTCCCCCATTTCAAGGGGTACTTCGTCGTGAAGTTCAGCGCGGGGTTCCGCTCGCTCGGTGTGTATTTAGGCGCAGACGTCCACCGCGGCATGGGCACCGCGCAAGGCCCGAACGCAGGCGGCTACGTTACATTTGAGACCTCGAAAGGCCAGGTCGTCGAGGCGAAGGTCGGGACGTCCTTCATCAGTATCGAGCAGGCGCGCAGGAATCTGCACCTGGAGATTCCGTCGTGGGATTTCGAACATGTGCGGGCTCAACTTAAGCAGACGTGGAATCAGAAACTCGCGGCTGCATCGATCGAAGGCGCTTCCGACGATCAGCGCCGCATCTTCTACACGGCGCTCTACCACGCCCTGCTCTATCCGAAGCTGTTCTCGGAGCACGGCCGCTACTACAGCGCTTTCGATGACAAAGTGCACCACGGGGTGTCGTACACGGCCTATTCGCTGTGGGATACGTTTCGCGCGGAAAATAGCCTCCTGACCCTGCTCGCTCCGGAACGCATCGACGCCATGGTGCAGGCCCTGTTACAGGACTACCAGGAGGGCGGTTGGATGCCTAAGTGGCCGAACCCCTCCTATACCAACATCATGATTGCCACGCATGCGGATTCGGTCGTGGCCGAGGCGATCAACAAGGGCTTCCACGGATTCGATTATCAGCTGGCGTATAGGGCCGTCTACAAGGATGCGATGACGCCGCCGGCGGGAGACACGACACGCGACTGGCACGACCGACAGGCACACGTGCCGTATGAGGCCCGCGCCGGCCTTACCTATTACAAACAGATTGGCTATGTGCCGGTGGACAAGACCGCGGAAGCGGCGTCCGCGACTCTGGAGGATGCCTACGACGACTTCGCGGTTGCACAGGTCGCCAAGGCGGTGGGCAAGGATGCCGACTATCGCTTTTTTATCGATCGTTCGCGTAACTATCGCAACCTCTACAATCCGGCGACCGGCTTCATGCAAGGAAGAAACGCAGACGGGTCCTGGGCAGATGCGGATGCCGGCTGGACCGAGGGCGACAAATGGGTCTACACGTATTCAGTGCTCCACGACATTCCAGGTCTGATGGCGCTGTTGGGCGGCGCGGAGAAGTACAACGCAACCCTGGACGAGCATTTCAGGGACGGCCACAATCACCATGACAACGAGCCCAGCCATCACTACGGGTACCTCTACGACTTCAGCGGCCAGCCATGGAAGACTCAGGCCCGGGTGCGACAGATCGCCAATGACTACTACACCAACACACCCAATGGCATAGCCGGCAACGAAGACTGCGGACAGATGTCCGCGTGGTACCTATTCACCGCGATGGGGTTTTATCCGCTGAATCCCGTCTCCGGGGAATACATGATCGGCGGCCCGCTGTTCACGAAGCTCACGCTCGCCCTGCAGAACGGCAGACGCTTCGTCATCTCGGCACCGCGAAACTCCCCGAATAACCTCTACATTCAATCGGCAAGACTGAACGGCAAGCCGCTCGATATTCCGATGGTCACGTACCAGCAGATTGAGGCCGGCGGACTGCTGGAGTTCGACATGGGCCCGACTCCTTCCACGTGGGGTTCCGCCTGGAGAGGCACCCCCCTTCAGCCGTAATCACCCATCTGCCGACCTGTCAGCCATCCGCGATACCTCTGATATGAGTAACACCGGAATTGCCTACCCCTTGCGCCGCCTGCGTGCCGGTATCGTGGGTGGCGGGCGTGGCGCATTTATTGGATCGGTGCATCGCATTGCCGCCGAGCTCGACGGCCAGGCACAGGTTATCGCGGGTGCAATGTCTTCTCACCCCCAGACCGCCCGCGAAAGTGCTGCCGCCTGGTTTCTCGAGCGCGCCTATACGTCCTATGAGGACATGGCCTCGTCCGAGGCAGCCGACAAGAACGGCGGCATTGACTTTGTCATCATCGCAACCCCGAATGATCTGCATTACCCCGTCGCGAGGGCCTTCCTTGCGGCAGGCATTCATGTCATCTGTGACAAACCCCTCGCGTTAACGGTCGCCGAGGGGGAAGAACTGGCTCGCCTCGTTGAAGCCGGCACGACACTGTTTGCGCTCACACACAACTACACGGGCTATCCCGCCGTGCGCCAGGCACGTGAGATGGTGCTTGGCGGGCAGTTGGGCGAGCTTCGCAAGGTCATGGTCGAATACACCCAGGACTGGCTGATGGAACCGCTGGAGAACCGCGGCAACAAGCAGGCCGCCTGGAGAACGGATCCGGCACGGGCTGGCCTCAGCGGTTGCGTGGGCGATATTGGTACCCACGCCCAGAATCTGCTCGAGTTCGTGACGGACTCTCGGATCGAGGCCCTGTGTGCGGACCTGAGCTCCCTGGTCACGGGCCGGCGTCTGGATGACGACGCCAATATTCTGCTGAGACTCCGTGGCGGAACCAAGGGAACGCTGGTCTGTTCGCAGGTCGCCTGCGGTGAGGAAAACAGGCTCTCGATTCGTGTTTATGGATCCCAGGCGGGGCTGGAGTGGCATCAGCAGGATCCAAACACACTCATCTATAAGCCCGCTGGCAGGCCTTGGGAGCGGTTACAGACGGGGCAGAGCTATCTGAACCCCTCGGCTAAAGCTGCGACTCGAATACCGGCCGGTCATCCGGAGGGCTATCTCGAGGCTTTTGCGAACATCTACCGTAGCTTCATGCAGGACGTGCGCCGAGTCGGACTGGATCAACCACCGGTGCGAGATTACCCCGGGGTACAGGAGGGCCTGCGCGGCTTGCGCTTCATCGCCCAGGCGGTCGCCAGCTCGCGGGCGGGGGTGGTCTGGCTGAGCTTGTAGCGCATCGCGCCGCGGTGATTCTCGAGGACATCCCGTGACCAGAATGACCCGATTTCGTCTGTGCACCATGATGTTTCTGGAGTTCTTCATCTGGGGTGGCTGGTTCGTCACCATGGGGAGCTACCTGGCCTCGAGTCTGCACGCCAACGGAGCGCAGAGCGCGCTCGCCTATTCCACGCAAGCCTGGGGTGCCATCATCGCCCCGTTCATCGCCGGGCTCATCGCGGATCGTTACTTCAATGCCGAGCGGCTGCTCGGCGCCTTGCACATCGCCGGCGGCCTGCTGCTGTACGCGCTATTCAGCGCTCGAGGCTTCAAAGCCTTCTATCCCTGCCTGCTCGCGTACATGATTCTGTATATGCCGACGCTCGCGCTGGTCAACACCATCTCGTTTCGGCAGATGGATGAGCCCGCCAGACACTTCTCCCGTGTTCGCATGTGGGGCACGATCGGCTGGATCGTCGCCGGCTTGGGTGTCAGTTATCTGTTCGCCTGGGATTCACCTGCGGGCATGGCACAAGGCTCGCTTGGCAATACCTTTCTCATGTGCTCGATTGCCTCGATTGCGCTCGGCATCTACAGCTTCACGTTGCCGCGCACCCCGCCCCTGCCTAAGCCCGAGGAACAGGCGCGCCTCGGGCACGTCCTGGGTCTTGATGCACTGGTCCTATTGCGGCACAAGAACTTTGTGGTGTTCTTTGTAGCGTCGATCCTGATCTGTATTCCCCTCGCGTTCTATTACCAGAACGCCAATCAGTTTCTGACGGAGATTCATGTCGCCAATGCGACCGGAAAGCAGACCATCGGTCAGATGTCGGAAGTGCTGTTCATGTTGTTGATTCCGCTGTTCCTGAATACCTTCGGCATGAAAACCACTCTGCTCCTGGGTATGCTGGCCTGGGTCAGTCGGTATCTGCTGTTCGCTTTTGGCAATGCGCATGGACTGGCCTTCATGCTGATCCTGGGTATTGCGCTGCATGGCGCGTGCTATGACTTCTTTTTTGTCTCCGGCCAGATCTACACCGACTCCAAGGCGGGCGCACGGCATAAAGCTGCAGCCCAGGGCCTGATAACCTTGGCGACCTACGGTGTCGGCATGCTGGTCGGGTTCTGGGCTGCCGGCCTCATTGACGATAGCTACTCCGCCGGCGGCGCGCATGACTGGAAGTCCATCTGGCTGTACCCGGCCGCCTTTGCAGCCGTGGTGCTCGTGCTGTTCGCCGCGACGTTTCGCAATGAGAGGGTCGCGTATGCCACTGCGCACTAATGTTTTGCGGGCGCCATTGAGCGCTTGGTTACTTCGGAGCACGCCACCTTGAGCGAACGCGCCAGTTCACCTGTACCGCCATCACTGGGCAGAGAGTTCCGGCCGAGAGCGATGAAGCTCAGCATACTTACGGCGGCGTTACAGGAATTGACTCCCCGCGACCGGCGCGACGCCGATCCGGATGTGGCTATCGAGGAGTGGTTGGAGTTTGCCAGGCAGATCGGTTGCCCAAATATTGAACTCTCTGCGGCCCTGCACCCGACGGAAAGCGATGTGCCGGCGGCGGCACTTCTTGATCCTGTGGCCAACACCCTGGATCTGCGCCAGCCCTTCAATGCTGAACGCGCCACACGCGTCCGCAGGACAATGCAAGCCACGGGCGTAGGCCTGTCGGATCTCGCCTACTTCGACAACATGCTCGCCGCAGATGAATCAGTGCGGAGAAAGAAGCATGAACTGATGCGGCGCGTCTTTGACGCCGCAGTACTGCTCGGGACCGATGCGGTCGCGGGCTTTGTCGGCCGCAATCCGCTGTTGGGAATGGACGCGAATCTGGTGATGTTTGAACAGGTGTTCGTGCCGCTGCTGAAGGAGGCCCAAGCCCGCGGGCTGACCTTTCGGGTCGAGCAGTGTCCCATGCCAGGGTGGAATATTACCGATGCGTGGCATAACAACATTGCCTATGCTCCGGGTCCGTGGATTGCATTGCACCGGATCTGTGAACGGTACGGCGTCGGCGATCAATTCCGCATCCACTATGATCCCTCGCATGCAATCCTGATGGGGCAGGACTCGCGCTCCGTGTTTCAGTATCTGAAGGACACAGGGTATAACTTTCTGATCACCGGCTTTCATGTGAAGGGCCAGGTCATCGATTCGCGCGGTATCTCAGCATGGGGCTACGGTGGCCAGACGATGCAACGCGGCGACTGGCACGGGGACCGGCCGAGCGCCGATCCGGCTCAACAGCGCAATGCCTGGAAAAAGCAAACTGTCTTTTGCGAGCACGAGCTGCCCGGCACTGCGCGCCATGATCCGCTCGCGTATCTGCAAAATCGATCGGTAGACTGGCTGGACCATCAGCTGGCCGCACGGGAGCTGCTCAGCATCGCGCCGGAAAAGACCTTCCTGGTCGTGGAACACGAATATCCCAAGGCTCGCGTACAGGACAAGGCACGGCTGGCGCCGATTCTGGCCGGGTCCCTCGCCTTTACGCGCGCGATTGACGAGGCCGCCGCGGCGATGTACGCCCTCCAGCATGAGGTGCTCGCCGCCCAGGGGATATCCGTGCAGGGCATCGGCCGCGAAGCCTATCGATCCTGAACTGATCGAGTGGTATCGGTATGCCCTTCGTGACGGCGAAATCCCAAAGGGACGCCTACGATGTCATCGTGGTTGGCTCCGGGGCCGCTGGCGGACAGTCAGCCTATACGCTGTGTATGGAGGGTGCGAAGGTACTCATGCTCGAGGCCGGGCGCAGGTATTCCCCCGAAACCGAGACACCCATGTTCCAGACGCCGGATTTGGCGCCGCTTGCGGCTGTCGGTACACCGCAAAAGCCCTTTGGCTTCTACGACGCGACGTTGGACGGGGGCTGGGAGGTACCCGGGGAGCCTTATGTGCGCGCGAGCGAAGAGGCTGCGGGTCGCTTCGAATGGTGGCGGGCGCGCATGCTGGGTGGTCGCACCAATCACTGGGGGCGAATTTCGCTGCGCTACGGTCCGTACGACTTCAAGCCGCATGGACGGGATGGGCTGGGGTTCGATTGGCCCATCGGCTACCAGGACATCGCGCCGTACTACGACAAGGTCGAGTTGCTGATTGGCGTATACGGTAGCAACGAGGGCCTGGAGAACACGCCGGATTCCTCACCGGGCTGCCTGCTGCCGCCGCCCAAGCCGCTGGTGAGTGACCTGTTGATGGCCCAGCGAGCCAGGCGCCTCGGCATACCTGCGATACCGGGCCATCGAGCGGTTCTTACCCGGCCGCTTGATTTCAGACGTTCCCCGTCACGCCTGCATCCGGGCAATGTCACGGCGCAACAGATCCTGGCCGAGGACATGCGCAAGCGCGCGGCCTGTATCTGGGCGACACCGTGCGGGCGCGGCTGCTCTATCCGCGCAAACTATCAGTCGACCACGGTGCATTTGCCGCCTGCGCTGGCCAGCGGGAACCTCGATATCACGACCGACGCGATGGTCTACGAGGTCACGCTCGGGCCCGACGGCCGGGCCAATGGAGTGAGCTTCGTTGACCGCACGACCGGGAGGCAGCAGCACGCGACCGCACGGGCAGTGATATTGGCGGCGAGTGCGTGCGAATCGGTCCGTATTCTGCTCAATTCCAAGAGTGCGAAGTTCCCCGATGGGCTGGCCAACTCAAGCGGCAAGCTGGGGCGATACCTGATGGACACGGTTGGCACCACCGTGCGGGGGCAGATTCCCCTGCTCGAGAGTCTGCCGCCGCTCAACGAAGACGCTGCAGACGGCGATCAGCTGTATGTTCCATGGTGGCTCTACCGGGAGCAGCGCGCCGGCAAGCTGGGCTTCGCCCGGGGCTACCACATTGAGTTCGGCGGCGGCAAGCGGATGCCGGGGTACGGAACTGGGGCCGGAATCGAATGGCTGACCGGCGGCAGCTACGGGTCGAAGTTCAAGCAAGACGTGCGCCGCTATTACGGATCCTTCGTCTATTTCGATGGGCGCGGCGAAATGATCCCCAATGATCACGCCTATTGCGAGATCGATCCGAGCGTCAAGGACAAGTGGGGGATTCCGGTGCTTCGTTTCCATTGGCGCTGGTCAGAGCACGAGCTGCGCCAGGCCGTGCACATGCAAAGAACCTTCGGGGCCATCATCGACGCCATGGGCGGCCGCACGCACGGCGCGGTGGAGACTGACGGTGCCAAAGCCATCGCTCCCGGAGGCTCAATCATTCACGAAGTCGGCGGGGCGATCATGGGATCCGATCCTGGGACTTCGGTGACCAATCCATGGTGCCAGACCTGGGACGTGCAGAACCTGTTTGTCACCGACGGTGCCGTGTTCGCCTCCAACGCGGACAAAAATCCGACCCTCACGATCATGGCGCTGGCGTGGCGCGCGGCAGACCATATCCTCGAGCGCATGCAGCGCAAGGAGCTCTGATGGATCGGCGCACGACAATGAAGTGGGTGCTGGCCGCGAGCGCGGCCTGGCCACTATTCGGGCGAGGTGCAGGGCGAGCCGAGCCGGCGCTGACGCTGCGAGGCTACGGGACGGATCCAGATCTTCTCGCGGTTTACCGACCCGGCGAGCTGTGGCCGCTGACCTTGACGGCACCACAGCGGCGGCTCGCGGGCATTTTAGCGGACATCATTATTCCGGCCGACGACCACTCCCCCAGCGCCTCGGCCGTCGGGGTGGTCGAGTTCATTGATGAGTGGGTGAGTGCCCCGTATCCTGCCAGTCAGCGAGACCGGCCGGTCGTGCTGGGCGGTTTCGTGTGGTTGAACGACGAGGCCGCACGCCGCTTTGCCAAGGGGTTTTCGGATCTCGCCGCCACTGAACTGCACGGCATCTGCGATGACATCTGTGACGAATCGAGTTCGAGATGGCGTGATGCGGCGCGCTTCTTCGCGCTCTATCGCGATCTGACCGCCGGCGGGTTCTACACGACTCCCGTTGGCCGCAAGGACTTGGGCTACATGGGCAATGTGCCGCTGGCAAGTTTCGACGGTCCGCCGCCAGAGCTGCTCAAGAAGTTGAACCTGCCGTAACAGATGATCCCTGACAGGTGTGAGGCATGAACAACATTCATCTGTACGCCACCATGCTGGCTCTTTCCTGCGGGGCAGCGCTGATGGCTGCAGCACAAGCGGCCAACGCGCCCTCAGCACCCTGGCGTTCGCTGCTGCAGGAGGACAGCGCGCCCGACTGGCGCGGCTGGAAAGAGCCCGGATTGCCGCCGGGCTGGCACATTGCCGGCGGGGTGCTCTCCAAGGAAGGGCCGGTCGACGATCTGGTCACGAAGGAAAGTTTCGGAAATTTCGAGCTCGAGCTCGAGTGGAAGATCGGCAAGGCGGGCAACAGCGGTATCTTTTACCGCGGCACACGCGAGTACGATCATATCTACTGGAGCGCTCCGGAATATCAACTCCTCGATGACGCGAACGCGGACGACGGCCGCAGTCGCCTCACGGCCGCCGCGGCCGCGTACGCGCTCTACGGCGCACCGGCCGGGATCGTGCTGCCGTTCGATCAATGGAACAAGACGCGCCTCGTCGTAAAAGGCAATCATGTAGAGCATTGGCTCAATGGCCGCAAAGTGGTCGACTATGAGCTCAAGAGTGCCGACTGGAAGAGCCGGGTTGCCGCAAGCAAATTTGGGGAGTACCCCAACTACGGCCTGGCGACGGCGGGCCTGATCGGCCTGCAGGGCGATCATCCGGGAGCGCTCGCGGTGCGTAACATCCGGATTCGGGAGCTACGTTGACAGGATCCGCGTCCCAGAGGTCTCCATGTCGGTAATGCTGGCTGAGACTATGCGCCGCATCAGCGGCCTGCTGCAGTCCGGTCAGTACGGCGCAGCGCACGCGCAATTGGAATCGCTGGTAGCCGCAAATCCCACTTACCTGGAAGGGCTGCGGCTTCTGGCTGGCGCCAAGCAGGCGTTGGGCGACAGCACGCAAGCGGAGTCCCTGCTACGGCGCGCCCTCGAGATCGACCCCCGATCGACTCCCACACTGACCACCCTGGCGGAGTTATTGCTCCTCTCGGGTCGCAGCGCCGAGGCGGTACCCATGTTGCAGCGTGCAATCCAGGGCGCCCCGCCTCATCCCCGGGCGGCGCTCTTGCTGGCCCGCCATTACCTGGACAGGGGACAGCCGAGCCTGGCGCTCGAGGTTGCCGCACCCTGGTGCAATAGCGGTAAGGCCGATATCGAATTGGCCGCGCTGCACGTCGCTGCATACGCCGCTCTGGGTCGTCAGACCGACGCGATGGCTTTCTATCGTGATCTGGTGGCACGCGCCCCGGACAACCCGATCGCGACCCATACCCTGGCGGTGGCATTGAATGCGGCCCGGCAGCCGGCGGAAGCCGAGCGTGTGGCGCGTCAGGCGCTGCTGCGCAACCGACCCACGGCGGCGCTGCACTACACCCATGCTCTCAGCCTCCTCAGTCTGGAGCGACTCGATGAAGCCGAGCTCGCCCTGCGCGAATGCGTCCGCTTGGACCCGCGCCGTGCCGAAGCTCACGACCGGCTGGCCCAACTTATCTGGATGCGCAGCGGCGATATCGCGGACGCCACAGCGGGTCTGCAGAGTGCGCTCGAGAAATTCCCCGACGACGATGCGCTGCGGGGCGCCAAGGCCGCCTTGCTGCAGGGAGCGGGTGAGGCGCGGGCTGCCTTTGCGTGCCTCGCCGAGCGGGCCGCCCGCCCAGAGTGCCAACCTGGCCTGGTGATCCGCGCAGGACTGGCAGCGCTGGATTTTGACCCGGGGACCGCCCTGGCATTCGCACAACGAGCCATGCGGGCACAGCCCAACAACCACACCGCCCGCAAACTCCTGTGTGCCGCCTGTCTCGGCGTCGGGGACGCGGCCAAGGCGCTGACCGAGTGCGCCACCTTGCTGCAGGCCACGCCCGACGATCAATACCTCATTGCCATGCAGACGACCGCACTGCGGCTGTTGAACGATGCCCGCTACGAGTCTTTCTGCGACTACGACAAGATGGTCTTGTCGACGCTCCTCGAAGTGCCTGAGGGTTGGCCTGACCTCGGTAGGTTCCTGACAGAGCTCGCCGCGCGCTTGAGCGCCCTGCACAACCCGCACGGGCATCCACTGCTGTACCAGTCGCTGCGCCGGGGTACCGAGACCACTCAGGATCTGTCCCGCAGCCAGGATCCCGTCATTCAGGCGCTCTTTCAGGCCTTTGCCGCACCCATCGCGCGTTATCGTGATCAGATCGGCCAGGGGACCGATGCCCTACGGCGTCGCAATCGGGGGCCGACGCGATTCAACGGCGGTTGGTCGGTGCGCCTGCACCGGGACGGCTACCACACGAGCCACGTTCATCCCCGGGGATGGATTTCCTCGGCATGCTATATCCAGCTGCCTGACTCCATGACTGCAAAACACACGGCCGAGGGGATCCTCAGCTTTGGCGCACCGGGCATGCTCACGACGCCGGCGCTTCCCGCCGAGCTGTCGGTGCGGCCGGAGATCGGCCTGCTGGTGCTTTTCCCGTCGTATTTCTGGCACGGCACACTGCCCTTCCACAGCGACCAGGCCCGCCTGACGGTTGCGTTCGATGTCGTCCCGTACACGGGCGCCGCCCGGGCCTGATCACCCGCGAATATGAAGGGCAAGAGCTCCCCTCACGTCGCCGTGCGGGGAGCTCGTCTCAGTCGCGCTACCAGAGGTACTTGGCTGTCAGGTTGGCTTCGCGGCCAACAATCGAACGACCCATACCCACGTTGTTCTGCACCGTGTTGCCGCCGAATCGGGCATTACCCTCGGTCAGCCCGATCTCGTTGGTGAGATTTGAGCCGAGCAGCCGAAACTCCCAGCTGTCCCCGACCCTGGCGTCGATGCCTGCACCCAGGTCCCAATAAGCGGGCAACGGTGTCAGATTCGACTCGTCCTGGAAGCGCTTGCCGATGTACTCGTACGTCACTTGCTCGGTCAGCGTACCCCAGCTGAACTGTTGCGTGTCGCCCGGGGTGACCCGGTACTGATACTTCGGCAAACGCGCGAGCTGGTTGCCGTTAATCGCGCCGCAGACCTTATTGTTGTTGATGTCGGTGTACGTGAAGCAGCCCTGGAAGTCCTTGTAGTGAGCATTTTCGTAGATGCCGTTGACCGTGATCTTGAAGGCCGCCAGCGGTTTGTTATCACTGGTCGCGAACGGATTCACGCTGCCGACGACTCGCCCTCCCCTGGATGTTGACCCAAAGGTGGAAGCCGGGCCGATCGGCTGGCCACCGAGATCCGTGGGCGTATAGGAAATTCCCTGGAACTCTTTGTCGTAAACCGATGCGTCGACGTACGTCCATTGATTCTGAATCTTGAAACCGAACTCGTAGTTCTGCACGGTTTGCAGGGGCACTAGATTGGGACAACCGTTTTTGGGGGGGTTTCCGGAGATGTTGCAACGGACATCGTCGAAGTTCTTGAGAAGCACGCCATTGTTGATGCGCACGTAGGCGCTCATATTGTCGCTGAACTCGTAGTTCGCGCCCCCCGAAAACGTCGGCCTGGTGTTGGTTCTACTGCCGTGCGAGAACGTGCCGTTGGGCAATGCGACCGCGTTGTCCCACAGGTCGAACACCGACCCCAACTGAACCGGCGATGTGTTGCTCGTCTCCTGAGTCAGGCTGATGTGCTCGAGGCGAGCCCCGGCATCGAGCAGCCAACGATCGATCTTCCATGAGTCGGACAGATACCCGGCAATATTCGTGGCGCGGCCGTTCTGGAGGATGTTGTAGCCCCCGTTGGCGTTCGCGATGCCCTGCGGGCTGCTCACCTGATATTGATTTCCAGCCGCGTCGACGGCCGACAGGATGATCGGGCTCGCGTTTGGCACATTGGTTGTCAGCGCGTTCCCGCCCAACGACCAGTTGTCGTTGTCGGTGTAGTGGGCTGCATACAGGCCAAGGGTCAGGGTATTGCCGCTGAATAACTCCTTGTTTAGACGGAATTCATCGATGACGCTCGTGAGCTTTTTCTGCACCAGCCAGACTTGCTGCAGGATCACGCTTTGGTTGGGATCCGCTGCCAGACCGTCTGGATAGACGGCCTGGACGGGCACCCCGATCAATGCAGTCGGCCAGGTCGAGGCCGAGGTCCGGCCTGAAATGTAGGCCGACACCGTCGTGGGGTTCCCGTTGTTGATCATCGCGTGCGTATTCAGGTACCCGCCGTCAAAAATGAAATTGTTGCTGATGGACCAGCCGTTGCCGAATGCCTGCTTGAGCTCCGAGCCGAAATAGCTCAGGTCGCCGCCACGACCATCGCTGATGTCGTCGTTCTGCAAGCAGTTGCAGCCCGGATCCGCTATCGAGATATTCTGCAGCTGCCTGCTGTTCCAGGTGGAGTTGAGCTGATTGAAACCGGGATACGTATGAATTGTGCCGTTGGCGACGGTGTAGGGAAAATCGGCGACCCACTGATTCTTGTCGTGCATGGTTCTGGCCCAGAACATGACCGAGCCATTGTCGAGGTCGTGTTTCAAGGTAGCCGTCAGCTGCCCGCCGATGTCGGACGGATATTGCGGATTTCGCACCCCGTCGGACTTCCGGTAAAAGCCGCCGACGCTGCCGTACCATCCCTCGGTCAGCTTGCCGCTTTGGAACACATCCACACGTCCCAGCGCCCCGCCCCCTCCCTCGAAGCCGTAGGTCACGCCCAGGGACCCTGTCGGCTTCGCCGAGCCGGTCCGCAGGATGAAGTTCGCCGTCGCACCCGGCTGGGCCGGGCCGAAGAGTGCGGAGCTTCCGCCCTGGACGATCTCGACGCGCTCGACCGTGTCGTCCATCCGGAACAGAGAGCTGTTGTCCATGAAGGACAGATAGGGGGAGCCGTACAGGGGCGAGCCCTGGACCATAGTGGTGAAATACGGGGAATCGCCGCCACCGAGAGGAAAGCCGGCCACGTCAATATTGACGCCCGTTTGTCCGCCCGATGCTTCCGGCCAGACGCCAGGGGAGAGTTTGTAGATTTCCGCAGTACTCGCGGGATTCGCCATTGCAATATCGGCCTGGGACGCCGATACGATGCTGTAGCTGGCGTCCAGTTTCTTCACGGCCTGCGCCGTGGCAGTCACCACGACCTCTTGCAGCAAGTCGGCGCCTCCCGCGGTCGCTGCCGCCTCCTGCGCGTAGGCCGCACCGCCAGAACCGTAAAGAATCCCGGCCACCGCGGCGGCAACGCCGCTTGCGGCGCCGATCCGCGGCCACGGCCGTCGCGCGAATGATGTGGCTGCAGGTAGCGCAACGACGGGTGAAATGAGTGCTCGTCGTGCCAGCCGGGCACTCCTGCGGAGCGCTTTGTTGCTTTTCACTCTCATGAAGATCCCCCTCCCCGAAATGCTGGTTGATAAAGCGAATCGGACCTGCAAGTCGCCGTAATAAGGGATGCCGGCTGCTTGTGCTCTACGTCCTGCTTGCGACCCTCGCGCTGGACTTAGGCTCGTCGCGCCTTGGCACCGCGGGAAACTCTAATTCGAATGATTAGCATTAACAAGCCTTGTTGCGTATTTGCAACGAAGCTCGGGGCCCGCGCGAGCCTGCATCGGCCGAGCTTCAGCACATGCATCGGCTGCCAGCGACGCCGCGGCGCTACATGGTGCCGGGCGTCCGTGCGGTGATCCCGGGTGGGGTATCGCCAGACTGTACCTGTTCGAAGAAAACCAGCTCTGAGGAGAGAGGCCACTTCAGTGTCACGGCAACACCCTGCCGCATCAGGACCTCGCCGGTCTGCACGCGGTTGGCGGCCGCACCCTGATCCTGGAACTTGAGCGCGTAGCGGCTCCCGGGCGTGAGTCCGCGCAGGCGAAAGCGATGTGCAGGCTGATCCGGCGCTGAGCCGCGGAACGCATACAGCACGCCCCGGCCGAGAGCGGCCGAATAGTATTCGATGCCGTCCCAATGCACGCCGTCGGGGCGCTGTGACACGTGATACAGATCCGCCGCGCGGATCAGCGGCCGCAGCGCCGACTTGTAGAGCGCCAACTGCACGCGCGCGTCGGCGCGCTGCCGCGCACTCCAGTGGCTGGTGTCGAGCATCAGCGAGAACCAGCCGAGCATGCCGCTGCGCAGCTGGTAGCGAAAATTCTCGATGCGCGGCGCCGGCCACTCTGCCACGTAGCTTTCCAGCATCGCCGGCGGCAACACATGACTCGCGTCGTAAAAGGCGCGCCGGTTGGAGAGCGGATCGTACGAATCGGTGATGGAGAAATAGTCACCGTGAGCGGCGCTGCCAAAATCCACCATGCGGCCGCCGTCGTTGCACAGCTCCAACAGCAGCTGCGGGTGACGCTCCCGTAGCCGCTCGTAGATCTGGTAGTACGCGCGGGTGGCGTGATCGCTGACGTCGGTCGAGTTGGAACCGTCGACCCACAGGTACCCCGAATCCTCGTAGACGCGCTCACTCGACGCTTGCGGCGGCGCGGCAAGATGGTCGACGCGCGAGCTGCCTTGTGCCACCAGGTAGCCGTCATGCTCGAGCATATCGAGGTGATAGTCGCTGACGATGCGTTCGAGTTCGTTTTCCGCCCACGTCTTGGCGGCGGGGAAACCCAAATCGATCGTGATGCCCTTGAAGGGTTCGGTGTGCTTCCAGCCAGCGGGCGGATCGGCGATCAGCCAGTCACGTATGGCGGGATCGTAAGCATTGAGCGCGCCAGGCTGATTCGACGTGCCAGCCTGCGTCCAGTCGATCCACAGACCAAACCTGAGCCCGTGACTATGGGCGAAGTCGGCGACGCTCGCGATGCCGTGCGGAAACTTTGCCGGGTCCGCGTGCCAGTCGCCGACGCCGCGAAACCAGCCCGCATCCAGATGGAACATCTCCAGTCCGAGCTGCGCCGAATCCACGATCATGCGACCCGCGAGAGTTTCGTCCACCGCCATGCCGGTCCCCCAGCTGTTGTTGACCATCAACGGGTACGCCGGGTCGCTCAGCGTGCGCGGATTGTTGAGCACTTCCCGCACCCAGCGGCGCAGGATGTTGCCGGCTCCATCCGGTCCACCTCTGAATGCGCCGATGAATATCGTCGGCGTGTCAAAAGTACCGCCGGGCAGCAGGCGGGTTCGGTAGGGGCCCGGCACGGGATTGAGACCTGCGTCGCCACGCAGTGAGGCACCGTCGCGCTGCAGCGCGATCCGCGTGCGCCCGCTGAACTCGATGCCGACATACCAGCCCCGCCGAGCGCCACCAGGCTCATCGACCAGGAGATAGGGAATCATCTCGCGCGGCTGGTGGGCGATGGGGCGAGCGTAGGTGCTGGACGTGCCCTGCCAGGTATCGCCGTCGTGCAGCGCGTCGAGATGGGTGCCCTGAGCGGATGGCGAATCGGCGCCCTTTTCCACCCAGAAGCGTTCCAGGGCGGACTGCGGATCGATCATCCAATCAAAACGAAAGCTGGGCTGCAGCGGCAACCACACCGTTTCGTTGCTCAGGTTTTGAATCGAGAGGCTGTGTTCGATCGGGCCATATCCGGCGCGCGCGCGCCAGCGCCACACCAGGCTGAGCCGTGGCGATTCGGTGGCGTACACCAGCTGAATCTGCTCTGATTCGAAGCGGCTCGAAGCGCGTTCCAACCGCCACACCAGGGGCTGCACCGCGCCGCGAACCTCGACGTGATCGGGTAGCGCTTCGTCGGTCCGGTTCTTCCAGACCATTGGGCCGCGGAGCCCGAGCGTGGTCAGTCGCGGAGCCTGTTCCCCGGCTTCGACGGCAATCACCGTGTCGGCAGTGGCCAGTTCTCCCCCTACCCCGCGCAAGTCGCACGCGTGCGCCATACGCATCAGGCCCAAGCCGACCACGATCGCCGACGAATAACCGAGCGTCTGGCACGCCAGTCGCCGGCTTCGGGCGCTTTGCATTATTGGATCATCGCATAGCGCGGGCATTGCTGGCCGGTGCTGCCGCAGCGGGGGTATCGTCTAAGGTACCGTTCCGGAACACCGGTGACGGCCGGCAGTCGAACGGCTAGTGCGGGCCGGCACCCGCGGCGGAGGTCGACATGCGCTTCAAGAATCCGGGCGAGCGTTTCGTTCACAGGCAGGTTGCGGGCCTCGCGGCCGTGGCCGCGTTGACCTGCGCATCCGCGTGGGCGAACCCGCACTCGGAGCCTACCGCAGGCGCAGGCGCGGTGTCCGCCGTGTGGGCGCCGAAGCAGCTCAACTTCAATTACCGGGGATTCACCGCGATATACTCCTGCGACGGGCTGCAGGAGAAGATGCGACGGATTCTGCTTCGGCTCGGCGCACGAGCGGACCTTCAGGTCCGCGGTTACGGTTGCACGCGCCTCGCGGGGCCGGATCCGCTGGCCGGCGTCAGCATCAGGATGAATGTCCTGCAGCCGGCGGTCGGGCAGGCGCGACAGGCCATGCCGGCGCACTGGGAGAAGGTCAACCTCCTCACCGACTACAACAACCGCGATCCTGTCGACGCGAGCGGTGATTGTGATCTCATCAACGAGATCCGGCACCAGGTGCTACCGCTGTTTGCGACGCGCAATGTCGACTACAGCGCCACCTGCGAACTGCACCACCTCGTGCCTGGGGGCACGCGGCTAATGGCGGAAGTGCTGGTCCCTGACCCGGGCGCGGCAGCCGATTCTGCAATCCGGTAAGGCGTTGGCCGGCCGCACGGGCTGTAGTCAATGCACCTGGCGCGTCAGCCGCACCACGCCGCCGGCATCGCGCGCGATGCGAATATCCAGGCGCTGGCCGCGGAAGCTCAGGTTGCGCAACGTCAGCGAAGTCCAGCTGGCCGGCAGAACCGGCGCATACGCTTCCACGAGCCCCGGCTCGCGGATGCGCAGTCCGCTGAAGCCGTAGATGAGGCTCTGCAAGTATCCCCCGGAGCCGGTAAGAAAATACCCGACATTGTTGCGGGCCGTCTCCGTGCGCACGTTGAACGGCGGCTTGAGCGTGCCGCCGGTGAAGTTGGTGGCGAACCAGGCCGCGGCATCGGGTTCACTCCCGATCGTGTCGGCGGCGATCGAGCGCGGGGCGATGGCCATGCTGGCCGCACCAACCCGTGCGGCCGAACTCGGGCGAATGCCATGCTCGTAATCATTGCGCCGCAACTCCTCCCCCATGGCGAGATCCAGCGACGGGAGGAACAACAGCGCCATCGGGCCGCCGCCGAAGTCCTCGTCGCTGCCGCCGGCCACGGCGGGGTCGAAGGCCAGGTGACGCTCGCCGCCCGGGGCGAGCGGGATATACAGCCCCCGGGCGATGCGGCTCCAGAGCGGATCGGGGCGCTCACCGAGCACGCCTGCGGCGGCGGTGGCGATACTCAGGGACTTGGCGGCCGATACATTGGTGAAGGTATCGTTCGGAATGTCGGTGTTCGACTCGGCAACGGAATTGACATGCGTGATCTCGTAGCGATGCCCGCGCGCATCATAGCTGGCGCGGCTAGCCCAGAAGCGGGCCACCTCGCGGATCACCGGCCAGCCGTGCGCTCGCAACCAGTCGCGGTCGTGCGTGGCCAGATAGTATTGCCACTGCGCGATCGCGACATCCGCATTCACATGAATCTCGGTCTCTCCCAGGACGTAGGCAGAGTGCGGAGTCTGTTCGCTGCCGTTCTCCGGGTCTGATTCCCAGGGGTACATGGCTCCGTCGAAGCCGCGCTGCCGCGCCCGTTGCCGTGCCGCATCCAGGGTGCGCTCACGGAACGCTACCACGGGTTTTGCACGCTCGGGATGCAGCAGCAGCAACGCCGGGAATATCCATGTGTCGGCGTCCCAGAACACATGACCGGCGTAACACAGAGTGAGCCCGCAAGGGCCGGGCGACCACCCCGTTTGGGCCGTCGAGCTCGCCAGCAGGTAGTACAGCTCCGAGTGAGCAACCTGCTGAGCCTTCGGATCCCCCTCGACCAGGATGTCCGACTGCCACAGCCCATCCCAGGCCGCGCGATGCTCGTCCAGCAGGCGAGCGAAGCCGCGGTCGCGGGCCTCTCGGGCCAGAGCGAGATCATCGGTTGCGGTGCCGCCCCACCCGGCGCGCGAGGCGGCGACGAACTTGGTAAAGACATACGTCCGGCCCCGCTCGACCTTCAGGCTGACATCGAGCGCGAGCCGATAGCGGTCACGGTGGAGGGTTACCGTCTCCGGCGGCACCCCCTCCGGCAGGGCTACTGCGGCGGCCATGGCCATCGGCAAGCCCTGCTCCGCCTCCCCGTCGAGCCACAACGACAGCGAGCCGCCATCGCCCTCGCTCGCGCGCACCTCGGTGTAGCCGGGGTACCAGACCGCCTCGCGGTCGGACGTGGCCGGCGCGCGCGGCTCGAGCGACAAACCATTGGCCGCGACGGCCTCCTCCATCTCGGGGCCGCTCATCTGCCCGAGCGGAAAGCGCGGCGCGTGGGGCGCCCACAGCGTCAGCGCAAACGACAACTGCACCACGCCGTCGTAGTCCGGCGTGATCCTGAGACGACTCGCCGCCAGATGCGGGGATGACTGACTCACCAGGGTGATAACCTCGACCGCTGTTTCCCGGCGGCGATCGAGGTAGCGATAGCTCGTCGTCAAGGTCGCCTCATGCAGGTCGAGGGTCTGCCGGTAGTCCTTGAAACGCCGCTCGTTGAGCGGCGCTCTGTTGAGCCACGCCTGACCGGGTCCGGCCGGACCCGCGCTGAAGTCGATCTCGGTCCACCCGGGAACGGCCGCCGGGCGCGAGATATCTCCCGCAGCGTAGTCCATGAGTGCGACCACGTAGGCCCGCGTGGCCTCGGTGCCCCGCGGCGCACTCAGCGTCGAGATGTAACCGTTGGCGAGATAAGCCGGAAAATATCCGGGCAGATCCTCGAGCCCGGCACTCAGGCGGAAGCTCGCATCGGTCTCGCCGCGGGCGCTCGCGGCGGCCACCAGGAAAAGCGCGTGCAGCACGGCGCGCGCGGGAGACCAGGCTCTGCGGATACGACTCATGGCTGGAACTACCTCGCTGGCAACTGCGGGGACGCGGGGTCTGCCCGCAACACCCCAACCTGCGCAGCGGAGGATGCGTTCAGCGCGGTGTGCGGAGGCTTCACGGCCAGGTACACCGTGCTCCACAGCTGCGCCGCGTTGGACTCATCTGCGTCCGCGGCAGCGGCCCCGAATGGCGCCACCCGATAATGGCCGGCGGCAAACGACCACGACCACAATTCGGAATTGTTCATGGAGCGGGTCGCGTTGATGGCCGACCACAGAACCTGCTGCGCCTCGAGGAGGTGAGTGCGCAT
>Ga0210394_10000779_pt1 | contig 59392 bp, 57 predicted proteins | sample IncBWC12MmetaG_FD_160121 | JGI IMG/M metagenome (GOLD analysis project Ga0210394, IMG submission 160121) | Forest soil microbial communities from Barre Woods Harvard Forest LTER site, Petersham, Massachusetts, United States - Inc-BW-C-12-M | ecosystem: Environmental > Terrestrial > Soil >...
CGTCGGTGAACTTCGATCGCTTCATCGGTCCCCTTCTCCTTCGGCCCCTTGGGCCGCCTTCTGGAGGACTTCGACTGCGACTTTAGTCCAGCTCTAAACTGACCTCAAAATCGGGACTCAGGTCACGCGCCAGTAAATTTCACCGCAATCATAGTCTTATCGCGGTGGGACTTTTTGGGTTACCCGCAAACTTACCCAGCATTCCAGAGCACTGGTGTGATCGCGGTTGGTACCGCGTGTTATGTGCTGATGGTACCGATGCAGCCATCAGTAGTATCTAAGCCGCGTGTCCTGGGTGCGTTCTAGATGCCTGCGTACCATTCGTAGCCGCGATCTTCCCAATAGCCGCCTTGACCGTCGGCGATCGTGTGGAAGCTCTCGACAAGCTCAATCCGCATAATGTACTTAGCCATCTTGTACCCAAGCTGCCGTTCGATCCGTACACGCAACGGTGCCCCATTTGCGATGGGTAGCGCTCTGCCATTGAGCGCATACGCGAGAATGGTTTGAGGGTGATAAGCGTCGTCTAGGTCGACGCTCTCGTAATAGCGAGCACCGTCGTCCATGACGTCAGCGCAATGAAACACTGCATACCGGGCGCCTGCGTGTGGTTGAACGACAGCGAGAACGTCGCTCAGGGGTACTCCGGTCCACTTTCCGATCGCGCTCCAGCCCTCGACGCAGTCATGACGCGTTATCTGGGTCCGACTCCGCATGGCGCGTAGCCGAGCAAGCGTGAAATCGCTCGGCTGATTCACGAGGCCGTCTACACGCAAAGACCAATCCGCGAACTGGTTTGCGGCGAGAGCGCGATAGGCAGGGTCATCTGGATTATCCGTTCCGTTGCTGCGGAACTCGGGTGACAGGTCGGCGTCGGTGAACTCCTGCGCCATCGACTTTCGCGACGTGATCGAGCGCTGAGCACTTCGGTTCAGCTGCTCGCCGGTCCCGAGGATCTTGGGAAACCACTGCGTGTTCGATAGCCGGTCGCAGCCAGTCAACACTGCGGCGCAGGCACCACCGAAAGCCGTCTTAAGAAAGCTTCTTCGGGACGAACTACTTGGCATTTGGGTCCCGATCCGTGCGCACTACATAGCGCCCGGTAATCATTGAGCGAAGGTTGTTCCAGACGCCACTCACGAGAACTTCGAACACATGCACCAGGACAAACAGCACGATGGTCCATGCGAGGATGAAATGCAGTGTGCGCGTAGCCTGGCGACCGCCGAAAAGGTCGATCCAGCCGGGCCATGCAGAATCAAGCCGTGGCGACATCCCTAAGCCCATCAGCACGATGAGCGGCAGTAGAGCGAACATCACGAGCAGATACGTCAGCTTTTGCAGGACATTGTAACGTCGCGCAGCCTCGCCCCTGGGGTGACGCAAGCGCAGATGATCGAGAATCGATCGGCCAATAGAACCCCAGTCGTCCCTGGTCGGCAGCAGCACTCGGCTGAAATGGCGGGTCACAAGCGAGTAAGCGATATACAGTGCGCCATTAACGAAGAACACCCATGCAAAGAAGAAGTGCCATCGTCGGCCCATGGCCAACCACTGCGGACCAGGAATCGTCGCCCAGCTGGGGAAAGCGCGGGCCGTGGGAGCGTCGCCCGAAATCCCGAGCACTCCAGTCGTTTTGAAGTCCTGACCCAGAACGCGCGTTACGCCAATCGGTGACCCGTCGCTTGCCTGCCTTGCGCCGATCTGCAGCACGGGCGGTCGGCCCGAGTATGACGATTGACCCCAATAGAGCGCCGGGTGCGCGTTAAAAATCTGCAGTCCGCTCATTAGCAGCACGGAAACTGCGAGCACATTGATCCAGTGCATGATCCGCACGGCCAACGGGTGGCGAAGATACACGTAGGAATCGGAGCTAGATCGCATAATCCTGCAGCGTTTCGGTCGGAGCTCTCATGGCCGCCATTATTGGCGCATCCTTTACGGCTGTCATTTCGGCTTGCTCCAGCCTTTAACTTCTTTAGTGTCGGACCACCTCCAAGTCTTGATGGCTTTCAGTGTCATTGGCAACTGTAATGGGGGTCAGAGACAGCGTGCGTGACCGCAGCGCACGTATGCGAGATCCGATTGATCGTGCGGTCTTCCGTCGATACCGCGACCGCGCGCAAAAATTTCAGCATGGGCAGAAAGCGCGAGATTAGGTCGCTGCCGTCCGATATGCATCGCACAATTTCCGGCACTGCGCGGCATAAGCCTGGTCCTCATGACGCAAGTCGCAGCTCTCCGCTGCTGGCAGCCGAGCCCGCGCTAAAGGAGGTTGGTTCATGCCGTCGCTGGTGAGGAGACCGACTGGGAGGCACGGGAAACCGCGTGCTTTAGGAGAAAACGCCGGCGGATCGTAAAGCCGAGCCGCCGGCCAAGGTGCGGAGCGTGGCGCCGGGGGGTCAGACGTGTGCTCCGCCTCGGGCAGCAATTGGCCCGAATGATTAAGACTTCGGCGAGTCGGATCGCGATAGCTCCGCAAGGTTGAGGCGGCTCCTGAGCAGCTGGCTCTTCCCCGAAGATCCATTCCTTCCCAGTTCTCCCGCCGCGGCGACACGTGGAACCCTAGCGATAGGGCGCGATGCCGTTCACTACATCAGCAACGCCGGGTACCTGACGTGCGACCGACCCCGCAGTCGCTTTTGATACGTCATCAAGCCTGCCGTATAAATAGACGACTCCATCCTTCGTCTGGACTCGGATTGAGGAGCCCAACTCCGGATGACTTTTAAGCGCCGCTTCCACGGCGGTCGTGGTCTTCGCGTCATTCTGACAGCTAGCGGAGTTACACTTTCCAAGTGTTTCGCATCCGTATAGAGCGAAGCTGAAGACAAGCGCGCATGTAAATGCGTGAACTCGGGTGGAAACTTTCATTTTCGGCGTCCTCTGTAATCGGTTGCTCGGCAACAAGTAATTCCCTCTGGGTGCATCACGGCGATCAAACGCACGCTCAAATCCCTCTAACGGATCACGCTGGTACCGCGTGCTAGTCGTTGATACGGATTTTCCACAGCGGCCTTGCGGATGGCGGTAAATGGACTTGGAGGTCCGCAGTTCACCCCCAACCGGCCGGTGGTGAATGACCGCAACGGGGTCGCCCAATTCACATTTACGGTCCTATCCATTGTGCCCAGCTGCCGAAAGGATCAGCTCGGCAATTTCCTGCGGATGGGACAGTAGCGATACGTGACTCGAGGCGAGTTCGATCGTCGTCGCCTTCATTCGCTTGGCCAGAAATCGCTCGAGCTCCGGATTGATGGTGCGGTCGTTCGTCGATACCTGGTACCAACACGGCTTGTCCCTCCACGCTGCCGCTGTCGTCCTTCCGGTGGCTAGCGCGTCGGCACCCGGTCCCTGAACCGCGTAGAGCGCCCGTGCTCTGGCGGGCTCAAGGTCGCCGGCGAAATCCTTGAGGAAAGCTTCCTCGCTTAACCAAAAGAAGCCGTTGGCCTTTACCTGTCCTGCGCTGGCGGGTGGCTTGGGAAACTTTGCGGCAAGTGCGCCGAAGTCTTCGCCGGCATCCGGCGCACGAGCGGCCACGTAGACAAGTGCCGAGACAATGGGATCGGTTCCGGCCTCGCTGATGATGGTTCCGGCGAACGAGTGACCGACAAGGACAGTCGGCCCCTCCTGCAACGCCAGGATGCGGCGGGTCGCGGCGGCATCCTCCGCAATCGACATGAGGGGATTCTGCACGGCCGTCACCTTAAGACCGGCGCTCTGCAAGTGGGGAATGACTTCCAGCCAGCTAGATCCGTCCGCATAAAGACCGTGTACCAGCACGACATTCTTAGCCATGGGGACCTTCCTCTCTGTGCTGATCGCCGGCGTCACAGCCGCGGCCGCTCCGGCGGCGAGCAGTGCGTTGAATGTTCTACGAGTAACCATAAATGCCTCGGTGTCTGCTATTTACTGATGCTGATGTTGTCCACGACCGCGGTCACGCCGCTTGCTTTGTGGGCGAGCGATTCGGCGGCCTCTCGCTGCAATCCTGAATCAACGATGCCGGTCAAATAGACCACGCGGTTTACGGTCTCGACGTACACCGTATCCGTACCCTCCAGGTCTGGATGCCGCGCTAGAGCCTGCTTCACCTCCGCGGTGATCTTTGCATCGCCGGGGCAACCGCCGTCGCCGCACTTTTCGTATCCATGGTAAGCAGCGCATCCGGAAAGGGCGCCAGCCAGGACGAGAGTGAACATCGACGCCCGAATCCGTCTCGGGTTTTTGGGTTTAGAGCGTAGTTTCGCATTGGCTGCTGCAACGCCGGCAGCGGCTGTGAAACTCTTAGTTGAGTCGCTGGATGTCAGTAAACGCACGGTTACCTCCTCCGTAGTCAACACAGCAAATTAGAAAATGCTTTCGATGAAAAGCGGGGACCTACGCGAACACGTGCGGCGGCCGCCTAAGCGACAGAGTCTCAGTCCGCACGGTTTCTGAAGACGGTTGCTTCGCAAGAACACCGGAAATTGCCGATCGCCTAAACGCTGACTATGGGCGATCGCCCCAGCTTCACGATCCAATTCGGTCATAGGTGCTCTCCTCGCTGGCGAAGCGCCCCGACCCATTCGTGGCGCTGTCTTGGAGATCCGATTGGAGCACTGGCATCACGGAGAAGATATTGGACGATGGTGGGGTAGGCCTTACGCGGAACCGTCCGTTTCCCACGTCTTACGGAATCTCTTGACAGCCCATGTCTAGGCCAACGACGCGCATGCGAAGCTTCGGCACTTTTTCGCGCGGCTGATCGCCTTCATAGAGACAGTTCCACACGATCGGGTCCGCATGGATGTGTTCAATGCGGTCACCTTTGGACTTCGAAATGAACTTGTTCGAAGGCAGCGTGTGCAGCGAAGCGGTTCGTTGCGGCGTGTTGGCAGGCCGCGCAGTCAATCCGGCCGCTGCCAACAGATCCTCTTTGTCAGACACCCGCTGCGTGAGGGTCTTGCAACTGCAAAGCGCAATGCACGCCAAAAGGCAGGCGATAAGGAGAAAGTGGGACGACGTCGGAGACAGCGGTTGGTCGATGCCTATGTCCCCCGGCCTGTTCGGATCGCCGGCGGCCGGTGGGAAACTCCTGAAAGCTGCGATCGACGGCATCGCGGGCAAGCTTTCAGGGGTAGGCTGAGGCGAGCAAGCGAAAATAAGCGCGGGCGAACATGGCGTTCTCCCTAAATCGATGACGCGACTCTCTCGGCAGGGACAAACGCGGCGGCTTGCGCCGCGTTCGCTCTAGCGGCCCGTCGCTCAACGCCTGAAGAACGCCAGCAGGTCCGGGTTGATCGTCTCGGCCTCCGTGGTGGGCATTCCGTGTGGAAACCCCTTGTAGATCTTCAGGGTGGCGTTCTTGACAATCTTCGCGGTAAGTACGCCTGCGTCGGCGTACGGGACGATCTGGTCGTCATCGCCATGCATGACGAGGGTCGGGACCGTCATCTTTTTCAGATCCGGGGTGAAGTCGGTCTGCGAGAAGGCTACGATGCCGTCGTAGTGCGGCTTCGCGCCGCCCATCATCCCCTGGCGCCACCAGTTCTGAACGACCCCCTCTTGGACCTTCGCGCCGGGACGATTGAAGCCGTAAAATGGACCGGCGGGGACATCGCGGTAGAACTGTGCGCGGTGGTTGGCCACCTGGGCCTGCCAGTCGTCAAAGACCTTCTTCGGCAGACCGCCCGGATTGGCCGCCGTCTTGACCATGATCGGGGGAACGGAGCTGATCAATACGGCCTTCGCGACCCGACTTTCACCGTGACGGGCGATGTAGCGCGCCACCTCGCCGCCGCCGGTGGAGTGGCCCACGTGGATCGCGTTCTTGAGGTTCAGATGCGTCGTCAGTACGGCGAGGTCGTCCGCATAATGGTCCATGTCGTGTCCCTCGCCGGTCTGAGTGGAACGCCCGTGCCCGCGGCGATCGTGGGCGATGACGCGGTACCCCTGGTTCAGAAAGAACATCATCTGTGTGTCCCAATCGTCCGCGGAAAGCGGCCAGCCGTGACTGAACACGATCGGCTGTCCCGCGCCCCAGTCCTTGTAATAGATGGAGACGCCGTCTTTGGTCGTGATTGTGTCCATGGAATGTTTGCCTCTATTAGGAGTGAAGGACTCGGGGACCTTCTGCGCTGTGCTGATCGCCGGCGTCACAGCTGCCGCTGCTCCGGCGGCGAGCAGTGCGTTGAATGTTCTACGAGTAACCATAAATGCCTCCGTGTCTGCTATTTATGGAATGTTTGCCTCTATTAGGAGTGAAGGAGTCGGGGACTCAATGACATGGTTAGAGAGAAGCTGATTCTGCGCGGCGAAAAGTTGCTATCGACTGTGCCGACGGATTACGCCACACACGTGGCGGCGGTTCTATTGCACGATGGTCGGGGGTGAACCGGGTCGTTTTGACATGAGACGTATGCGACCGTCTTCAGATCCCCCATACGCGCGGCCGCACAACGCCGAAGGCGTCGCAGTCGCCTCGAGGGAGTTACTTTGAGGTTCACACCTCTCCGCGCGTTTTCGGGAATCTCAGACGGGCCCTTGTATAGCCTCCCGACGAGCGAGCCCTCATCCGCTTGTTGAGACTCAAGCAGCTATTTCGAAGCTGTGCGCCAGGAGGTATCGCCGGCAAGAGAAAACCGGTTGTTCGACCGCTTAAAAGAGATTCCAGCCGTTCGTGAAGCTCGCCGGAAACTGTAGTTGGACGCCGGTGAAGATCTGGTAGTTCGGTGCGCCCAGGCCGGTGCGGTAAAGGGAGGGTTGGACCTCGGCATAGATGTTCAGCGTGTAGCCTCCATCGAGCTGAATTACCTTTCCGGGGCCGAACCCGACTGGCACGACGGACGTGTGGTTGGCTGTGAAAGTCATGGCGGCCGACGAGCGCAGGTAATATCCATGAGACAGATTGAAGAAAATTAGCGGCTGCGCGACGGTCGCATGAGAGCTGACCCCGGACAGCGTTTGCTGATAAGTCGCCAGCACGCCAAGAAGACCCCAGCTTTGAGGTGCAAGGATGATACCTGCGGCGCCAGCTTGCAGCGCGTTTGTGCCGAAATTGCGGTTGGCGCTCGTCGGAATCGCGACGAGAGGTCCAAGACCGAGGGTGACTTTCTGCGGCAGACCGACGTCAAAGTGGCCGAGAGTGAAATTATAGATCTGGGTATCGCCGAGGCCGGTACGCGGCCCACTTGTAGCCGTCGGGTTTGTGACGAGCGACGGAATGATGTGCATGATCTGCTGCACGCCGGCGATTGTGAACGGAATAATAGCCTTCGCCACTCCGTTCTCAGCATTGCCGCTGACGTTGTTCAAGGACGGCGCGTAGTAATTCCAGTATTGCAATGTAAACAACGGTTCCGCGGGATTGTTTGCCGCATTGGAACTGCTGCTCTCGGATTCGCTGTCGGGCCTCGTCTGGTGGGATGTCTCAATATCCTCCGCTTTTGCCGCTACTGCCCAGACAAGATGTCCTGACAAAACTAAAGCTACGCTGCAAATTCGCATTGTGTCCATCAAACGTATGTTCTCCATGCAATAGGCGGCCATCCGTAACATGCGGCCATCATCGGATTCCCGGTCACTTGCGCCGCCATGTTTCTGTGAGGTGATTGGAGCACGGGGACGAAGTCGGGTCTCTTGGACGAAGGTGCAGGGACCACCCTTGGCACGTACCGTGAAAAACGGCCTGTGGCCGAAATTGGAATAAAGAGACCCGCGCCGGTTCTTGCGACGTGCTGCGCCCGGAACTATTGCGAACCGAACGCGGCCGAACAATCGGGTAAACGCGCCGCGCGTTGCCGGTCGGGATACAGCCAGAGCGGGAGTGGCGTAGGGCGATCCGCACGCCCGTTTTTCGCTGCATCTCCGGGTTGGCTCGAGCCGGAGCACTCGCATGACCCCTTAGGATTCAGCGGCCCGTGTCCTCGTATCCGGTTGACCTTGTCGGTGGAACGGACGGAGTTACGATTCCCACTGTGGCGGTGATTCCGGCGACGAGCCGCACGTCCTGGGGCACATTGTCGATGTGAACATGCACCGGGATGCGCTGCGCCAGACGCACCCAGGTGAAGATCGGATTCACGGTCGCAAGGCCTTGCTGGTTCGGCTGCGCATTCGGGATGTTGATTCCTCGAGAGATACCGGTGACATGCCCGCGAACGACTTGGCGATAACCCATCAGTTGGATGATTGCCGCATCGCCGTCTCGAATCGAACGAAGCTGGGTCTCCTCGAAATAGGCATCCACCCAGAACGAATCCGCATCGACAAGAGAGACTTCGCTCTCCCCGATATTGGCGAAGTCCGCCCGTTGGGCCAGCAAATTCGTTACCCATCCATTAACCGGAGCGCGAATCTGGGTCCGCTCGAGATTAACGCGCGCCTGACGCAGGTTGGCTATCGCTTGTCGAACCTGCGCCTGCGCGATTGCGGCTTTGCTTTCGTAGGTCTGTACCTGCTCGAGCGCGACGGCATCGACTTTATTGAGCCGTGCCCTGCGTTGTGCTTCGCGGGCGATGTTATCCGCGTCGCTTTGGGCCTGTTGAAGCGCTGCCTCGGAGCGAATCACCGCTATCTTGTAGTCGGTCGGGTCGATCACCATCAATACATCCCCCTTGTGCACGAACTGATTGTCGGTGACTCGCAGTTCGGCGATGCGTCCAGATATCTCTGGCGCCATCGTTACGACATAAGCGCGCACCGTTCCGTCGCGGGTCCAAGGGGCTTCGACATAGGCGCGCCACATAGCTTGGCCGAGCACGATGGCGAGAGCCACGCTGGCCAAGGTGATCAGCAGCGAAAAGGCTGGTCGGCGTAGACCGGTAGTAATTGGGCGCCGTGCGACACAACCGTTCTCCGCAGGCTGCCTTGGCGGGAAGGGGGCGGAAGGCAGTGTACGACCGACTGTCGATGCCTCGCGGTTCGGTTGGATTTCGCCGTCCGACATGGTGGGTTCTAGCGCACGCTCAAGAGCACGATTGATGACAGTAGGATCAAGTAAACGGCAGATACAAATAGCGCCGGGTGCCAGACATACCGTAGGAGACCGAAGCGATCGGCGATGCGGCGCAGCGTGATAGTCGCGAGCCAAGCGGCGACCATCATCACCGATATGGGTGCGACGTAGACGCCGAAGAGGTTGACCTCGGAGAGCCTCACTTGGAACTCCCGGCGTCGAAGTAAAGCGCATGTTGGGCAAGTACTTCCGACAAAGCGAGAAGATTACCGCGGGCGCGGAGTGCGAGGCGTAACGCCCGCCCCTGCATCGGAATCGACGCCAAGGTTCGGTCGAGCCGGGCAAGCTCGTCGCGTGCGAGGCTGCTGTGGCCCTGCGCCAGGGCTTTGAGCGCGGGCTCAAGAGCCGGAGCCAGATCTATACGGCGGACGATGCGATGTAGGCGGATTATTTCGGTACCGGCCGACAGCGCGGCGAAGAGTTGCGCGCGGTCGAGTGGCTGAGAAGCGTCAGGCAACGACACGAGGCGGACGTAGACACGGCGTCCCCAATCGTCGCACTTCTGCGGGACGGGACCTCCTGCAAGGCGGCGCAAGTCCCGTAGTGTCAGCCTCAGGAGTCGGCGCGTCGCCAACGCCGACGGTAACGGCGGCACCAAGAGGAAGGAAAGCGCCGCGAAGCCGGCGCCCGTAAAAAGCGCAAGCGCCGAGTTGTAGAACTGGATCGAGTCGTAGCTCGGCGTGTTGACTGGCGCAATCAGCGGCACGATATTTGTCGCGATAGCGCCAAACAGCGCGGCCTGCCAACGCTGGACGCTCAGGGCGCCCACTGGTACCAGAAAACTGGCCATCACAGCGCTGAAACCGAGGAAGGTCTCCACCCGCGGCAGCATTGCAAACGTGACGATCGCGGCGCATATCGTGGCAAGACCACTACCGGCGAAGAAACTCAGTGCACCGCTATACCCGTGATCGGCCTTCGCTCCGTACAGAATCACGGGGATTGCCGCCCATGTAATGGTCTGAGCGCCGCTGGGCCATCCGGTCAGTATCCAAAAAAGCTCAACGGCGCCAAGGGCGATAAACGTGCGGCCCGCACTCACGAGAGCCGGAGCCCAGTCTGCCACGTAAAGTCGAAAACGATCGTGGCGCGGAGGCTGTTGCTCGGGACCAGCCACGAGCAGCGCGAGCCCATTGAGGGCCGCCGCGAGACCCACAAGAACTCGGGCGGTTTGGCCGATTAACAGCTGTAACGAGGGCGTTCGCACCGGTAGTGACAGCAGAGAGCGCAGCGCCTGCTGACACATTCGGCGCATAGCGACCGGATTCGCCAACCACTGCGGCTCGTGATATCCCGGGCCCGCTCGTAGCGGGCGCGGGATTCTTTGCAGCACTTCGGCTACCTCGTACTGCGCCTGGCGGTCGTCCGGCGGCGGCATGAGATGATGCGCGACCGCCCTCCAACCCGCCAGAGCACCGAATAGGCCGCTGACCGCTCGCTGCAGGAGCGGTGAATAGTAGCGAAGCTCAGAAGATTCGCCGATCGCTTCATCTATGGCAGGATCAAGCGCAATAACCTGTCGAATGAGCTCGCCTCGAACCGGCCGAGTATCCGGCCGCTCGGGCCTGCTTGCCGCCAGCGTGCCCGCAAACCGACCTGCGATTTCGGCCGACAAGGGTGCTAATAGCAAAGCGAGTCGACGCCGCGCGCCGCCGAAATCGGTGAGGGCGAGGACGATTCCCACGGAGACGATACCAATACAGATCTCGCTCGCACGGTAAACGGCCAACATGAAAGCTTGCACGTCCGGACCACCAGTGGCTCCAAGCTCATCACTCGCAATGATGGCGGCGGTATAGCCTGCGAGCGCCGCCGCGTACGACGGGAAATTGCGCAGCAGCGTCGCGACCAGAGCGCATCCGGCGCACCAAAGCGCCAAGACAACAAGGAATGCAGTGCGGTTCTGAATGAAGCAGCCCGTCAGTACCACGATGGCCAGCGCGCCCACCACGGTGCCGATCATCCGGTACCAGCCCTTGCGCCGCGACGCGCCAAGGCTCGCTTGACAGACAATCCCCGCTGATGTTCCCGCCCAATATGCGCTGTCGAGTTGCAGCCAGAAAGCGATATACAGCGCAAGAGACACCGACGCCGAAAGCCTGAGGCCAAACATCAGAGCCGGAATCGACGCGTTCACTCTTCCTTTCCACGGGCCGGGCTGAACGTTGCCCGCCACCAACGCGTTTAGGCTTGCTCCCCGGGTACCCATGACGTATTCAGGGCAGGTGCGTTCGCGCGGCGGCGAAGGTCATCGCTCAACGGGCGGCGCAATTTGGGTCGGCAGGCACAGCGAGCACGGTCCGTAGGCTACCCGCCCCATCACGCGCGAGGCGCCGCCAAGGGCACGGCCGACGATCACCGGCACAATTGCGATGACGCGCCTTCGCGCCTTCGCAGCGCCGCTTCCAGCGCTGCTAGCCGTCCTACTCGGTACGCCTTAGCGGTCATCGCCACCTCCCGCTCGGATAGACCTCACTGATCCCGACTAACGACCGGTGTCTTGAGGCGATTGATCAAATAATTATTCATCTCAATACCTCCGGTCCAATTGGACTGCGGTCACCTATTGAATCCATTGGAGCACCTAAGCGCACGCAAACCCATTGGACCATGGTGCGGGCCGCAGGCCGCGCAGGGCTGAGAGTCAGGCGCCGGCTAGGGCTCCCGACATGATCGCCAGTTTTGATAGGCGCGCGCATACCGCCGAGATGATGGCGCCGCTCAAGCCGCATCGCTGCAAGCGGCGTCGCCAGTCTGACGCACCGAATTCCCAAATGGCAGAGAGATACGCGATCGCCTGTCGTCGTCGGTGACCGAAGCGCGGGTCGTACCCGACCATGGTGCAATGGAATGGGCGCCGCGCGTCTGGTGTGATCGCGACGTGTTTTACAGCCGTCTTCTAAACCGAGTGCTCCTACCTAAATGACGATGCTCGCAACATCGGCTTTGCGCGCCGGGAAGCACTCTGGAGAGTGACTATGATAGACACCGTTTTAGGCGCGGTTCTTCCGATGGTCGTGACGCTGCTGCTCGGATTCGTGGCGGCGTGGCATCACGATTTTCGCTCCACGGATGCATCGATCCTGAATCGAATGGTGCTGGTTTATGCCGTGCCGCTCGCTCTCTTTGCCGGGACGGTGACTACCTCGCGCGCCCAACTGACTCAGGACACTCCACTCGTCATCGCGTTGTGCGTGGGCATCATTGGATTGTATGGAGCAGTTTTGCTGGTGTGCCGACTCGCTCTACGCCTGCCAATGAGCATCAGCGCACTGGCGGCCCTGTCCGCTGCCGCACCTGCGGTACCTTTCGTAGGCCCAGCCATTCTTGGAGATCTCTTCGGAAGCGCCAGCGCTATTCCGATCGCGATTGCTAGTCTGGTCATCAACCTGACGGTCGTGCCGGTAACGCTGCTCTTGCTCGAGTTGAATTCCACGGAGTTGGACTCACAGCAAACGAGCGTGGGCGCAATGGACGCCAGAGCCTTGGCACCGCATCCGTCGTCGCAGCTCTCGATTCTCACCGCCAAGCTCGCCGAAACCGTTAGAGAGCCGATCGTCTGGGCACCGGTTCTTGGTTTCGTGTTCGTGTTAGGCGGTCTGCACATCCCGCGGCTTATCGTCCACTCACTATCCATGCTGGGACAGGCATCCGGGGGTGTCGCTCTGTTCGCCGCCGGAATCGTGCTCGCATCGGCCCCGATCAAGGTCAACCGCCGCGTGCTGTCGATCGTATTCCTGAAAATCATCCTGCAGCCCGCGCTGGTGCTCGTAGCGTTGCGATGGCTCGGCTATCGCAATCCCATTGTCAACGAGGCGGTGCTGACAACGGCAATTCCAGTCATGCCGATCGTGATCATGTTTGCTGTGAAGTATCGCGTCGCAGTGCCAGAAGCAGGTTCTATCGTGCTCCTCAGCGTGCTCGGCTCGGTGATCACAATGGGGCTCTTCCTCGCCCTCACATCCTAGCAATGGACCATCCACTCAAAACGGAGGATTCCGTCATGACCGAAGTCGAAGCTCTCGCTAAATACGCAGCCCGCGCCCAGTTCGCTGACCTCTCGAGCGATTCACGCAGGCAATTGCCGATCCACATCCTCGACTGCCTGGGTTGCTGCATCGCCGCCCTCGGCGCAGGTCCGATCAATGCTTGTCGCGAGCAGGTTGCGGAGTTCGGGGGGTCGGGTCCAAGCACGCTCATCGGCGGCGGCAGCGCCAACCCGGTGTACGCAACGTTCTGGAACACCGCACTGGTGCGCTATGTCGATTTCATGGACAACTTCATGACGCAAACCGAAACCTGCCACACGGCGGACAATTTCGGCGCGGCCCTGACCATGGCCGACTATGTGGGTGGCAGCGGCCGCGACTTGATGCTCGGTGTGGCATTGGGCTACACGGTCCAGTCGCGCTTCGTTGATCACGCGAACTTCATGACCCGCGGATTGGACCACACATCGCAATTGGCCTTTTCACTCAATGCGGCGGCCGGACGACTGCTGAGCTTAACCGAGCGGCAGATTGCTCATGCGATTGCAATGGCGGGGGTGAGCGATGCGTCCTTCGCCGTCATTCGGGCGAAGCCGCTATCCCAGTGGAAGGGCCTCGGCTCCGCGCAGTCGGCGCTCGGCGCCATGAATACGCTCTTTCTCGCGCGGCGCGGCGTGGAGGGGCCACTGCAGGTCATCGAGGGCGCGCTGGGTATTGACCACCTACTCGGGATGAAAATTCACGTCGATTGGGACCATGAGGGGTACGAGGGTGTTCTGGGGAGCACGATTAAAAAGTACAACTCGATGATTCACACTCAGTCCGCGGTGCATTGCATGGTCGAACTTGTCAGAGACAAAAAAATCGACCCCGGCAAGGTGGTTTCCATCGAGGCAGAGGTGTTCCAACTTGCCTATGACTTCGCCGGTGGCGGCCTCTACGGCATCGATAAATTCATCCAGACGAAGGAGCAGGCCGATCACAGCCTCCCTTATCTGCTCGCCGTGGCCCTTCTTGACGGCGATGTGATGCCGGCGCAATTCAAGCCCGAGCGCATCGTCAGGCCCGACGTGCAGAGCTTGCTGAAGAAAGTTTCGGTTCGGCCGAACCACGAATACACCGAACTCTATCCCCAGAAAATGCCCGCCAAGGTCACCGTCCGGCTGCAGGACGGGACAGTGTTCGAGCACGAGGTTCAGGACTACCCAGGGCTCGCTTCCCGTCCCTTCACGTGGGAGGAATCGGTCGAGAAGTTCGACAGACTGGTCGCTGGCCGGGCCGACGAGGGGCTAAGCCAGGAAATTAAGGATGCCGTGCGCTCGCTCGAAAGCATCCAGGTCAGGGATCTCATGAGATTACTCAGCTCCGTCAAGGCACAGTCAGCCGGAGCGACGGCGCAGACTAAGTATAGCCCGCCGGAAACTGTCCCAATCCGCTCTCGAACGGCTCCGACAGCGGCCGATAGCACCCGCTCAATGTAAAGGAGAACTTCGATGACTATTACCCCCGCTTTTGTTCGCGAAGTCTTCAAAGGTCTGGAGAATGGTGACGGCACCGCCTTCTTTGAACACGTCGCAGAAGATGTCGACTGGATCGTAGAGGGCACTCACCCCCTCGCCGGGCACTACCCCAGCAAGCAGGCGTTCATTGCAGGCACGTTCGACAAGCTCGCGCAGGTTCTTCCGCAGGGCGCGCAACTCCATGTAGAAAACCTCATCGTCAAGGACGATCAAGCGGTGGTCGAGCTTCGCTCTTTGGCGACGGCCAAGAACGGTATGCGATTCGACAACCGTTACTGCTGGGTCGTGTATTTCAAGAACGGAGTCATCGTACGCATACGCGCGTACCTAGACTCAGCCATGGTCGCCCGATTGTTCGAGGAGAACCCGCTGCGTAAGGCGTCGTGACCCCCGTCCTAAACTTGGGGCATCTCGAGGCTTGGTGCAGATTAGAACATTTGTTCCACGTTTGAGTCCGCCCCGCGCGCGATCCTCAGTTTCCCTGGGCACTGCCCTCCGGCTTAGCCCATGGCACCCGGGTCGTCGCGCGGGGGCAACCTCGAGGGCTGGTGATAAGCAGCGGGCGAGTACAGAGCAGTTGATGGGAGTTAGCTTATGTTGGCGGTTATCGCAACGGGTCCCTGTCCTGCATGAATTTCCTGGCGCTGCTTACGTTAGGGATTTGCAGTGGGATCGCCGCCTGCTCTCTAGCACCCCGTTATCAGCGGCCCGATACGGCGGCTGCGCCCGCCGCATATCGGGAAGCAGAAGTCGGTTGGAAACAGGCGACGCCCTCAGACACCGAGCCAAGGGGGCCATGGTGGACGGTTTTTCGGGACGGACAGCTCGATGTACTTGAAACCCAGGTAACGGCTGCCAACCAAAGCCTCAAGGCGGCATTTGCCCACCTACAGGAGGCACGAGCGCAGACACAAATCGCAACGGCCGGCCAGTTCCCCAAGGTAACGGCCGACGCCAGCGCCACGAAGACTCAGGCATCCTCGAACTCGCCACTCCACAATCCGAGCATACCGCGGAGCTACAGCGATTTTTTTGCGGGGGTGACCCTGTCCTATGAAATCGACCTGTTTGGCCGGGTACGCAACACCATAGCTGGAGCGCGTGCAACGGAGCAAGCAACTGTTGGCGACGTTGCCGCCATCGACCTCGACCTGCGCGCTGAGCTCGCCAGCAGTTATTTTGCGCTGCGTGGTCTGGATGCCCAGCAGGAACTACTCGACCACACCGTCGCCGATTATCAAAAGGCGTTGACGCTCACCGCATCCCTCTACCGCGAGGGTCTTGCGGCGAACTCCGACGTGCAGCAGGCAAAGGCCCAGCTCGAACTTGCGCGGACCCAGGAAGAGGATATCCGGTTGAGGCGCTCGCAAACGGAGCACGCCATTGCAACTCTGGTGGGCGAGCAGGCATCGAGTTTTACGGTAAGCCCTCTGCCGCTGCAGCTAAGCTCCGCACTACCGCAGATAGATTCCGGTCTACCGTCGCAGCTGCTGGAGCGTCGGCCCGACGTTGCGGCGGCGGAGCGCCGAGTTGCCGCTGCCAACGCAGGCATCGGAGTCGCTCGCGCCGCTTTTTTTCCAGTCTTTAACTTAGGAGCCGTGGGCGGAGCGGATAGCATTTCCGCGTCCAACTGGTTGCTGGCGCCCAGTCGCTTTTGGTCGATCGGACCGCAGGGCGTGCTCACGCTTTTCGACGGCGGTCTGCATCGAGCTCAGTCCGCCGCCGCGCAGGCCGTGTATGAAGAGCAGGTGGCGAACTACCGTGGCAGCGTCCTGACGGCCTTCCAGGAAGTGGAAGACAATCTTGCTGCGTTGCGCCAACTCGACCGGGAGAGTACTAGCCAAACCGCCGCAGTAGCCGCCACACAGGAGGCACTCGACCAGGCCAACGCTCGTTATCAGAGCGGTCTCGTCACTTATCTAGAGGTCGTGTCGACGGAAAACGCCACATTGGCTGCACGTCTGACCGCGGTCGATATCCATACGCGCCGCCTTATGGCCAGCGTCTTTCTCATCAAGGCTCTTGGGGGAGATTGGAGCTCAAACAGGTCCGATCGGCGCGAGCTCGCCGTCAACAACGAAAAGTAATGACCCGCCTTCACCGGCGCGGAATGTCCAAATTGGGAGTTTCGGACTGCTCAGCGGGCACATGCAGGGACATGGTGTACCTGTTAGTCTCTTCCGAGAGTAAAATGACACGAAACCGCTCGGTGGCGTTGCGCGGCTTCACCAGAAGGTCTTGCCGGTGCTTACAAGGGGCGTCGCAGTCTGTCAGAGTCGTCGTTGTGTCATTGCGACGGGGCAGCTCTAGTCGCGCCGGCGCTTCCTTGGTGTTGCCCAGACTTCTCCTCATGTCGAGTCTGGCCCTGAGACTTAGTCTATATCCCTGGAGTGCACGCGCCGACGAAATCCCGGCCGTCATCGTGACGGCGAATCGGACTGAGGAGAACGCGCAGGATATACCGATCGACGTTTCCGTGGTGAGCGGCGCGCTGGCTAACAGAATCGGCATAACCGATACCCAAGCGCTCGCCGCCTCGGTGCCGGGGCTTCTCTTCAATCGTCAGGCCAATACCGCCATTCCGTTCATACGGGGAGTCGGCTCCCCGGTGGGCCAAGCGGGCGATGAGCCCTCGGTTGCTTTCTATGTCGACGACGTCTATGAGCCGGCCGCCGCGGCGTCCCTTGCGAATTTCAATTCCCTGGAGCGGATTGAGGTCGAAAAGGGGCCTCAGGGAACGGTATTCGGCCGTAATGCCACCGGTGGAGTCGTTCAGGTATTTACCCGCGATCCAACTCCGGACCCGAGCATGGATCTGAGCGCGGGCCTTGCCAACTACGACACCAAATCGGGTGCGTTTTACGCAACAGGCGCCGTGAGCCAGACATTGACCGGCAATGTGGCTGTGTATGGTGCTCAGCAAAGTGACGGCTGGGGAAGGGATGTCCTGACCGGCGCTTCAGTCTATACCGGGTGGAACTATGGGGGCAGAGCCAAACTGCTCTGGACACTCTCCGATCGGACAAGCGCGTTGCTGAGCGTCGACTATGACGATACGAGCACCGGCGAGGGCACCAATGTGCGCGCCTTTCCGGGAACGACCTCGTTAAACCCTTTGTCGACCACGGGGGGATTCCCGCCGCCAGCGGACTATTACGACACCAACGGCCTCCCCGCGACTCACTCTATTACCTACCAGTCAGGGGTCAGTCTCAAGCTGCTTCACGACTTTGACTGGGCGCACTTTGTGAGTATCACAGCCTGGCGCGACACGAATGCCGTGGAAGGGATCGACGAGGACTCAGGGATTGAGCTCGCGAATGCCACTGTTTCCACAGAGGAACATACCTGGACGCAGGAGCTTCGTTTGACGTCCGCCACGCAATCGAAGACGACGTGGATCGCCGGTCTGTTCTACTACCACGATGTCGCCGGCTATGATCCTCTTTATCTTTATGGTTTGGCGTTCCTACCGCAGCCGTTTATCGACACGTTTGGGTTTCAGACCACAAATTCCTGGTCCGGATTTGCCCAAGCGAAGCAGGAGATTCTGCCCAAGACAAACCTAACGCTTGGCATTCGTTACACGACCGATCACCGACGTTTGGATGCAGCCAGCGCAAGCGGCCTCGGCCCAGAGATTCCCGCCGTCAATTCACCGCAGAGCGCTACGTGGTCCCAGCCGACGTATCGAGTCGCCCTTGATCATCATTTCACTGACGACATCATGGGCTACCTCGGGTACAACCGGGGGTTCAAGAGTGGTCTCTTCAATCCGCTCGTTCTGCCAGGCGCCTCGATCGCTTCGCCCGTGGCGCCCGAGACACTCGATGCGTACACAGTTGGTGAAAAGGCAGAGTTTCTCGGGCACATGCTGTTGGTCAATCTGGAGGCCTTTTACTATCACTACAAAGACATCCAGATTCAAGAGATTGTCAGCGGCTCAACCTTTATCACTAATGCTGCTGCTGCCACGATTCGGGGCATCGATATCGATGCTGCGATGACCCCAGTCGCACGCCTCACGATTAGCGCCTCGATGGAGATACTCAGCGGCCACTACGACTCGTTCGCGAACGGACAGTTCTATGTCTACAACTCCCGGATGGGAGGTAACTGCCTGTTCTCGGCCGCCGGTTCGTGCTCCGCGGCGGTATTGCCTCCGAACTACAACGAGGCAACCAATAGTTGGAACCTCAGCGGTGATCATACCGTGGAAACTCCGCCATTCTCGGCAAGCCTCATCGTGCAAGAGGAGATTCCCTCGGTCGTGGGAACCTTCAAACTGAGCGGCAGCTGGACCCACACCGGCAACTATTATGCCGATGCAGACAATGGTCTCGGCCAGGTCGCACCGAGTTCCCGCAACAATGACAGACAGGGGTCTGTAAATCTCCTTAATGGGTCTGTCAGCTGCAATTCATTGGACCATCAATGGCAGATTCTCGCCTGGGGGAAAAACCTGACGGATGTGCACTATTGGTCCTACGCGCAAGAAGTCGTATTCATGACACAATACAGCGCCGCGCCACCGCGTACCTTCGGAGTGACCCTTAGCCGCCACTGGTGACACTAAGAGCCAGGAGGCCAGCTGTCGATTGGCGCGGGGTTGCCGCCGAACGTCATGGCTCAGCTCCGGGATCGAAGCTCATCTAATAGGTTGGCGGCCGCGACCGGGTCCCGGGTATGGAGTCCCTCGGTGAATCCGCTATGGATCGGTGCGAGCAGGTCCAGAGCCTCATCGACCCGGCCCTTGTCAGCCCACAGTCGGGCAAGGGCCATCCCGGTACGCAACTCCAATGACAGCGCCGACTGCTGCCGAGCGAGCTCAAGCGAGTTCCCGAGGCACGCTTCCGCCTCACTGGTGTCAGCCGGCGAGATTGCAATCAGGATCTCTCCTTTGATGCGCAGAAGTTCCGGCAGATCGGCCAACCTACCGTGGCCTTCGGCCCACGTAATCGCCTCGCAGATCGTGGTATGGGCAACTTCGGTGGGTCCTGTCCTCGCGAGACCCTCCGCCAGCGCCCCACTGAGCACGCAGCGGTGATTTTCGTAGCCATCCGCGCGCAGCGCTGCAAGGGCGGTCCGCAGCAGTTCAATACCATGTGACAGGTCGCCGCGCAAAACGGCGAACATACCCTGCCAGCCGAGCGCGGCTCCTCGATAGGTTGAGAGGCTGTGTTTGTTGGCATGGCCCATCAGGCGGTCTATCAACCGTTCCGCCGTCGCCCAGTCACCTGCTTGCAGGTAACTGAACAGATTCCAAGACAGTGCATAGGCAAGGACTACTGGCTGACCGAGGGCGGTTGCTTCGTCCAGGCTGCGATCCGCAGTTTCGACGGCTTGTTCAGGGTATCCCAGCAGCCACAGGCTGCGCGATAAAACAATGCGGGAGTCAATACGGTAAGTGTTTACGTGTGGGACTGTACTGAGTCGCGGCGAGTCTGCAGGATGGCTCAGTGCGATCCTGGCGTGGTCTAGCACTTCTTTGTAGCGGCCAAGCTGATAACACATCGTACCGGCTATTGAATGCGCGATGGCATCTCCCACGGGGTCCTCAATCGTCGTCCTGAGTACGGCTCCGAAACGCGTCCCAAGGTCCGCGACGCGGCGAAAATCTCCGCTTCGATTCATGAAAGTGAAGAGCAGGTCGATTAGCAGGAGCTGACTTTGGGCGTCCTTGAGGCTCTCCGCGAGTTCCAATGCGCGGACAATGGCGGAGTGCGCTCGGGCGTTGCCCTTGGTGAACATGAGCGCCAGGCCATGGCGCGTCAGCAGTACCAGCTCGAGCTGCGTTCCGCGGTTGGCGGAGTCGAGGCTTCCCATCGCACGTTCGGTCCAAGCGATGCACTCGGTCAGGAGCGATAACTGAAAGAAGAGTGGCGCGGATGCCGCGGTCAGTCTCACTCCGATAGCCATGTCTCCCTGCTCCGAGAAAGACCAGTTCAGCGCAGCGCGCACGTTAGCTAACTGCTCGACGAAAAACTCAACGCTCTCCGGGCTAAGGGTTAGCGACGCCCACGGGTTGAACCGCTCAAGACGGTAACTGACGTATTCGGCATGGCGTCGTCCGATCTTCGTGTGCTCGCCGCTTTCCGCGAGCTTCTGCCGCACATAGGCTCGCGTCGTGTCGAGGAGTCGATACCGCATCTTAGCGGCCGTATCCAGAGTCACGAGAGATTTCTCAATGAGGGTGGCGAGTGTCTCCGTCAACTCGGCGGCATCGAGGTCTTCCCCGACAACAGCCAGGGCCGCTTCCAGAGAGAAAGCGCCGACGAAGGCGGCAAGACGCCGCAGCGTCAACCGCTCGTTCTCGGACAGCAGGTTGTAACTCCAATCCAGTGTGGCATTCAGAGTCTGATGCCTGGGCAGCGCGGTGCGGCGTCCACGCCAAAGGAGCCTGAACTCGTCTTCGAGTAACGATGCGATACCCTGAATGCCGTGCACACCGACACGGCAGGCAGCGAGTTCCAGGGCGAGTGCGATGCCATCCAGTCTGCGACAGACTTCAGCGACGATCGGCGAGTCCTCATCATTCAGTTCGAATGGGTAGCCGCTGGCGGCGACTTGTTCGACGAAAAGCTGCACGGCTGGGAAACCCAGCGCCTGCGTTGCAGTCAGTGACACTGCATCGCGTGGCGGACACTCGAGTGGCGACAAATGATAAACTCGCTCGCCGACCGCCCTTAGCGACTCCCGGCTTGTGGTCAAAATATGAACCTGCGGGGCGTCGCGGAATATGTTCTCCGCCAGAGTGGCCACGGTCTCGATGACGCACTCGCAGCTGTCGAACACCAGCAGCACGCGCCGCTCGCGAAGAAACGCCAGAATGACCGGGAGGGGATTCTCTGTTACCACGGTGAGTGCAAGCTGGGCCGCGAGCGTGCCTGCGACCAGTTGTGGATCCTCGAGAGCCGCAAGATCAAGAAACTGAACTGCCCCGCCAAATTCGGAAAGCACCTCGTGAGCGACCCCTAAGGCAACGGTCGTCTTGCCAATCCCACCTGCTCCGACGATCGAGAGGAAGCGTTGCTCTCTGAGCCGTCTTGTGAGGTCACGGATAGCGCCATCACGTCCCACCATTCGCAGTGGACGCCTAGGCAACCGGGGGGCAGATAAAGGTGTTGCTACGCTTGCGCCCGGGGCACCGGCCGTCCAGGTCACCGGCGTTGCAAGACAATAGCCCCGACCGGGAATATTCGTGACATAGCCGGTACCCGCTTCATCAGCACCGAGCGTCTTCCGCAGGGCGGCAATGTGAAAGCGCAGGCTGCCCTCGAGGACGACCAAGCTCCCCCAGACGCGGGCCATGAGGTCGCGATTGCTGACAACCTCCGGCGCGCGCTCCGCAAGCATGACGAGAATATCGAGAGCTCGGCTACCGATTTTGAGCGGGACGCCATCCTTCTCGAGGACCCGCTCAGTTGCACGCAGGCGAAAGACTCCGAACGCTGCGACGGCTGGCAACGCTGATCGACGGGCGTCGTCGTCCGCTCGGCCCGGTTCGTCGACCGTGTCGCCGCGTCGCACCATTTATTCGGTACGCAATGGAGCGCTGCGCCGCCGCGTCCCTTTGGAGTGACCGTTACCCGCCACTGGTGACACTAACAGCCAGGCCTGCTGTCGACCAGCGCGGAGTTGACCTGAGCGCCACGGTTCAGCTCCGGGATCGAAGCTCATCCAATAGGTCGGCGGCCGCGACCAGATCCCGAGTATGGAGTCCCTCAGAAAATTCGCTATGGATCGGCGCGAGCAGGCTCAGAGCCTCGTCGACCCGCCTGTTATGAGCCCACAGCCGGGCAAGGCTCATCCCGGTACGCAGCTCCAATGACAGCGCCGACTGCTGCCGAGCGCGCTCCAGCGAGTTTACGAGACACGCTTGCGCCTCGTTGATGTTAGCCGGCGAAATCGCAATCAGGATCTCGCCTTTGATACGCTGAAGTTCCGGGAGATCGGCCAACCTGCCGTGGCCTTCAACCCAGGTAATCGCCTCGCAGATCGTAGTATGGGCAACCTCGGTGAGTCCTGCCCTCACGAAACCTTCTGCCAGTGCCGCACTCAACACGCCCCGGTACACTTCATAGCCGTCCGCGCGCAGGGCTGCGAGGGCGGTCTGCAGAAGCTCAATGCCGCGTGGTGGGTCGCCACGAAATACGGCCAAGACGCCCCGCGCGGCGACTGGGACGGGATAGTAGGTTGAGAGGTGGTGTTTATTGGCGTGGTTCGTCAGGCGGTCCATCAACTGCTCGGACGTCAGCCAGTCCCCTGTTTGCAGGTAAGTGAACAAATTCCAGGCCAGCGTATAGGCAAGGGTTGGCGGGTCACCCAGATTAGCTGCTTCGTCAATGCTCTCTCGCGCAGCTTCAACGGCCTGATCGGGGTAGCCCAGCATCCACAAGCTGCGCGACAGAACGCTGCGTGCGCCAACACGGTGGATATATCCATGCGTCACCACATTGAGCTGCGACGAGCGTACCGGACCGGCCAAAGCAATCCGGGCGTGCGTCGGAACTTCTCCGTGCTCACCTATGTGACAACACGTGACAGCTGCTATTGCATGCGCGATGGCATCTGCCAGCGGGTCCTCAATTTGCTTCGCTACGGCTTCGCAACGGCGCGCAAGTGCCACGAGTCCGCGAGCATCTCCGCTTCGAGTCTCAAATCGGAAAAGCCCGTGCAGCAGTAGCAGCTGACTCCGCGCATCCTTGAGGCTCTCCGCGATCTCCAATGCACGAGCAACGGCAGAGTACACGGCACGGACGTTGCCCTTGGCGTACATGAGCGCAAGCCCGAAGCACGCTTGCAGTTCCAACTCGAGTCGCGTACCGCTGCGTACGGAATCAAGTACTTTCATCGCACGTTCGGTCCAGGCGATGCACTCGGTCAAGAGCGATAATTGAAAGAAAAGCGGGGCGGCCGCTGCCGTCAGTCTTACTCCGATATCAATGTTTCCCTGCTCCGAGAAAGACCAGTTCAGCGCGACGCGCACGTTGCCAAGCTGCTCCAGGAATAGATTGACGCTTTCCGCGCCGGCGGTCAGTGACGAGCTCGGCTTGAACCGCTCGAGACGGCAACTGAAGTACTCACCATGGCGTCGCGCGATGATCGCCTGTTCACCACTCTCCGCGAGCTTCTGCCACACGTAGGTTCTTGTCGTGTCGAGGAGTCGATAGCGCATCGTAGGGGCCGCGTCCAGAGCCACGAGCGACTTCTCGACGAGTGTGGCGAGTGTTTCCGTCACTTCGGCGGCATCGAGGTCTTCCCCGACAACAGCCAGGGCCGCTTCCAGAGAGAAAGCGCCGACGAAGATGGCAAGACGCCGCAACGTCAACCGCTCCGTCTCTGACAACAGATTATAACTCCAATCCAGTGTGGCATTTAGGGTCTGATGCCTGGGCAGCGCCGTGCGGCGTCCCCGCCAGAGCAGCCTGAACTCGTCTTCGAGTAACGTTGCGATGCCCTGAATACCGTAGGCGCTGACACGGCAGGCAGCGAGTTCCAGCGCGAGTGCAATGCCATCCAGTCTGCGACAGACTTCAGCGACGAGTGGGGCGTTCTCATCGTTCAGTTCGAATGGATAGCCGCTGGCGGCGACCTGCTCAACAAAGAGCTGCACCGCTGGGAAGCCCAGCGCCTGGCTTGCGGTCAGTGACACCGCATCGCGTGGCGGACACTCGAGTGGCGACAAATGATGAACTCGCTCGCCCTCCGCCCGCAGCGACTCTCGGCTGGTAGTCAGAATATGAACCTGCGGGGCGTCGCGGAATATGCCTTCTGCCAGAGTGGCCATCGACTCGATGACGCGCTCGCAACTATCGAACACCAGCAGCACGCGCCGCTCGCGAAGAAACGCCAGGATGACCGGGACGGGATTCTCGGAAACCACGGGAAGTCCAAGCTGGGCCGCGAGCGCGCCTGCGACCAGTTGTGGATCTTCGATGGATGCAAAATCAAGAAACTGAACTGCCCCGGCGAACTCGGAAAGCACCTCGTGAACGACCTCTAAGGCAACGCTCGTTTTGCCAATCCCACCTGCTCCGACGATTGATACGAAGCGCTGCTCTCTGAGCTGTCTTGTGAGATCACGGATGGCTCCGTCCCGCCCCACCATTCGCAGTGGACGCCTGGGCAAGCGGGGGACAGGATCAGGTGTTACTGGGCTTTCACTCGCGGTCCGGGCGGCGGCTGTCCAGGTCACCGGCGCTGCGAGGCAATAGCCCCGACCGGGAACATTCGTGACATAGCGGACGCCCGATTCATCAGCACCGAGCGTCTTGCGAAGGGCTGCAATGTGAAAGCGCAGGCTGCCCTCATCGACAACCAAGCTTCCCCAGACGCAGGCCATGAGGTCGCGATTGCTGACAACCTCCGGCGCGCGCTCCGCAAGCGTGACGAGAATGTCGAGAGCTCGGCTACCGATTTTGAGCGGGACGCCATCCTTCTTCAGGACCCGCTCGGTTGCACCCAGCCGAAAGGCTCCGAACGCTGCGACGCCTGTCAACGCTGAACGACGGGCGGCGGCGTCCGCCCGGCCCGGTTCCTCGTGCGCATCGCCGCGTCGCACCATTGAGTCCGCTTTCACGCCGAGGTAGTGGCGGTCGCATCAGCCGCGCCCGCTCAATTGTCTGAGTTCAGGTTTTCCCCCAACCGCGAAGACCCTGCGCCCGCGATTCGTTGCCGTCAAGGCTGCCTTGAGCCGTGGCATGGCAGTTGGGCTTTAGACGAGCGGGCGACCCGCTCGACCTTTGGGTGCGATCACGAGGAAAACCGCGCTAATGATCAGGGTGCCGGCCTGCGCCCCACACATCCAAATCGCACCCTTTAACACGAGCAGGGGCAGCAGGATCAGCGGCAGGATCACGCTGATCGAGCGGTTGACTGCCCAGCCGATCGATACTGCCAAAGCGCGGTTTTGAGTCCGGAACATCTCGGCTACGTAGAGATTCAGCATGTGGAGATAGATCGCCGCTGCGGCGGTCAATAGCACGCCGGCTGCAACGAGCCAAAATGGTTTGGTGGCGAGGGCGAATACGACCTCAGATGCGGCCATCGACAACGCACACAACAACAGAACCGTTCGACGCTCCAGCCGATCAATTCGCCACGAAACAGCGAGCAGGCCGGCAACGCTCCCGCACGCACCTAGAGCGGTGAACATAAAAGTATCCGTCAAGCGAAAGCCCCTCGCGATGAGCACTGCGCCACTTAACAGTGGAAATCCGACTGTGGACCAAGGACTAAGTCCGTTGAGCAGCGCGGCCAATGCCACCACCAGTGACGGCCGAACGCTGCGCGCGCTTCGAGTCTCCGTCAAAGCAGTCGATGTCGCGCCGCAGGCTGCGTGGGATGAGGACGAGAGAGAGGGCTGCCGCGCGAACACGGGTGTCGCGGACAAGAATGCCTGTTCCACGCGTTCCGCGCTCGCGCATTTTTGCTTCGAACGCAACCATCGGGGCGATTCGTGGAGCCGCAGCGCCGCTATAGCGGTCAGCGCGGCTCCAGCTCCGCCACCGGCGCATATCCAACGCCAAGCCTCGGCGCCAACCGGAGACGCGACAAGCAAGCGTGCTCCAAAAAGCGTGGCTGGCCACGCGACCGAGCCCATTCCAGCCGCAATCAGCAACATCTTGCCGCGTGCGCGCAGGGGCATAAGCTCAGAAAAATAGGCAGCGATGATGACCGGATAGGCGCCGATCGCAAGGCCTGACGTCATGCGGCAAATGATCAGCCACCATACATTGGGGGTTATCGCCGCGGCGCAGGAACTTACCGCCAGTGTCGTGAGCGTCACCAGTAGGGTACGCCGGCGGCCGTACCGATCCGCGACCCAGCCTAACGTTGGCGCACCCACGGTTGCGCCGACGTAGGTCGCAGCGAGGAGCCAGGATAGTTGACCAGCCGAGATCGGGCTCGTGTTGACCGAGTACACGGCCGCAAGGACGCTGCCCACACCGATCTCGATCACGTCGCAAAACCAACCCGCCGCGCCGATCAGGACAACGCGAAGATGCTCCCGCGTGAGTGGCGCATCATCGAGTGGACCCGCCGCTACGGACAGACCCGCTGTGGGTGGTCGCATGTTCTAAGATTCAGGACAGGCACACTTAGCACGGGGCTCTACTCGAACACGGCGTCGAAGATTTCGATGTCTACCAAGGGCGGCTTCGCGATCAACGCGCCGTCGACCCCAATCTTCAGCAGCCGACATAGGGTGGGGACCATGATTCCTGAGAAGCGTTGGTGCCCGGAGAACACCTGTGCGATTTGCGTTTGGCTCTCGTGCTCGGCCGGATAGTCCAGGCGTCGCAACAGCCCGTCTTGGTCGAAGTAGAACGTCTGCTCGGCTGAGTGCGTCACCAGTCGCGGCGAAAACTGGACCTTCAGGCGACGCCAAGTTTCTGCGCGCCCACTTCTGGATTCGAGCTCCTCGGTTGTGACGTCCGCCTCAGCCAGAATAAAGGGTACAGTGACGTAGTTCCAGATCAGGTAGCCGCAGTAGTGGGCCAGTTGCAGCTCGTCCCAGGTAGTCGATTTGATGTGGTCGCGAAACTCCGCCGGCGGGGCATGCCGCTCTTTCAACAGCTGGCCGCCTTGTTCCTCCAGCGCCACCCAATCGGGTCGATACAACGCTCGCCGATTCGTGGCAGTGAAACCGGTAATCTCAAGGGACTGTTGTTGTGTGCTTCCCTCTACAACGAGATCCTTCAGTAGCGCCGCATTGCATTTGCGAGCACAAAGCACACCGCCAATGGACATATGAAGGGTGAATCGTCGCGTCTGTCGCCACAGATCGAGGCCCCCACTCGCCTGCAGCACGTCGCCGAGCAGCGCCACTTAGATCTCCATGATATACAAGGACTTCTTCGGCGCCCCGACTGATCTGACGATAGCCGCCAACCTCCGTTCCACTGGAGGGGTTAAATGCCTCGCCCCTTCCGGCTGGGGGTAAAAGCCAATACAGGCTGGGATTACAGTAGCAAAGGCTAATAAAGACGCTGTTAGACGTTGTTAGCGAATCCAAGGCGCCGGGCGCGCTGGCCGCTCGGCCGCGCGAGAGAGGCCGGGAGCATGCGAGGCCTCATCCGGGGTGAGGTTTTGGGCGCGCCAAGCGAAGTCGGGCGGAGCTGCAGCGCAGGCCGAGCCTGACTAGTCGAAGCGATGAGAAGGCGAGATCTGCCGTCCTCGGGAAACGAATTGCGCTCGTCGAGCGTGCGACGGGCACGAAGCGTCGTACCACTTCAGCGGCGGCGGCGGTACACCGTCCCCTCATCCATCCGGGCCTCGTGAAGGCGCGCGATCTGAACCAAACTGACTTCTGCTGGCCCCTACAGCAGCAGACGGGAGCCAACGATCCCTCCTGCTCAGGACCCGATAGGGCGGAGCGCGAAGTAGTCAGAGCGTCGTGTGGAGCATTCGCGCGCCCAATTCTCCTCGGGATCGCCGCTTCTTCTCAGAGCTCCGGTCCGCAGCAGGCCGCCTCCTAGCGTTTTCTTCGCCGGCAACCGCCTCGGTGGTTTCCTCTGTCGCGCGCACCCTGGAAGAGCCCCAAGCCAAACGCATTGGCCATGGACGATTTGGGGATCCCGCTCACAGGGCTGTTCTCTCGGGCAACCATCCTTGAACAGAGCCTCGACAACGATTCCGAACCCTGCGAGTGGTCGCCACTCACAGGGGCTAACAAGGCATAACGAGCATTTTACCGCTACTTTCGCCTAAATACCGATGCTGTAAGGGATTGCACTGAGGCTCACTCCTTGATCACGGCGCGAGGATTGGATCCGATGATTTCGACATCGTTCAAGCGATGGAACAAAGAGCAGTCCTTCACGGAGGAAGCGCTCATAACCCAACCCGGAAAAGCGCTGTACACCGCCGAATCACTCACCCTGGGTCAAGTGATTCGTGTCGGCGCCGTAGGCGACACCATCAAGCTTGTCTAACACTGAGCGGACCGCCTGTGAATTCCCCAGCCGCCCAAAATTGCTCGACCGCTGCGGCGAGAGCGGCGCGCGATGTAACGCGTCCTGGCGAGATGGTGTACCTGATCGAAGGTGCTGCGCAGGTCCGCGAGAGACTTTTCACGGAGCTGACGGCCAGCGGCGTCGCAGTTCAAAGCTTCGAGTGCCCCGGCGAATACCTGTGCCTCGCCAGGCAGGATTCTGCCGCGTGCGTTATTTTCGACACCCAGCTGCTGGATGTGACCGGCATCGATCTTCTGAGACAACTGACAGGTGAGGGCGCCCCGCCGGTCATACTCATGAGCGCTCATCCAGACTTTCAGTTCGGTGTTCGCGCCATCAAGGCAGGGGCAATTGACTTTCTGGTTCATCCTGTAAAGAGTGACGCTTTGCTCTGTTCGGTCAATGAGGCTTTGAGTCGCGACCGCATCGCTCGGCAGCGGCGAGCGGAGATCGCCATGCTGCAGGAGTGTTATTCAAAGCTTACGCCGCGTGAGCGTGAGGTACTTGCGCTGCTTGTCAGGGGGCGGCTCAACAAGCAAGTCGCCGGGACTTTTGCCATTCGTGAGGGAACCGTCAAGGCGCATCGAGGCCAGATAACGCGCAAGATGGGTGCTCGATCGTTTGCTGACCTGGTGTGCATGGCAATTAAACTGCAAATCTTGGAGGAGGATAGGTCTTACACGGAACCGTCCTTTACGAGGTTGTTACGGCATCTCCCGACGGCCCTTGCATAGCTAAATCTAAGCTGTTCGGAGGGGATCAAGCGCGCGCCGTGAGCCTTAATCGACCCGGACTGCTGCCGCTTCCGGCGTCAGACTGACCTTCCGCTGTGCGGCTTACAATCAGATCGGAAGGAGATGGCAAAAAAGCCCCCGGTGACATCGCTGATGAGGCAATCGGTAACAAAAGTACGTGAGGCAACACGTACGGTCATGAACTTCAAAGCGGAGGTGGTGGGGGCTGCTTCGGTTTTGGGCCGAATGCCCGCCCCGTGTCCCGCTGTGGGCGGCGCACCTTGGAAAGAGCGAGTTGACGTGCATACTCCCGATCGCCAAGTTCCTTGTATTGCGGGCTGGTGAGCGTGGCAAGAAACGCCACTACGTCGTCGATCTGGGATTCCGTCAGCGCCAACGGCAGCATGTCCTTGTCGAGCCACGGGTCAGCGATTCCATCACCCTTATTGTAATGATCCATGACATCCCACAGGGTTTGCATCGATCCGTCGTGGAAATAAGGCCCGGTCACGAGGACATTTCGCAGGCCCGGCGTCTTGAATGACGCGATATCGCCCTGCTCCTTCGTTACCAGGAAACGCCCGAGAACCGACATCTCGCTTCCGATTGCTGCGCTGTCAATATCCGATAAATGTCCTTGCGCCAGCTCACGCTCAGCCTCTAGCGCCAAAGGACCGACACGATGTCGGAGAATTCCGATACCGATGTTGTGAAAATCGTTATCCATGAAGAGAGTTGTATCGCGCTGATTGTCCGTCAAAGCATGACAGAGGTTGCAGCGGGCCTTCGTATTGAACAATTCCCAGCCGCGCTTGGCCGCGTCGCTGATGGCATTTGCCTCTCCTGCGACGAAATGGTCGAAGGGCGAATCGAATGACGCAAGGGTTCGCTCGTAGGCCGCAATAGCGCTCAACATATCCTGCGCGTTCACCCCGTGACCGAAGGCCCGCACGAATTGGGTCCGATAGTCCCTATCGCCCGCGATCCTGGACACAGCATCGCCGAGGCTCGCTGAGCCCATCTCGGCAGGATTCGCGATCGGCAATGCAGCTTGCTCCTCAAGCGTCGTGACCCGGCCGTCCCAAAACTGATGTTTGTTATAAAGAGCATTGAGAATACTTGGAGCGTTGCGTTGGCCGATGCTGCCGTGGATGCCGACGGATACGGGCCTGCCGTCGGTGAAGGCACGATTCGGATCGTGGCAGGTGGCACAGGCCACGGTGCCATCACCTGAGAGCCGGGCCTCGAAAAACAGCTTCTCACCTAACGCAACCCTGGCAGGCCTTAGCGTGGTTGGGGAGATAACGTAGGCGGTCAAAGCAGTGGGAAAGCCAACCTGAGTTGAAGAGCGCGGCTCCGCCAGCGGCCCCGCCTTGGGCAGGGGCGGTGCCTTCCCCGGCGCCAGGGCGGGCGGTGGGCCTGGGCGGGAGTCTGCATCAGCGGCACGCGCAGCAACTGCCGCGAAAATAGACGATGCGAGCAATAGCATTGCGAGGCGTGTGGCGTACATTTGATGACCCTTGCTCTTCGGGCCCTCCCGGAAAGCTCCCTCCCAAACTGCTGTTGCGGGAAATGACCATTATGTTCGAACCGGATCCCTGGGCATTAATCCAGGCGGCATCGAAAACGCGCCTCAGCCCTCGAACCGCTTGTTCACCGAATCGCCGGTAAACTGCTCGACCGTCTTGCCCGTCTTCGGGTCGATGGTGTAGAGCAAGTCGGCGAGATCGTCGGCGTGGTCTTCCTCATCCTTTAGAATCTCCTCGAACATCCGGTGGCTCACCGGGTCCGCGGCGCCGAAAAACTTCACGATGTCGCCGTACATCTTGATGACCACCCGCTCCGCCAGCAGGTCTTCACGCAGCAGATGCGCCAGCGTGTGCCCGCTCTTGAATGAGGAAAAGGCCCGTTGGCTGATGCCGTTTGGATCGAGGTTGGGAACGCCGCCGAGTTGTTTAATACGATCGGCAATCCGTTCCAGATGTCTCTCCTCGTCCTGCCAGTGCTCCTTGAAGAGTCCTTGTAATTGTTCCTGATGAATAGAAGTCGTCATGTAATAGTGTTGCTTGTAGCGCAGCACACAAATAATCTCCGAGGCCAGCGCCGCGTTGAGTACCTCATACACTTTGTCCAGCGGTAACGTGTAATACGGCGTGACTGCACCGTTTTGCATAGACTCACGAACCTTCGCTTCGACGTCCTTGACGTCTGATAAAATCGACATGAGAGTCTCCTCTTGTAGACAAGTTCGACGTATCGGGCGACCTGTATACCGCTGCACCGGCCGGCTTTCCCAGGATCTTCTGCCGCCGCGTTCGGCACTCTATTTATCCCTGCTGTTAGTGTTAAGTATCCACTGACCAATCTCCGGCCAGACCTCCTTCAGCGTTCGACTGCCTATGAACAGCCCATCCAGCGAGACGCATACAATTTGGGAAGTGTCACCGCCGCACCTTGAAAACGCTCTCAACGAAGTCATCGAGAGCACGCGTTGAGCGCCACGAATGTAAGGCTCCTATAGAAACACCCAACAGCGATTGTGAGGATGTGCCCTGCATGCGAGGCCGTCCATTGCGCCTTGGTCCAATGGCCAGCACCGCACTATCCTCGCCTACAGGCGGCGCCTGCACTGGTTCAGGGTGTCGAGCAGGAAAGGGAGAAACAGTTTCATCGGCTGCCTGCGGCTTCGATCCGCGTGGATAGAGCAGCTCATTCTGTTCAGCGACGGCGAGCCCGCGCGGGTCGGAAATGCGCGGGTCGCTGCTGAAGGCGCCGAGGGACCTGCCCGTGCGATCGAAAGCAAGGAGCATTCCGTACCCGTCACCATCGACTCCCGCCGCACTTGTGACGGGGAATGGCATGAAATGTAACCCTAGTCAGGAAGGCGCCGTCGCCAGGTGTCGATGTGAGGTTTTGTCCATCCGCAGTGCGGTAAGCACGGGGTCTGACGCCCGCAGATTAGCAGCTCAAGAGCGTATCACCCATCACCGGCCACGCTGGCTGGCGCGCGCGACATCCGCCGCGCTGATACCCTCCAGCGCAAGACCGTACCCCACACCCTCATCGATGATCCGTCTCAGCCTCTGCGTCAGGGCGATACGGGTGTAGCGCGTGGTCAGGGGAGGCAGCTTGGCGAGTCCTTCGGCGATGTCGCGAGCGCGGGACAAGAGATTTTCCGGGGCGACGATCTCATTCACTACTCCCCAATCCTTGGCCGTCTGACTTGGGAGCTCCTGCTGCATCAAAAGGAAGTACCGGCCACGCACGCTACCGATGACCTCCGGCCAAAGAAGGTTTACACCGTCACCCGGGACGATGCCGAACTCGAAGTGCCGCTTGTCCTGAAAAACCGTCGAGGGTGTGGCCAACACGATGTCCGCGAGCAGGATATATTCGGTATGCAGCCGCACCGGGCCATTGACGGCGGCGATAAGGGGCACCTCGATGTCCAGAATGTTCATCAGGACCTTCTTGCCCTCCCGATAGATCTTGTCATACCCCCGAGGGCTGAAGAAGTCGAAGCCCTCAGGGCTGATCGATTCCATGAATGCTGTGCCGCTGCCTGTCAGGATCACGACGCGATTGTCCGCGTCGGAGCCTATCGAGTGAAAAAGATCCAGAAACTGCTCATGCGTGTGACCATTGAACAGTAGCGTGTCACGGTTCGTGTGCAAGACCACTTCCAACACTCCGCTGGTGGAACGTGAAAGGCGCGCGTTCGCGAACCCGTGCTGATAATCGGCCAGTTTAGTCATGATAGAAGCTCCTTCAGCACATCATCAAAAGGACTTATAAAGAGGCGCAACGCGCCGCCCGAGCGGCTCTCGAGTCCAGTCCGCTGCCCAGAGCGCAGGCGGCTTGTTGATGATCTTCTCCACGTCGCTGGTGAGCATGACGCCTCCGTCCCCAGCACGTCTTGTACAAGACTACGAGAAATCAGCACGAGGATTGGCCGAGCAACAGCATATGTCTACAGGCGACGAGACGCGCACTGTGGGAAGCTTACAGATGAGCCTGAGCTCCACTTTCGTACACGTTCAAGGAGAACCAGATGAGAGGGGCCATTGATGAATCGCGGCGCCGGCTTCTCAAGACAGTCACTCTCGGCCTGACTTTGGTGCCCGTCGCTACGATACCGTTGCGCATTGCGCTCGCGGCCGATTTGCCGTTGGTGGCTTCCGATGACCCAACGGCTAAGGCGCTTAAGTACGTCAGCGATGCCAGCAAGTCCGGCGATGCCAAGCCCGGCACCAAGTGCGCCAATTGCGCGTTCTACCAGGGCGCGGCGGGATCTGCCCAGGGCGGCTGTCCCCTGTTCCCCGGCAAGGCGGTGAAGGCGGCCGGCTGGTGCAGTTCGTGGAACGCCAAGACGTGAGAAAGGCCCACACGCGGAAAATTAGGTGACCGCAGTTGTGCTGCCAAAACGTGCGCATGTATCTTGGCAAAACTGGAGGAAATCCAATGAAAACTGAACGCGCAGTATTCGCGGGTGGCTGTTTCTGGGGAATGCAGGACCTAATTCGGCGGCGCGACGGCGTCATCTCGACGCGCGTCGGGTATACAGGTGGAAACGTGCCGAACGCCACCTATAGGAACCACGGTAACCATGCCGAGGCAATTGAGATCGTCTTCGATCCCTCGAAAGTCACATATCGTGAGCTGCTGGAATTCTTCTTTCAGATTCACGATCCGACGACTCTGAACCGTCAAGGCAATGACATCGGGCAAAGCTATCGATCCGCCATTTTCTATACAAACGACGAGCAAAAACATATCGCTGAAGACACGATTGCGGACGTTGAAGCGTCAGGTCTCTGGCCAGGAAGGGTCGTCACAGAAGTTGTGCCGGCCCGTGAGTTCTGGGAAGCCGAGCCAGTGCACCAAGACTATCTTGTGCGCATTCCAGACGGGTACACCTGCCACTTCGTACGGCCGGGCTGGAGGCTTCCACACCGAGCCGGTTCAACAGTCGCGTTTGAGCAACTAAGCTCCTAAAGGGATCGGTTGGCGACCGGAGATTGAAGGCGATTCTTCGGTTGCAGACGTGTGGGTTCGTTCACGAGCGGACCAACGCACTCGCGCATGCGAGCGCTAGCGGCTCAACGATCTTGGTGAGCCGGTGTGCACTACGGGCTGCCGTTCGGGAGTGACGACCGCGCTGTTGAGTGCAGGGGCTGCTCACTTCTCCGCTTCTCAGTCCTTTAGGCATCGCACTGCAACGCCAGGATGCAACTCCTTACGTATGGCGATGCGATGGGCGGATGTCACTTATCGTCGATCTTTCTGCTCCTAGCGCGTTAGCCTATCGGTAGGTTCCCATTACGGACCCGCGCTTCTCTTGCGCGATAACGCGCCTCCCTGGCTTTACGCGTCCCGTCGTTGGTGCCGCTGCTCGATCGTTCGTGCGTCAGCACAAAAGAATCGTGTGGATGCAAAACGGCATTTGCGTATCGGTATCTGGAATGCGAGCAGCAGCAGACAAGCATTAGTCTCGTGCAATACGGGCGCTATCGGTTCGTTGATGATTACGCCTCAGAACCGAGCGTCCATCGGATGTTCGGTAGCGGTAACCAACGGAAAAGGCGGAGTCAATCATATGGCAACGGCAAAAATGGGCATGACTCGTGGTGGACATCTCTACCTGCAGACCAACGAGACGCGCAACTGCGTTGTTCACTATCGCCGAGCCCCTGATGGAACTCTCACCGAGGCCGGACGTGTCTTCACCGGAGGCGCGGGTTCCGGAAAATTCAAGCCGATCAGCGGTCAGGAAAGTGCGCCGAACGCTTTCGAGGGGGCAGCAAGCGTCATTCTTTCGCCTGATCGTCGTTTTCTGTTTGTGACCAACGGCGGCAACAATTCGGTGTCGAGTTTTGCCGTAGCCGAAGACGGCGGGCTCACGCTGGCGGACTGCAAGCCGACGGGGAACCCCGTGATGGGAAAAAGCGGCACTGCCAAATCGCTAGCCTTTGGCGCCTCGAAGGGCATCCTTTATGTCCTGCACTCTTTCGGACCGGAACATCTCCGGCTGATGTCCGTGGATGCCGCAGGCAAGCTCACCGCGCGCAAGGAGAGCTATACAGTAAATACGAAAGACAAGACCGATCGTGTTCCAACCATGGGCGTTCTCTCGCCAGATGGGAAATTCCTCTTGGTCGGCACCACCTTCGACCAGCCCATCGCGCATACGGGTTTATATCCCGACGGCTCGCCGATCCTCTGGGTCCCAAACCCGGATGGGACATACAGAGTGATCGCCTCCAACGCACCGGATCCCGACGGCCTCATCGTATTTCCAGTGCGAGAGGATGGCACGCTGGGTACGGCAAGCTTCCAGGACGGGAAGGCAGGTTCGCCGTTCTACCTCGCTTTCCTGCATGGCCGGCCAGATACCTTCATCATCGGATATGCCGTCGGGGATGGATGCGCCATGGCAACCATCGATGCAAAAGGCAAACTCAACGTCGGCCCGCTCATGAAGGTCGACACGAGCGTCGGGCTGCCGTCTGAGCTGTGCTGGCTGGCCGTCTCTCCGGATGACCAGTTCGTGTACGCGACGCAATTCGGTTACAGCTACGTCAGCAGCTTCCGTATCAATTCCAGAGGGCTTGAGATCGCGAAGGATCCCGCATCCCCGAGGGTTCCGGGAGATGGCACCGCCAGAGGTCTCAATACGGTTGTCACCAGCGGACCGGCTGATAGTTGGGTGACGGACGATGGCGCCTTTTTCTACCAGATCTACGGGAACGCAGCGAAGCTCATCGGCTATGCCACCCAACCGGACGGCTCGCTCACGGAAATGACCCGTGTGGAAATCCCCTACAACAGTCCAGTGGGGCTAGTGGGGTTCTGATTGCGCTCTGGTTCGGGGTGCGCTTCCGCACCCCTGAAATCGCGAATGAATTGATTAGGAGTCCAGACATGACTGCGACGAATGTGCCAGGACGTGGAAGAGCGTTGATAGCGACTGCGGTGATCGCGAGCGGCCTCATTCTAACGGCGGTATTTTCTGAGTTGCACGCGAAGAGCGAGGTTGCGGCGCGTGAAACCAGTGAGCGGTACATGCCCGAGTACACCGCCGATGGCGACCTCATTTTGCCAAAGAACTTCGAGAAATGGGTGTACCTGGGGTCGCCGCTCACTCCCAACGCTCTCAACGGAGGGAAGGCGAATTTTCCGGAGTTTCACAACGTATACATGCAGCCGTGGGCATACGAGGAATATCAGAAGACGAATGTCTTTCCCGAAGGAACCATCATGTTCAAGGAGCTGCAGCTCACGATCCCGGCACAGTTTCCGGACGGCTCGCGAACTGAGCCCTCCGGCAGAGGATATTTTCCCGGAAAACTAAACGGTGCCGATGTGACGGTAAAGGATAGCAAGCGCTACGCCGATACCGGAGGTTGGGGTTACTACAACTTCCATCACTATGAGCCGAAAGCACCCACCGCGAAGTTAAAACCCAAGGCGGAATGTGGGTATTGCCACGCGGCGAGTGCCAAGAAGGACGAGGTTTGGACGCAGTTCTACGACCGCTTGGATCATTGACTCGGGTCGATATTCGAACACCTATGCAGTCGAAGGAGAAATACAGTGATCAACAGGCGCTACCTCGGCGGCGCTCTCGTCACGGCGGCATCTGTACTCCTGATTGCCGCTCTTGGAGAGAGCGGTGCACGCGAGGCGGGCGGCGCGTCTGCCGCGGAGAGCGTGGTGGACGGCAACGGCAACCTGCATGTGCCGGAGAACTATCGGCGCGAGTATGAATATCTGGGGAGCTGGGCTGTAGCGGCTGACCAGGGTCAAGGTTCAAAAGACGTTCATGTCGTCTACGCATCGCCTGGCGCAGCGGAGGCCTATAAAGCCGGCGGACATTTCCCGGACGGCATGGTCCTCGTGAAAGAGGTGTTCCAGGCGGCCACCGCGCCCATGACCACCGGAACGGTAAGCCACGCGGACGTCCTGAAGGGGTGGTTCGTCATGGTCCGGGACACAACGGGGCGGCATGCCGGCAACCGACTCTGGGGTGATGGCTGGGGATGGTCCTGGTTCGATGCCGGGAATCCCACGAAGACTACGTCGACCGATTACAAGGCTAACTGCCGCGGCTGTCATGTACCGGCGCAAGCCGCCGAATGGGTCTACGTGGGTGGGTATCCATCTTTGAGGCCCGAAGGTGTCCGCTAGTCTCGTTGACTTGCCATCCGATGATCTCAGCGGTTGTTCAAATGTCTGCGCATCGACAGTCGGGACTCCGGCCGACAAGGACCTGCAGCGGTCGGAAGGGTTGGCGCGGCTCGTTCTCACTGGCTCAGCACGTGGCACCCGTATCGTCGACCTTTTCGAACGGTGTCCCATCAGGATCATGTTCCCGGGGATTCGGGGTGCTCCAATCGAGGAAGCGGTTGTCGTGAACACTGCTGGTGGCATTGCTGGCGGAGACCGGCTCGAATCTTCTGTGACGGTACTCGCCAATGCGTCCGTCACGGTCACCTCCCAAGCCGCTGAACGGGTGTACCGAGCCTTGAGCGAGCCCGCACTGATCGCCACTCGGCTGAAGCTGTGCCAGGCCGCGAAGCTTGCATGGTTGCCGCAGGAGACGATCGTCTACAACGGCGCGCGCATGCGACGAAATACAGAAGTCGAACTCTCCGCTGGAGTGGAGATGCTGGCTCTCGAGTGGCTCGTGCTCGGTCGCGCGGCTCACGGCGAGGAGATAGTCAACGGACAGATTATCGATGGTTGGCAGGTGAAGTTGGACGGTCGTCTGATCTGGGCAGATTGCTTCCGCGCGATTGGCGATGTCTTCCCACGGCTTCGAACCCCGGTCTTACTCGCCGACTTCAAAGCGATCGGCACGCTGATCTATTTCGGCCCGGACGCGGAGGCGGTGGTGCAATTCATGCGTGCCCTGGCTCCCCAGCTGCCGTGTCACTGCGTCACAACAATAGTGTCCGGGCTCGTGATCGCGCGCCTCGCCGCGCGAGACGCGGCTGAGCTGAAAGCGGGTCTGCGGGAGATCCTGTTGAACTTCGACCGGACGCGGGCGGAGGTCCCGTTTCGTCTTCCGAAGATGTGGTCGTGCTGAGCGGCAGCGTTCACGGAGCAAGACAATGAATCTCACGCGACGTGAAAGAGACAAACTGATGATCGCGCTGGCGGCCATCGTTGCTCGCGGCCGGCGGGCGAGAGGCCTCAAGCTCAACTATCCCGAGAGCATCGCGCTGATAACAGACTTCGTTCTGGAAGGAGCGCGCGACGGCAAATCCGTGGCTGAGCTCATGTCAGAGAGCGGCAAGATTCTGACGCGCTCTGAGGTCATGGAAGGCATCACCGAGATGATCCCGGAGATGCAAGTGGAGGCGACCTTTCCGGACGGCACGAAGCTCGTTCCGATTCATAACCCGATCCGCTAGAGGAGTTCGAATCATGAGAGCCTGCAACCTTGCAATCCTCACACTCGGAACAGGGTGCTTGGGAAGCCCAGCGCATGCTGCCGTCGAGCCATTCGCTTCCTTCGCGACGGGATTTGCACATCCCGTTCTTGGAATCGATCACGTTCTGGCAATGGTTACCGTGGGTGTGTGGGGAGTGCTCGCGGGCGGTCGCGCGCTCTGGGTATGGCCGGCTGTATTCGTCTCGACGATGCTGACCGGGTTTGCCGCGGCCACTCTGGGATTGCGGCTCCCAGGGGTTCCCGCTGCGGTGGCCGCCTCGATCATCGTGCTAGGACTCATGGTAGCACTGGCGGTAAGGGCGCCCCTTTGGCTGGGTGCAGCCCTCATCGGTCTGTTCGCTTTCTTTCATGGTCACGCACACGGCACCGAGGCGATCGCGGGCAGCCTCGTCGCCTATGGAGCAGGATTTGCCGTAGCAACGGCTGCACTTCACGGCGCCGGCATCGGCCTCGCTCTCGCCGCCGAAGGTTCCGTCGGCAAGCTTGCGGTGCAGGCTATTGGCGCTCTTACCGTTCTTGGTGGACTGGCACTGATCGGGGCCTGACATGATACCGGGCGAGATTTTCCCTGCAGCTGGCGAGATCGTCTGCAATGCCGGTGCGACGGCCACTTCCCTTCGGGTGGCCAACACGGGCGACAGGCCGATTCAGGTCGGGAGTCATTATCACTTCGCAGAGACCAACGCAGCTTTGGCCTTTGACCGACATGCTTCCCTCGGATGCCGTCTGGACATTCCTGCGGGAACTGCTGTGCGGTTCGAACCCGGCCAGGTCCGTGAGGTCAGCGTGATCCCCTTCGGGGGCGCGCGCCTAATTTACGGTTTTCAACAGGCGATCATGGGTGCATTGCCCATGCGCCCTTCGCGATAGCCCTCTCCATGACAGCACTGAGGTCACTGAAAATGCCCCACGTCATGAGCCGCGCTGCCTACGCCCAGATGTTCGGGCCGACGGTTGGCGACAGAGTCCGACTTGCGGACACGGATCTTACCATCGAGGTGGAGCAGGACCACACGACCTATGGCGAGGAGGTGAGGTTCGGCGGCGGGAAAGTGATTCGCGACGGCATGGGTCAGTCGCAGCGCTCCCGGGCCGAAGGAGCCGTGGATACGGTCATCACCAACGCGCTGATTCTCGATCATTGGGGAATCGTCAAGGCTGATATCGGAGTCAGGGGCGGACATATCGCCGCGATTGGCAAGGCCGGTAATCCCGACGTGCAGCCGAACGTCGATATCGTCATTGGCCCCGGAACCGAGGTCATCTCCGGGGAAGGCAAGATTGTCACGGCGGGGGGAATCGACACCCACGTTCACTACATCTGTCCTCAGCAGATCGAAGAGGCACTCTATTCCGGCATCACGACCATGATGGGAGGAGGGACGGGACCGGCCACCGGAACCAATGCAACCACCTGCACGCCCGGGCCCTGGCACATCGAGCGGATGCTCGAGGCTGCCGATGCTTTTCCCATGAACCTCGGCTTCTTTGGCAAAGGCAACGCAAGCTTTCCCACGGCGCTGATCGAGCAAATACAGGCGGGCGCGTGCGGGCTTAAGCTCCATGAAGACTGGGGCACGACTCCCGCGGCGATCGATTGCTGTCTGTCGGTGGCCGACGATATGGACGTCCAGGTTCTGATCCATACCGACACGCTGAACGAAAGCGGCTTCGTCGATCAGACCATCGCGGCTTTCAAGGGCAGAACCATTCACACGTTCCATACCGAAGGAGCCGGCGGCGGGCACGCGCCCGACATCATCAAGGTCTGCGGCGAAGCCAATGTCATCCCATCGTCTACCGGTCCGACGCGCCCGTACACCGTCAACACCCTGGACGAAGCGCTCGACATGCTCATGATCACGCATCACCTCGATCGACATGTTCCCGAGGACGTGGCTTTCGCCGAAAGCCGTATCCGCAAGGAAACCATAGCAGCCGAGGATATTCTGCATGACATGGGGGCGCTCTCGATCATGTCGTCGGATAGTCAGGCCATGGGCCGCGTTGGCGAAGTGGTCATTCGCACCTGGCAGACCGCCGACAAGATGAAAAAGCAGTTCGGACGTTTGTCAGAGGAGAAAGGAAACAATGACAACTTCCGGGCACGGCGTTACGTCGCGAAATACACGATCAATCCCGCGGTGACACAGGGAATTTCAAGCTACGTCGGGTCCATCGAGGTTGGAAAACTGGCCGATTTGTGCATCTGGGATCCAGCATTTTTCGCAGTGAAGCCGGATATGGTGCTGAAGAGCGGGGCAATCGCAGCGGCAATCGTCGGAGATCCGAACGCCTCCATCCCGACCCCCCAACCGCAATATTACCGGCCCATGTTTGCCGCTTTTGGGCGCTGCCGGACTCAGAGCTCCGTTACGTTCGTCAGTCGAGCGGGAGTTGAGAGGGCCCACTTACTCGGACTCGCAAAAAAGGTTCTTCCCGTCATGGACACCCGCAAGATCGGTAAGCGTTCAATGCTGTTAAATAATGCCGTACCACGCATGGAGGTAAACCCCGAAACGTATGAGGTGCGTGCGGATGGGCGGCTTCTCACCTGCGAAGCGGCGAGAGTGCTCCCGATGACACAGCGCTATTTCCTGTATTGATATGGTCTTAGCCTGCGCGTCGATTCATCGGTCCTCCGGGTGTTGGCCAAAGCATGAGGCCACGGGAACCGTCACACTTTTGTTTGAAGAGCGTCACCGCCGGCGTATTCGTCTGATAACGGATCAGGGCGAAGAGGTTCTTCTCGATTTGCCGAAGGCGATTGCCATGGCCGATGGAGACGGGTTGCGGTTGCATGACGGGAGATGGCTCAAAATACAGGCGGCAGCGGAGTCAGTCGTAGAGGTCAGCCATAGAGATCCCGAACAACTGACACGTCTTGCCTGGCATCTGGGAAACCGGCATCTGCCGACGCAGATCGGTCACGCGGTTCTTCGCATTCGCCCCGACCATGTGATCGAAGCCATGCTCGAAAGCCTAGGAGCGAATCTTGTGAAAATGCACGCGCCCTTTCAACCCGAAGGCGGCGCCTACGGCCACGGTGAACGAGACCATGTCGACTCAAACGCCAGCGTGCATCGTCATGAACGCTGAACCTTTGCGCCTCGCCCCCGACGCGCTGTTGAGGCTGCAGAGTTGGCTTTCGCCTGCGTTTCCAACAGGCTCATACAGCTATTCGCATGGTCTCGAGCGCGGCGTCGAGTGCGGCTACGTTAACGACCTCCCGAGTCTCCTAGAATGGCTCAAAGCAGATCTGCGCTACGGCTCGGTGCGGAATGAGGCGATCTTCTTCAGGGAGGCGTGGAACTCAGCGAGCAGCTGTGAGCCGGCGAAGTTACTCGAGGTCGCGGAACTGGCCGCTGCGTATCGCGGGACAGCGGAATTTGCGCTCGAATCGTCGCAGCAGGCGGCGGCGTCACTCACGGTGCTACGCCGTGTGTGGCCGGATCCGTTTCTAGACTGGCTCGCCGAGACGCTCTCCGAGCGAGAGATTCCGCCTGCGCTTGCGGTCGTGCTTGGAGCTCGTTCCGCCAGGGAAGGGATTCCGCTGAATTTCTCCTTGCCTGCGTTCTTGCAAAGCTATGTAGCCAATCTGGTGACGGCCGCCGTCCGCCTCATCCCGCTCGGGCAAACGGCGGGTCAGATCGCCGTCGCCGAGCTCGAGTCAGAGGTGCTCAAGGCAAGCGCTCGCACCGAGGAGGAGACGCTTGCGGATCTCGGGTCCGCCGCATTCGTCCTCGATCTGGTTTCTATGGCCCATGAGACACAATACACGAGGCTGTTTCGCTCATGAATCCCAATGCGTGTCCCGAACAAATGAGGGCGAGCCACCGGAGTGCCTTGCGGGTCGGCATTGGTGGCCCGGTCGGCTCCGGCAAGACGGCACTCGTTGAGGCCTTATGCAAGCAGCTGCGCGACAAGTACGACATCTACGTGATTACCAACGACATTTACACCAAGGAGGATCAGCTCATTCTCATGCGCGCCCAGGCACTACCAGCAGAGCGCCTCATGGGCGTGGAGACAGGCGGTTGTCCGCACACTGCGATTCGGGAGGATGCCTCCATGAATCTCGCCGCCATCGAGGACATGCAGCGGAAATTCCCTGCAGCGGAATTGTGTTTTATCGAATCCGGCGGCGATAACCTTGCGGCGACCTTTAGCCCAGAACTCGCTGACCTCACGATTTATGTGATCGATGTCGCGGCAGGCGAAAAGATTCCCCGCAAGGGCGGACCTGGTATTACGCGCTCCGATCTTCTCGTCATCAACAAGATCGACCTGGCTCGGCTCGTGGGCGCAAGTCTCGATGTCATGGAAGCGGATGCCCTGAGGATGAGGGGAAAACGGCCGTTTGTGTTTACGAATATCAAGGCCGGAAAAGGAGTTAGTGCCATAGCGCGCTTCATCCTCGAGAGCGGTGGCCTGGAAAATCGCCTCGATGTCCCAGCCATTGCAGGCCCATTCCTGTACCAGGGGTAACGTAACTGTCGATGCTGAGCCGAGGAGGCAGTCATGCAGGTGACCAGGGGGTTTAAGGGTAAACAGGGTGACTCGAAGGCGACGACCGACCGAGTCCCGCCTGGACAGTACGTGACTCAGGACTTCCCGGTGCTGACGTCAGGTCCTACGCAGCGGACTCCGCTCGCGAGCTGGTCCCTCGTATTGCAAGATGGGGGACAACTGCTCGCGCGTTGGAACTGGGCGGAATTCGAGGCGCTCCCGCAGACGGAGCGTACCTTCGACATCCATTGTGTAACGAAGTGGACCAAGTTCGACACGCGCTGGCGCGGGGTCACCTTCGATGCCTTGTTGAGGGCAGCCGGGCTCACGTCAACTCCGCGGATGTATGTGATGGCCCACTGTGATGGCGGTTACACAACGAACCTGCCTGTCGTAGACCTGATGGAAGGTAAGGCCATGGTTGTCACGCATTTTGACGGACTGCCGCTGCCGGCTGAACACGGCGGCCCAGCCCGACTGCTCGTGCCTCACTTATATTTTTGGAAAAGCGCAAAGTGGGTCCGGCGGCTGGTTTTCATGGAGACGAATGCCCCGGGATTCTGGGAGTCTCTTGGCTATCACATTTATGGCGATCCGTGGCGCGAGGAGCGGTACTCGGGCGATTAAGTGGTGAATTCTCCTGCACGTCTTGATTGGCAGGTCGTGACCGCGACACTCTTCCGCCAGGAGACGGCCAGGGTGAGAAGCATCACGTTCCAGGCCACGGCATGGGGCGGGCACATGGCAGGGCAGCACGTCGATATACGCCTGACCGCAGATAATGGTTATCAGGCACAGCGAAGCTACTCGATCGCATCCCCGGCGGGCCGCGGGCCTCACGTCGAGCTGACGGTCGAGCGCGTGAGTAGCGGGGAAGTGTCCGAGTTCCTTACCGAAGAACTGCGCGCTGGAGATACCATCGAACTTCGCGGGCCTATTGGCGGATACTTCACTTGGAATCCCAGTATCTCGTCGCCGCTGATGCTGATCGCCGGCGGTTCCGGTGTGGTGCCGCTGATGTCGATGCTGCGCACTCGCAATCAAGCCGACAACAAAGTTCCGGCAAAGCTTCTTTACTCCTCACGGTCGGCCGACGACATCATTTATCGAGATGAGTTGGATCGGATGGCAGCCAATCGCGATGGCTTCGACCTCGTCCACACGCTCACGCGCGGTGCCCCTACCGGATGGAAGGGTCAGACTCGGCGGGTGGACCGAGACATGCTCGCCCAGTGCGGTTTCCAGGCGACAGAGGAGCCTCAGATTTTCGTGTGTGGCCCGACCTCATTCGTGGAGACCGTCGCCGATCAGTTGGTCAGCCTCGGGCATGGTGAGTCGGCCATCAAGACCGAGCGTTTCGGTCCAACGGGAGACAAGCGATGACAGACGAGGTCGCACGACTCGATGGAAACGCGGCCGCCGGGCCGCTGGGTCGTTTCTTTGCTTTTGAGGCGACAAATCTGAGGGTCACCTGCGCCAGCTGTGGGGCGGAAACGGTACTCGGGAGACTCCATCTGTATAGAGGGAGCAGGGCAATGATCCTTCGATGCATTAGGTGCGGAGAGGTGAATTTGCGGCTGCTGGAAGTCGGTCCGTCGCTACGATTGGACCTCCGGGGTGCTGCCCTCCTGGCGCTTGGTCCCGAACCCGCGACCGCTGCGGGTGCTTTCGCCCTTGAAGCCGTTTGACTGCGGCGGCTGAAATGGCCGCGGCGGGACAAGTAGCGGCCGATCCGATGCTCGACGATCTTGATCGGGTTACAGGGGATCCCGAAGATGTTTTCCTGCCATTTTGCTCCAATGGTTCAAGGTTCATCACGCCCGGGTGCGGCGCGAGTCGTATTGCACCGTTGTCAGATCTTCTGTGGCCTTACTCGCGCTCTTCCTCACGCTCGTGTTGGCATCACCGGCGCTGAACTGTCGCCGCCAGACGCCCGGATTGATACCGACGAACCGACGAAAGACACGCGTGAAGTGCGACTGATCATGCATCCCGCAGTCGAGGCCTATCTGTGATAGAGGCGCCTGCGAACTCAACATGAGTGACTGTGCGCGCTGACTGCGACGCCTCGCGATATGGGCGAGCGGAGGTTCACCGAAGCTCTCGCGAAAGGCCCGGAAGAAATGCCCGACGCTCAGTCGTGCGAGGCGAGCAAGGTCACTGACCCGGATCGTGGAAGCCAGGTTGTCCGCGATGTATGCGGTAACGATTCTTTCTTGCCAGGGCGCGAGGCCGCCGCGACTACGGGCTGCAGCTGGGACAGGGCGTCCCTCGCCGGTCACGCCCAAGAGCTCTATTGCGCGCTGTAGGCACGCTTTCGCAGTAGCACGATCACAGTCCAACGTCGCGGCTGCAGCGAAGATGAGCTTCGGCAGCTCTTCGCGGCCCACGCGATATCCAGGTGCATCAGTTATCGAAACGACGGTCGCGTCACAATCCGCTTTGGATATCATTGTACTCCCCATCACTCACCATCGGGCTCAACGCTTCTTGTTCACTTACGGACGGCCAGTCACATCCGGCAGCGCCGGTGGCCATCTCGCGTCTGCAATTCCGCCTGTTTGCGGTTACTTGACTCGATCGAGAAGGCGACGTCGCCCCCAGTCTTGTCATCGAAGTTAGTTGAGTCGACCGGTAAGGGCACTCGTCCGAAGTTCGGTGTGGAGGAAACCCCTAACTGATGACGAAGTGCGCGCGCTGAAGCCATACCCACACCTCCTAACTGTGTGGCGAGTGTGAGCAACTTCATGCGCGTCGACCACCCCAAGCGGTTCAGTTGCCTCCTCAATCTCTGGTCAACAGCGGCGCTCCGACTTTCGGCGGGCCCACGTTCTTGTTGGGCTCAGGCTTCGAGATGTTTTCGACCAAAAAGCCGAGCATCGATGGACCACGCGCCCGGCCCGATCATTGCCGCAGTGCCACCGAACGTCGCCAGGATGACTGAAATCCACGGGTCACCGACGCGCGCGATAGCGATCCATAATTCGATCATCGCAATCAGCGCTCCCACGATTGGAGTGAAGAGGCCAACGAGGAGCAGTATCCCTGCGCACGCAGCGATGATCTGCGGGATCATCGGCGAAGGAAGGGGTGTGCCGGTAGGGCCGATAATTCCGAAGCGAATAAGCAAGATGGCCGTCAGAATGCGCTGAAGCAGAAGACCCATGCCCGGCCAGCCGTTGGCAAAGTTCGAGAAAAGTCGCTGCAAAGCTCCTCCAATCAAACCGGATCGTAAGGAAGACCGCAACGAAATCGAAACCGCTCAGGGTTGGAGACGGGATTCCTACTTTTGGGTGAAATCGATGATGCCCCGCTTCAGGCCGATCGTTAAGGCGTGAGCTCGGTCGTTTGCGCCTAGTTTCGACAGGATGCTTGTAACATGACTCTTCACCGTCGCCTCACCGATCAAGAGCTGACCGGCGATTTCCTTATTCGAGTTACCGGCGGCGATCAACCGGAGGACGTCGATTTCGCGTGCCGTCAGCGCGTCATCAGCTGCGTGATCGGCTAGCTCTGCGGCAAGTTCTGCCGGAATTCGTTTTTGTCCTGCATGGACGGCACGGATCGAATCGAGCAGTTCCTTGTGCACGTATCCTTTAAGTATGTACCCTCTAGCACCGCCTTTAAGGGCCCGCAGTACTTGGGTGTCGCCGGTGTAGGTTGTCAGAACGATGATCCGAGCCTCGGGGAACTCTCTCCGAATAGCCTTAATTGTCTCGAGCCCGTCCATCTCCGGCATCTGAAGATCCATCAGCGTTATATCCGGCCGATGCGATCGGAAGGCTTCCAGGGCCTCTTTCCCGTTCGATGCCTCTGCGACCAATTCCAGGTCCTGCTCTGCGTTCGCTAACGCCGCAATGCCCTTCCGCAAAAGAGGATGGTCATCTACGGTAAGGATTCGAATCAGATTATGAGTGCTCTGCATGACTTCTTACCTTGCGAAGCAATCGTGACCCAACGTCGTCACCCGCGGTCTGGTAAGCGACCTCCGGGGGGACCGTCAGCTGAACCTCAGTGCCGGCTCCGGCCTCGCTCCAAAAATCAAGTCGAGCTCCAAGGCGCTCAGCGCGTTCACGCACGCCCCGCAAGCCCCAATGTCCAGCGATTCCGCCCTCCTTCAGCAACCTGGAATCGAAACCTCTGCCATTGTCACGAATGCGAACCCGAAGTATCCGGTCATCGTATCGGATCTCTGCTTCAATCCGACTGGCGTGCGCGTGCCGGTATGCATTCCGCAGGATCTCCAGCGCTATGCGACAGACCTCATTCTTCGCGGTGGAAGATAAGGCTCGCTTCTCCCCCTCCTTAATAAGCTCAAAGACTGGCGGTTGCTGGTCCGCAGTTCCGGATTTTGCCAATTCGCGACTCGCAGCCATGAGCAACGCTGCGAGATCTCCCCTAGCCAGCGGCTCCGAACGTAAGTCACGAATCGCATCTCGGCTTTCGGCCAGTGCTCTTTCTGTATCATTGATCGCCTGATCGAGCGATTGCATAGCGTCATCGGGTCGGCGAGGCAACAGATTGCGAACTGCCTGAAATTGAAACATGAGTCCGTGCAAGCTCTGCAGCAGAGTATCGTGTAATTCGCGCGCGATGCGCGTTCTCTCATTGACGCGTGCTTCGAACGTGATGTTGAACGTACGCGTCAAGTGACGCAGCCGTAACCAATAGATCGCCCACAAAAGTAGCAGGAAAGCCACCGCGCACAGCGCGCCGCTGACGGCGGCTCTAAAGCGGCCGTCGCGGGCGATCGTGTGGTTTGTCAGCATGCCCCCATAGCTCCAGCCGCCAATACCGAGGCGCTCCGCGTCGGCGATAGCGCGCGCAACGATGTAGTCCGCGCGTGACCACGCATACCTCGTCACGTCCCCAGCCACATGAGTCAGTGCTTCGGTCTTTCCGCTCGCGAAACTGACTTGCCATAGTTGCGCATGATTCCCAGGTGCACCGCGACTCGAGATGAACGTGACGTCACGTCCGCTCGGGATCCACTGCAGGGTCGCAAGATCGTCGTGGGTATGCGCCAACCGGCGCCTATTCGTGCCGTCGACTCGCGCCACCCGCCGATCCTCCGCGATATCGTCTTGGGTAACCGAGAACGCTACCCAGTGGCCATCAGGCGACAGATGAGGCTCCGCGACATCGCGAACGGCCGTCAGATCATCGAGGCTCAACGGTGCTCGAGGCGGCGAGCGCTCGGCCAGCGCGCCCATGCCGACGAGCGCGAGAAGAGCGAGCGCAGAACGCAGTGCCCAACGGCGCGCCAAAAGCCGGCTCACGCGGGCTTCCTCCGAGATCGTATGGAAGCGCCGCCCGCGGCTCGCCTGAGAGTCCGTTCGGCGACCAGAGGGTCGTGACCGGATTCATCCGCGAGACTTCGACAGACTGCGGCGACCCACGCCCTTTTTTTGGCAGCAGGTCGTCCCGCAGCGTTCGGTTCGTCAACCCCGATTAAACCATTGATTAGTCGAGCCATTTGCACCCCTTGTGCCAGCCCGGAGGAAACAATACATACCGAATCGAATAAACTAAAATCAATTTATTTGGGGGATCTATAATGTCGTGTTATGAGCGACCATCACCCGACGTTTCGTCAGCTCGAGGCGTTGGTAGCTGTCATGGAGACCGGTTCCATGACGCGAGCGGCCAAGCGCATGCATGTCTCGCAGCCCGCGCTGAGCCGACTCATTGCGAACCTCGAGACTGATCTTGGCTACGCGATGTTTCGTCGCGCGGGTGGGCGCCTCGCGCCTACTGCGGAGGCGGAACTTCTCCGCGAAGAAATCAAGAATGCATTGAGCGCGGTAGATCGTGCGCGGCGCCGCGCACACGAGTTGGGAAGTTTCCAAGAAGGTGGGCTCGCGATTTGCGCGTTCCCATCTTTGGCAGCGACCCCGCTACCGCGCCTGCTTGCGGGCTTCTGTGCGCGAAACCCGAAGCTGAAAGTCACGCTCAACTCAATGCACTGGCGGCAGATGCTGGAGGAGGTCGCGCTGCAGCGTGCGGACTTCGCAATCTCCGATCTGCCCGCCCATGCGAATGGCGTGCTGGCGGAACACTTGTCTCGCTATCACGGAGTCTGCGTTGTTCAGCCTCAGCACCGATTTGCCAGCCTGGCAACCGTGCCGCTACCGGCCATCGCTGAGGAGCGCTTCGTGTGGTTGGGCGAAGAGGACGATGCCCGTACCCGTACAATCGTCCAAGAGGCGTTTCGGGCAAACGGGATTAACGTCAATGGGAATGCAGAAGTGAGTCTCTCTGCTTCCGCATGCGCGTGGATCTCGGCCGCGGGCGGTTGTGCCATCGTCGACTCCTTCGCTGCAGAGGAGTGGCGCGGTAGGTTGGTTTGGGTAAATACCGATCCTCCAATCGTGTTTGATCTTTGGCTACTCCGTTCAGAGGTGAAGCCCATGTCGCGGATTGCCACAGCGTTCCTTGAGATTCTGCGCAGCTATCTCGGCACGCTGCCGGGAGCGCGACACGCACGATAAATGTCGGCTAATTGTTGCGGCCGACGAACATCTCGGTGAGCGCGGTCTCGCAGATCGGGTGTACCGAGCCGAGTCGTCGACAACGCGACTGCTATTGATCGCGCTCAGTGACGTCATCCTTGCGTTGCTGGATCTCGACCATATAGAAGGAATGAATTGCGAAGCAGGGCTTCGCTCTCGCTCAGGGATGGCGCCCCCCATCAAAGCTGGTTCGGATTGTCAGCCGCCAAGGGTCAATCGATCCGAGCGATTGGAAAGATGAGCATCGGACTGATAAGCCGCGCCTCGCCACGCCGAGATGCCCATGCCGTCTGAAGCGGCCTTTCTGAGCCTCAAGATGGTCTATAGTTCGCGCGAATTCGAGCCGCTCATTCGGCTCGAAGTTCCATTATTTGAAAGTACGATATTGTTGAAAATTAAACAAATTCTGGTGCCCGGGAGAGGACCCAAACCTCGAACGTAAATTCCACCGCAATCATAGTCTTGGCGCGGTGGGACTTCTTGAGTTACCCAGAAAGTTACCCATCCCAATCGCGCGCTGTAATGTGACGACTTGGGGATCGGTTGAGCGTGCATGAGCACCGCGGGCGACCGAGTCGAAGATCCAAAGGAAGCGCATGTGAAGATCCGGGTGGGCTACGAGCTGATCTACGACTGTCCGCAGCCCACGCCGATGATGTTGCTGCTGAATATTCACTATACGCGCGCATCCGACCTCGTCGTTCCGGATTATGTAGTCACCGTCCCTTCCATTCCCATAGCCGTCTATCGCGACGGCTTCGGCAACTGGTGCAGCCGTATCGTGGCCCCCAAAGGTAATACTAAAATCACGAGCACCGCCGTCGTCAATGACTCGGGCGAGCCGGAGGTCGTTGCGACGTCTGCACAGCAGTATTTGATACAAGATTTGCCTGAAGAGACCCTCGTTTTTCTGCTGGCGAGCCGATATTGCGATACCGAGAAATTTTCACAGATCGCTTGGAACCTTTTCGGGCAAGCCCCGACGGGCTGGGGTCGAGTCCAGGCGATCTGCGATTTCGTGCACAATCACATCTCATTCGGTTACGAGCATGCGAGCGCCACAAGAACAGCGTGGGAAACGTTCAACGAGCGGCGCGGCGTCTGCCGAGATTTCGCCCATCTTGCTATAGCCTTCTGCCGATGCATGAATATTCCGGCGCGCTATTGCACGGGCTATCTCGGCGACATAGGCATTCCGCCGCCCCACGATCCGATGGACTTCGCCGCTTGGTTCGAGGCGTATCTCGGAGGACGCTGGTATACCTTCGATCCCCGCAATAACGTGCCGCGAATCGGGCGTGTACTGATGGCAAGAGGCCGCGATGCGATCGACGTCGCGATAAGCACGACGTTCGGGGCCAATACGCTCGTCAGCTTCAAAGTCTGGACTGACGAGGTACCGGAAGCTTGACCGCGACGCCGTCGGCACAACAACTCTAATAACATCGCACCGTGGCTCTTGTTGCTCTGAAGTTCGCGCCGCCCTGAAATTGTCCACTGACCGTTCGAGGATGCTGCACTCAGATCGAAGGCGCGTCCGAGAACAGCGGCATCTTTTGCCGCTCATCGCTGGAAATTTGAACCTGGCTCTGAGCGGTGTCTCCGGCGTGTGGGGGAAAATAGGTCTGCGCGACGCCCTCGTGCACTACGATGATGTGCAACTGTAATCGATCGATGAACTCGTGTAGAGCAGGCTGGTCGAGAGTCGCCGGTGCCGCATTGAGAAGGAAGCTGCGGGCCTCTTCCACAGAGCCCACCACGCCAGCGCAACGGGGTAGCGCCCGCAGGAAATGCTCGACCTCTTTCAAGCAAAATAGGCACGCTCGCGGGAACTGGAGGTCTCGAAGCACGAACTCGAGAACGGCTGAGCGGCTGACGCGGGTTCGCTGGCTCAAGCGGTACATCTGATAGCCGGACAGCGACTTCAGCAGGTTAAGCCACTGGATCGTTTCGAATGGCTGGAACCCGGGTGCATCTGCGGGGAGCAGCTGCGCGGAGCGCACATCAATGATCCGGCTCGTCATGTCGGCACGCTCCAGATTGCGGCCGAGCATCAGTAACGTGAAGGCATCGTTGCGGCTCATCGTTCCTTCAAGCTCGCCAGTCAGCGTCTGCATGCCCCGTACGATGTGCTGTAGGAAATGGAACCGGGTGCGCTTGCTCAACGCCGCCGGCAACTTCTCTTTAATCTCCATGTACAGCTCATTCATGTGCTCCCAGACTTCGTTCGGAAGAACGTCACGCAAGGTGCGGGCGTTTTCGCGTGCGGCGCACACCGATGAGAAAATAGATCCGGGGTTATCGAGGTCGCCAATCAGGAAATACACGATGTCCCGTTCCTCAGCACGCTTCTCGCGCGCGTCGAACAGTTCGCGGCTGCCGGTTATGTCGACGAGCGCTAGCCAGTCTGGCCGGTATTCGGGCGGCAGGTCCAGCAGCAGCTTCGCGTTGACGTTGACTAGGCGCGCCGTGTTCTCCGCGCGCTCAAGGTAGCGTGCCAGCCAGTAGATATTCTCCGCGACACGGGAGAGCACGCGCTATGCCTCCATATCGACGATCCAAGTGTCTTTGCTGCCCCCGCCCTGCGAGGAATTAACCACGAGCGAGCCTTCACGCAGGGCAACGCGGGTCAGTCCACCGGTCGTGACGTAGGTCTTCCGACCACTGAGGATGAAGGGACGCAGATCCACATGACGCGGTTCGATGCGCTGATCGACGAAGGTCGGCACCGTGGACAGGGTTATCACCGGCTGCGCAATGAAATTGCGCGGTGCCGCCTTCAGCTGGGCGGCGAACTGATTGCGTTCGCGCTGGCTCGCGGTTGGGCCCATCAGCATTCCATAGCCGCCCGAGCCGTCGACGGGTTTGACCACGAGCGAGTCCAGATGATGCAAAACGTGCTCGAGGTGTTCGGGCTCCGCACAGCGCCACGAGTGAACGTTCGGCAGAATCGGATCCTCGTCGAGGTAGTAGCGAATCATGTCGGGCACATAGGTGTACACGAGCTTGTCATCCGCGACGCCCGCGCCGGGAGCATTAGCGAGAGCCACGTTGCCCTTTGCCCATGCGCGCATAAGTCCCGGAACGCCGAGCGTGGAGTCCGCGCGGAAGGATTCCGGATCGAGGAAGTCATCGTCGATCCGCCGGTAGATCACATCGATACGCGTCCAGCCGTGGATCGTCTGCATGTATACGCAGTCATCGTCATGTACAGCAAGATCTCTGCCCTCGACGAGTTCACAGCCCATCTGCCGCGCAAGATATGAATGTTCGAAGTACGCCGAGTTGTAGATGCCGGGCGTCAGCACCACGATCTGCGGCAATCGCTCGCGTCGGGGAGATAGCGCCACCAGCATCTCGTGTAGCTGCGAAGGGTAATCATCCACAGGTAGGATCGTAGTGTTCTCAAACAGCTCCGGCAGCACGCGCTTCGCGACCTGACGGTTCTCGATCATGTACGAAACCCCGGACGGTACGCGCAGATTGTCCTCGAGCACGTAGACGGTGCCGTCTTTGTCGCGCACCAGATCCGAGCCGCAGATGTGCGCCCAGCAACCCTGCGGCGGTCGGATACCGACGCACTTCGGCCGGAAGTTTTTTGAGGAAGTGATCACATGGTGCGGAAACACACCGTCCTTGACGATGCGCTGCGCGTGATACACATCGTCGATGAAGTGATTGAGCGCGGCGGCGCGCTGTGTCAGGCCCGCCGCGATCCGGTTCCACTCCCTCGAGGAAATGATGCGTGGAATGATATCGAGTGGCCAGGCGCGATCGATTGAACCGCCTTGCTCGTGATACACGGCGAAGGTCACACCCATCACCTTGATGGCGAGCTCCGCGGCCTGCTGGCGCACGCCGATCTCCTCACTTCCAAGCTCCGATAGGTGGCGTATCAGCGCACGGCCGGCGACACGCGCACCGCCGCCCGGGCCGATCAGCTCGTCATGCAGCCCGGATGCGCAGTAACTGGTCCAATTGATGCTCATCAGCGCTCGTAAGGGGCGTGGGCCGGAACATCGGGCACCCTGCTGAGCATACTAGTCCAGTTTGGCGGGAATCGAAGTCGTTCCGTTGACCCGCTTCGGTGCCGCACGGCCCAGAATGGTGCACAAGAGATGCGGCGTGTGCGTCCCCATCCCCCGACGGCCTCCGTATAATGCCGGCCCGTGTCGATCCATGTTGCGCTGAATCATGTTACGCATTACCGGTATGACCGGCGCGTGGCTTTAAGCCCCCATATGGTACGTTTGCGGCCGGCGCCGCATTCGCGCACACGCATTCTGTCCTACTCGTTAAGCATCGAGCCGGCCCGGCACTTCATCAACTGGCAGCAGGATCCGGAAGCCAACTATCTCGCGCGCGTGGTGTTTCCAGACAGAACCGAGCAGCTGCACATCGAAGTCGACCTGATCGCCGAGATGGCGGTGCTCAATCCGTTCGACTTCTTTCTCGAGCCGCACGCGGAGCGCTTTCCGTTCGCCTACACGGGCGAGGAGAGGAGCGATCTCGCGCCGTATCTGGCGAAGGCACCCGCGAGCCCACGCTTTGCCGAGTACCTAGCCTCGATTCCTCGTGTGCCCGTCAATACGGCGAATTTCCTCGTCGACCTCAATGGGCGTTTGGCCCGGGATGTGCGCTATCTGATTCGACTTGACCCCGGCGTACAGACGCCCGAGCAGACGCTATTGAGTGCCTCGGGATCATGCCGCGATTCGGCATGGCTGCTGGTGCAATTGCTGCGCAATCTGGGCCTTGCCGCTCGGTTTGCTTCGGGCTACCTCATCCAGCTCGCGGCCGATGTGCGATCCCTTGAGGGGCCCTCCGGACCGGCCGCCGATTTTGCGGACCTGCATGCTTGGTGCGAGGTATATCTGCCCGGGGCCGGGTGGGTCGGCCTCGATCCCACCTCAGGCCTACTCGCAGGCGAGGGTCACATCCCACTAGCTTGCACGCCCGAGCCGTCGTCTGCGGCGCCTGTTACCGGAGCAGTGGAAGAGTGCGCAGCCCAGTTCGAGCATACGCTGCGTGTGGATCGTATCTGGGAAGCACCCCGTGTCACGAAACCCTACACCGAAGCGCAGTGGAGCCAAATCGAGCGCCTGGGTCGGGCGGTCGACAAAGACTTGGTGGAGCTCGATGTGCGCCTCACGATGGGTGGAGAACCGACGTTCGTGTCCGTGGATGATCCGGACGGCGCGGAATGGAATACCGCGGCACTCGGGGACAATAAGCGCGAGCGCGCGGTCGATCTGTATCAGCGGCTGCGCGCGCAGTACGCTCCGACGGGCCTTGCGCATTTCGGCCAAGGCAAGTGGTACCCGGGCGAGCAGCTGCCGCGCTGGTCGCTCAACTGCTTCTGGCGTCGCGACGCCGAGCCGATCTGGTGCAATCAGACGCTAATTGCCGATGAGGCGATCGACTATGGCGCGACCGCGCAGACCGCGCACCGATTTCTCGCTACCTTCGCCTCCCAGCTCGGACTGTCGCCCGAGCTCGTGTTCGCGGCTTTCGAAGACCCGTTTTACTATGAGTGGCGAGAGCGCCGGTTGCCCGCTAACGTCGACAATCGGGATTCACGGCTGGACGATGCACAGGAAGGCGCTCGCCTCGCTCGCGTGTTCGACCAAGGGCTCGACAGCGTGACCGGTTACGTCTTGCCGCTTGCCCGAGATGCGAGCGGCAGGCATTGGCAGACGGGCGCTTGGTTTCTGCGCCGCGAACGTTGCTATCTGCTGCCCGGGGACTCCCCGATGGGCTTGCGCCTTCCCCTGGATTCGCTGCCTTGGGCCGCACCCGCCGACCGTCCGCAGCTGCATGCACCGGATCCCAACCAGGCGTTTGCTCCGCTTCCGCGGTACGCTGAGATTCGTCAACGGCTTGGCGCCTCAACTCCCGGATCCGGGGCGGAGCAAGCGTTAAGCGCGCCACGCAACCACGAGTCGGCATACTGGATCGCACGAACCGCGATCTGCGCTGAGCCTCGTCACGGGGTGCTCTACATCTTCATGCCGCCGACCGGTCATCTCGAGGATTATCTCGAGTGCATCGCCGCGGTCGAAGCCACCGCTGAATTGTTGTCCCAACCAATCGTCCTCGAGGGCTATGAGCCGCCGCGCGATCCGCGCCTCAGTAACTTTCGGGTGACGCCGGATCCGGGTGTCATCGAGGTCAACATACATCCCGCCTCGTGTTGGGATGAACTCGTGGAGCGAACCACTCATCTTTATAGTGCCGCGCGTCAGTCGCGGCTCACCTCCGAAAAGTTCATGCTCGACGGGCACCACACGGGCACCGGTGGCGGCAATCACTTTGTCTTAGGCGGTGCGACCACCGCGGATTCGCCGTTTCTGCGCCGCCCCGACCTATTGCGGAGCCTTCTGGCGTATTGGCACAATCACCCCGCGCTATCGTATTTGTTCTCCGGCCTGTTCATTGGCCCCACATCGCAGGCGCCCCGCTTGGACGAAGCACGCAATGACTCGCTGAGCGAGCTCGAGATCGCCTTTCGGCAGTTGCCGACGCCCGGGGCTGAGTGCCCACCTTGGCTGGTCGATCGGCTGTTCCGAAACCTGCTCATCGACGTGACCGGCAATACGCATCGCGCTGAATTCTGCATCGACAAGCTGTATTCGCCGGATGGCCCGACCGGGCGGCTGGGGTTGCTCGAGTTGCGTGCCTTTGAAATGCCGCCCCACGAGCGGATGAGCCTCGCACAGCAACTGCTGTTGCGCTCCCTGGTGGCGCGTTTCTGGCGTACGCCGTACTCGCCTGCGCGTTTGGTACGCTGGGGCACGGAGTTGCATGATCGCTTCATGCTGCCGCACTTCATCGCACAGGACTTTGCCGATGTCATTGCGGAGCAAAATGCTGCAGGCTATCCACTGCGGGCCGAATGGTTCGCGGCGCACATGGAATTTCGCTTTCCGAAGTACGGCGACTTCGCCGCGCGCGGCGTTGAAATCGAGTTGCGTCAGGCGCTCGAGCCTTGGCACGTCATGGGGGAGGAGGGCGTTGTCGGTGCAACGACACGCTATGTCGACTCCTCACTTGAGCGGCTGCAAGTCAAGGCAACGGGACTGGCGCAAGATCGCTATGTATTGGCTTGCAACCATAGGCCCATTCCATTGCAACCCACAGGCACGGCGGGAGAGTTCGTCGGCGGCGTGCGCTACCGGGCTTGGCAGCCGGCGTCGGCGCTGCATCCGACGATCGGCGTCCACGCGCCTCTCACGTTTGATCTATTCGATACCTGGATGGGCCGCTCGTTGGGCGGTTGCCAGTATCACGTGATGCATCCGGGGGGCCGCAACTACACGGCGTTCCCGGTGAATGCCTTCGAGTCCGAAAGCCGCCGGCTGGCGCGCTATATTCGCACGGGTCACACGCCCGGCGAGTGTTCGCTATTGCCGGCACAGATCAGTCCGGATTTCCCCTGCACGCTCGATCTGCGCCGCGGATGAAAAAAGTGAAGCGATGAGCGACCCTCGTCTCGTGACCTCAAGCGTCGGTAGCGAAGCGTGTCTTGCCGGCTATCTCCCCGATCCCCGCCGCTACGACGAGCTTCTCGATGAACACGGCACGGTGCGCGCGCACTGGCGGCCGCTCGTTGAAGGTCTGACCGCCGGCAAGGCGCACGATACCGCGCGCCGCGCGCTGGAACTCACGCGGCGGTTGATCGTCGAAAACGGCGTTGCCTACAACGTGTACTCCGATCCGCAGGGCGCAGACCGACCCTGGGTACTCGACCCATTACCGCTGATTCTCTCACAGGACGAGTGGCGCAAGATTGAGAAAGGTGTCGCGCAGCGCGCGTGCGTGCTCGAAGCGTTGCTCGCGGATCTTTACGGGCCGCAGCGCTTGCTCGCGGAAGGGCTGGTGCCACCGGAGCTCCCGTTTGGGCACCCGAATTTCCTGTGGCCCTGTCACGGCCTGGTGCCCAGGGGTGCGAGCTGGTTGCATGTCTATGCCGCCGATTTAGCGCGCGCGCCCGATGGCCATTGGTGGCTGCTCGCGGACAGGACCCAGGCGCCTTCTGGAGCCGGGTACGCATTGGAGAATCGCGACATCGTCGAGCAGGTTCTGCCGGCAGCAATACGCGATCTCGGCGTGCGGCGCGTACGCGATTTCTTTGGCGAGATGCGCGAACGCCTGCGCGCCTCATTTGACGACGGCGCCAATCCACTGGTCGTCATTCTCACGCCGGGTCCTTTCAACGAGACCTATTTCGAGCACGCTTACATGGCGCGTCAACTGGGCCTGCCCCTCGTGGAGGGACACGATCTCACGGTACGTAACGAGGTTGTATACCTCAAGACGCTCGGTGGACTGAAGCGGGTGCACACCATCCTCCGGCGACTCGACGATGACTATTGCGATCCGATGGAACTGCGCAGCGCTTCCGCTTTGGGCGTGCCCGGACTCATCAGCGCGATCCGCGCCCAGAATGTAGTAATCACCAACGCCTTAGGTACGGGCGTACTCGAATCGGCAGCGTGGCTCGGATTTCTGCCGGGCGTTGCCGAGCGACTTCTGGGTGAGTCGTTGCAGCTGCCCGCTGTGGCCACGTGGTGGTGCGGCGAGAAGCCAGCGCTCGACCACGTGCTCGGAAATCTCGATCGGGTCGTCGTGAAGCCCACCTATCCCAATCAGCGCTTCGAACCACTCTTCGGCAGTGACACCGAAGGAAAGCAGCGCGCAGCGCTCATTCGGCGACTGCAGGCCCGACCCTACGCGTACGTGGCGCAGGAGCACGTCGCACTGTCGCAGGCGCCGGTGTGGCGGTCGAACGGTGCGCCGAATTTTGCGGCCAGGGCGTTCACCATCCGTGTCTACGCCATTGCAACCGACTCGGGATTTCGCGTCCTGCCCGGTGGGCTAGCGCGGGTCGCATCTGAGAGCGCACTCGATGTCGTGTCGGCGCAGCGCGGTGGCGGCAGCAAGGATATCTGGGTGTTGTCGCGCGGCGAGGACGAGTCGGCGGCGACGGCAGTGCGCCGCTTGCAAGTGACCATACGGCCCGACGATTTGCCCTCGCGGCTGGTCGAGAATCTGTTCTGGCTAGGGCGTTACACGGTTCGATGTGCCGACAATGCGCGGCTCTTACGCAGCACCGTACGTGTGCGTGTCGACCGGGGGGTGTGGATACACGCGGTGCGCATCTGCCGCGCGCTGGGTGTCGTCGCGAAGAGTATGCAGCCCTCCGCGGGTCTGCGTGACGATCGTGACCCATATGGCATCGCGGCGGACGTCAAGCGAATCGCCTGGTGTGCCTCCCAGGTGCGCAGTCATCTCTCGGCGCGCTACTGGCGTGCGGTGGTCGGGCTGCAAAGGCAGGTTCAAGAGGCGACGGCTTCACGCCAAGAACCACGCGAAGCGCTTGAGCGAATCGCGTTGTCATTGGCCGCGCTGAGTGGTTATGCCGCCGAGGACATGACGCACGATGAAGGCTGGCGGCTGCTACGAATCGGTCGACGTCTCGAACGACTTCAATTCACCGCCCAACTGCTGGCGCAGCATCTGGTCGCCGCGACGGCGACGCGCCAGGGTCAGGTCGAATGGCTTCTCGATGTCTGCCACAGCATTAGCATTTATCGCTCACGGTATTTTGTCGCTCCGCGCCTAGGTTCCGCACTCGACCTCTTGGTGCGCGAAGTCCATCACCCGGTTTCGCTCGCGTTTCAGTGCAATTCCATCGCTCGCGATCTTGAGG
>Ga0210394_10000780_pt1 | contig 59333 bp, 37 predicted proteins | sample IncBWC12MmetaG_FD_160121 | JGI IMG/M metagenome (GOLD analysis project Ga0210394, IMG submission 160121) | Forest soil microbial communities from Barre Woods Harvard Forest LTER site, Petersham, Massachusetts, United States - Inc-BW-C-12-M | ecosystem: Environmental > Terrestrial > Soil >...
GCCCGACGTGCTCGTGCCGGACCGGGGTAACGTCAAGCTTCTTGACTTTGGAATCGCCAAGCTGCTCGCGGACGAAGCCAATCCCAGCGCAGCAACGCAGCTCACGCTCGAAGCCGGCGGTGCCATGACTCCTCTGTTCGCAGCCCCAGAACAAGTGAGTGGCGGCAAAATTACCACCTCGACTGACGTTTATTCGCTGGGAGTCCTGCTCTATCTGCTGTTGACAGGACGGCATCCGGCCGGGCCAGGCCCATATTCGCCCGCAGAGCTCCTCATATCCATCACGGAAAAAGAACCGGCGCGGCCTTCGGAGGCCGTAGACCCCCGGGACGAAGAGTCAGCGAGCAGGCGGGGCGCGTCACCAGAAAAACTGCGCCGCAGTTTCCGGGGTGATCTGGACACGATCCTGGGCAAGGCGCTCAAGAAAAATCCACAGGAACGCTACGCGTCGGTCGGGGCTTTTGCCGAGGATCTCCGGCGATTTCTTCGGCACCAGCCGATCAGCGCCCGCCCGGATACCCTCGCGTATCACGCCGCTAAGTTCGTGCGGCGCAACCGCACGCTCGTGACGCTTACCGCCGCTGCTATGGTGCTGGTGATCGGCAGCCTTTCCACGGGGCTCTATATCGCCAATCGCGAACGAAAGGCTGCCGAAGAACGGTTCGCCCAGGTCCGCCAACTGGCCAATAAATTCATAGCACTCGACAATGACATCAGAGGTCTGCCAGGGTCGACCAAAGTCAGGATGCAGATCGTTTCCGATTCGCTGCAATATCTGACTTCGCTCGGTGGTGACGTTCGCGGCGACAAAGACCTCGCGCTCGAAACTGCCTACGCCTATGTACGAGTCGCGCACGTTCAAGGTGATCCGACTTCACCCAATTTGGGGCAGTTTGCGGAAGCAAGAGTCAGCCTGGACAAAGCACAGCAATTTGTAGACGCCGTTCTCGCACAAGACCCGGTGAACCAGCGAGGGCTTTTCATCGCAACCACGATCGCGCACGATTACATGGAATTGGCGGAATCTCAGGAGCGCGGTGAAGAAATACTTTCATGGGCGCAGAAGACCAACGATTTGGTCGAACGCTTTATGCACCTTGGTGGCGAGTTTACGCCGCACGAGATTTATAGCATGGGGTATTTCGAACAAAACGTCGCCAAGGCGTATGCCGACACCCGGCATTTTGACGAAGCTGTACGCGCTGCCAACAGGGCCATGGAGATCGTGCAGCCCGTTCCATCCGCCCGCCGGGTGGAGGGGAGCGTAATGGGAACGTTGGTGGTTGCTCGCTGGCAAACCGGTGACCTCGATGGCGCACTCAGGGATGCGAAAAGGGCAGTTGATCTTCAACAACTCCAGGCCGCGACCGGTCACGCGTCATTGCGTGTTAATTTGGCGTACGCCCTGTTGACCGAAGGCTTGATCCTGGGGAAGGCGGATGCCGAGCCAAGCCTTGGGCGATACCACGAGGCGCTGTCAGTGATCCAGCGAGGAATGGAAATCGGCGAGGACTTGGCCAGCAAGGATTCCAGCGATTACATGAGCCGCTACACCGTGGCTAATACGAGCCTGCAGTTTGCCAATATTTTGCGGCACGAAGATCCCCGCGAGGCGCTAGCGGTCTACGACCACGCACTGGGCCGTCTCAGAGAAGTAAAACCAAATGACAGCACTCAATTGGCTGAGGCAGAATTGCTCGCTGTCTCATCTTATCCTGCCCGCTGGACCGGGCGCGGTGAGGATGCCGAGCGACGCATCAAAGATGCGTTCCAGCTTCTGCGCGACGTTCACGTCTACCCGGCGGAAAAAGTCGAGCCGATGAGCGAGGCCGAAGACGAGTTGCGGGCCCAAGCGGACGATTACGCGGAGACAGGCCAAATCGTCAAAGCGGTTGCAGCGTATGAGGAGCTCTCAGCGAAGCTCATGGCCTGGAAACCTGATGTAGAGAACGATCTTCGCGATGCGACCTGCATGGCCCGGGCTTGGACCGGGCTTGCAATTCTCCTGCGCCGTGCCGGACGCGCGAACGACGCGGCCCGACTCGAAAAACAGCGGGCGGAGTTATTCAGCCATTGGAAGACCAAACTACCGAATGGGGATTTCCTGGTTCGTCAGTCGCTGCGCCAGATCTGGCATCGCGGTACTCCGCCGATTATTCGCAATTCGGCGGCGCCACCCAGCGTGGCGAACAAACCGCCCTCTCCCCAACTCGTTACCGCCGGACTGCAATAGAAAAATATTCCTACCCTCTGTCGTCTTTTGCCTGCCGATTCCGATTTCATAGGTAGAGGCCCAAAAAGAGAGCTCCGGTCGCCATGCGCGCTCGACGGCTTTCTCGAGGGACAATTGAGAAGAGGAGGAAACTAGAATGGCTGCAAAAAAGAAGCTCCAGACCCCCAAACCTGTGCAACCTAACAAGTCTCCAAGGATCGCGGTCAACCACAACGAAATCACCTTGCGTGCGTAGTCTGGCGCTGGCCCGTTCCGCGGCCAGTCCGTTGCAGGGAGCGCGACGCAGGAAATCGCTGTCGTCGGGCTCCGTCCACCAACCGTTGCGAGAAAATGACCGTCATCTGAAATCTGCCGAAGCGCTCTACGCACAGGCGCTTCGGCTGACGTCGCGCGGAAAATATGCCCGTGCTGCGGTTCTCTTCCGGCGAGCGATTTCACTCGCGGAGGGATGCTCCGGTTCGAGCTGGCTTTTCGTTGCCGCGCTATGGAACGATTTCGGCGTCCTCTCGAAATATGCGGGCCGGTTCGAACGTTCTGAGAAGCTCTATCGCCGCGCCGGCGCCCTGATCCCGCGCAAGAATCCGCGTTCAGGAGAGTTTCGCGCGACGCTTTGCCACAATCTTGCCGGGCTCGAACACGCACGCGCCCGATATGCGCGGGCGCTATTCCACGCTCGACGAGGTCTGCGGCTACGCAAAGCTCTCCACGAGATGGATCCCTTAGCTATAGCTGCGGACGAAGCCGCCCTCGCTGCCATCCTGGTTGACCTCGGACGATTGCGCGAGGCGAAAGCACTTCTGCGTCGTGTCCTGCGTGCTTATCGCCGCAGGTTCGGTGAACAACACGCCGAGACAGCATCGTCGCTGGCGAATCTCGGCGCCTTGTACGCAAGAGCCGGCCGTCTCCGTGCGGCGGAACGAGCATTTCGCCAGGCCCTGCCTGCACTCGAAAATATATTGGGGCGCAAGCATCCACGCCTCGCCGGCATCCTGAACAACCTCGCGGTAGTTTGCGCGCGCCGCGGCAAGCTCGGAGAATCTGACGCACTTTACAAGCGCGTCCTTCGTTTGCTAAGCCGCCAATCAGGTCCCGGCTACCCCAGCATTGCCCTCGTCCGCGCAAATCGGAAGAAACTCCAATATTCTGCCCACCGGCTACCCGCTCCTGCTCACGGCGCACACTAGCTGGGACGCCCACAATCCTTACGGTCCCACCGCTCCGCCAGTCATCAATTCGAACATCACCATCCAAGGCTGCGGCGCGAGGCTGCGATGGGCCTGAACCGCCTGCCGTGCTTGTGCTCGGGCTTGGCGTACGCGCGCTCGCGTTCTGGTCGCGCAAGCGTGAAGCTGCCGCTCAGCGATGACAACTATCGAGTTGTCTTCCGAGCTTGCAAAACGGATGTGCTCTTTAGCTAGCAGATCAACAGGAACGATCTAGTCGACAAATGACAATGCTTTTGGCTCAGGGACGCCAGCAAACCCCCACAACCGATCGACGGCGCAGGATTTCTCGGTTGGCGCATCCTGTGTGCGTCTGTCATTTCCCCGGCGGGTGAGGTTCTGATGAGAATGTATCTCTCGAAACCGGACGGCGGATCGTCCTGGATTCTGATTTTCTAGGAACGCGGTTGCATGCGATTCGGAGATTTTTGTCGGCTTGCCATCCGTGCCGCAAGATTTGGCCCGAAGCCGACTTGCCGTTCGGGGGCTGAGCGAAAATCCGAAACGTATGGTAGATAAGAGCGTCATCACTCGGGAGGAAACGCGACAGAGGCAAATAGCGCTGTATCCTCCCGGCAACGGTGCGGTTTGGAAAAGGTTAAAAAAGCCAGGCGAAGTTCAAGGATGTCACTCAGGCGCCCGCACTTGCAGCGCGAGCTGGCTGTTGGCTGGCCATTTGTGCCATCTGTTCCTTCATCTTCTGCTGCATTTCCTTGGGTGTGGGCTGTGCAGTGTGGGTAGCGACCATCCACGTGTAGCCCTCGGGATCAACAACGGTTCCACAGCGGTCGCCCCAAAACATGTCCATTAACGGCCCCTGGGGCGTGGCGCCGAGTTTTGCGGCCTTGGCAACCGTCTTGTCAGCGTTCTCCGTTAGCAGATACAAACTCGTCGGCGAGGCGCCGATTGCTTTCGCGCCACGAGAGCCCATCTGTGGCATTTCCGGCCCCAACATCAATGTCGTGCCGCGCAGCGTCAGCTCGGCATGGATCGCCTTGCCGTCGGGGCCATTCATGATCCCCCGTTTGGCAAAGCCGAACGCCTTTTGATAAAAGGCGGCTGCCGCTTTCACGTCGGTCACCGTTAGAATTGCCGTTACTGAACTGTAGAGCTTTTTATTGAGCGGATCGATTTTCTTCGGCATAACACTCCTTTTGTGAGACGAGTATTCGAGCTGAGTTTCGGCGGAAGTGGTTCATGAATGCGCCGATTGCAGAAACTTGCGAACAACGGAGATGGAGAATACTCCAATGAGAAACGTCTGGTCAACATGCCAGTCGATGCCCATAAATTATCCCTGGAGGTCGAACCTACGTAGAATCACCAGGCACTATCTCCGAACTAATCCGGATTGACTGGTTGCGGCCGCTGTATTAAAAACTCTCTGTCTCGCCGAGTTGCTCCCAGTGTGTGTCCCTTCCGAGCATGGGCCAGTTTCCTTTAAAGTACCAGGAGTCGTCGTGGAAGATAGCGCTGGAAGCACGGCGCTTTGGGCCGGTTCCCGTGAATATTTTCCCAATCACGTTCCAGCGCAACGAATCTCAGCGCCGAGGTATATGAGCCAAGAATCGCGCGAGCTACAATCCTGCTTTTCGCCGCAATCTACCAAGCCCCAACCCGTAAGTAGATACCGAATCCTCGTGGCGGCGGCGCGGATACGATCGATATTGATCACAATGTCTTTGCAGATTGGCAGCGCTTGCTTTCCGCCACACGACAGTCGGGCAGCGATGTGATTATTACGGCGGGGGCTAACGACACGATTACGCTGAAAAACACCACTGTTGCAAGCCTGCCGCAGAGCAACTTCCACATCCTGCGATAGTCTCCAGCCCCCGGCATGCGGTTGTGCTGCAAGCCGGGGGTTGGAAAAATCGGCGTTCGTTAAGTAAGGGTCGTAAGGACATCTATTGGATGATCGGCATCCGCCGGCATACCGCGGGTGAAAGTTGGAAGCAGAGAAATTCCAAGGCCACCATCGACCATGTCTCAATTCGACTTCTCATACCTCTATCACCGCCCCATCGCGGGTGGCCAAGGAGAGGTTGGCGTCTCCGGAACGTCTAATGTCGATGACATCGACCTCGTGAAACGCATTCACTCCAATTACCGAAATTATCGGCAGCAATCGCAGGCTGCACTGAAAGATATTTGGAATGATTATATTGGAGGTGTCAGAAAAGAGGATGAAGCGAAATTGGCAGGATCGGATGTAGACGCGGTTGCAAAGCTTCTGCGCGATCCGGCCACCAATAAAATCTGTTTTGGCTTCGACGAGCTCTTCGATCACAGCATATTGCCGAATCATCCTCTGGGTGTCTTCGTTTCGAGCCCGTTGGGGCTGCATGACAATCTGCTGCGCCTGGCAGAGGCAATCGGCGTCCGGCGGAAATACAATCCTGAACGCATTGGCTACGGAGCGCTCCTACCCCCTGTCGAAGAAATCCTCACTGGTCTTGACGCCGCACTCGGAACCAATATCGTGTTTCCCAACCCGTTTCCGGCAGAGGCTGGCCTGGTCACATCGCGGGGCATTGCCAGCTATCGGGCCATTCAAGCCGTCTATCAGGCCTATCGCCTTGTGGAAGTGGCGGGCCGGGACGCCCGCGTCATCGAAATCGGCGGCGGTATGGGGCGGACGGCCTTCTATGCGCATGCTTTGGGGATCCGCAACTACACGATCTTCGACCTGCCCCTCACCAATGTCATGCAGAGTTATTTTCTGGGCCGAACATTGGGAGCCGAGGCGGTTGCTATGGATCTTGAATCCGTTGATGGCATCCGTGTTTTGCCCTATTTCGAGTTCTTCGAGGAAAGCGGCAATTACGATATCTGCCTGAACGTCGACTCCTTGACCGAGATCGATCGTGGTCTGGCGGAGAAATACTGCAACGCACTGCTTACGAGAGCGCCGACACTTCTTTCCATCAATCATGAAAGCAACGCCTTTACAGCGCGGGAGATCTGCCTGGGAGTGGGCATGAGGTCGCTATTGCGGATGCCTTACTGGCTCCGACGCGGTTACGTCGAGGAAATCTTCAAGGTAGTCTAGTCAACTGGAAATGGCGCAGCGACAGATACGTATACCCAATGACCGCCGCCCGCTGCGGGTTGTACAGGCGTACCGGCGTGTCTGACGAAGCCAACTTCTGCCGGCGAGGCGCCCGGTGACGCGTGCCAGCGCAACCGGTCGATGCAACACTATCCAGCGCATTGATTCGGCAACGCTTCTGCGAGAGAACTATCTGTTTGGCTGTACCCAACCAAAACCTAGGCACGGCAACGTTCCCTCTGGTCTAACCTTGGCGAACGTTTTGGCTTTTGTTTTCAATGCCAGGTGCGTTCAAGCTTCGTATTGCGCCGACCCTTTGAACCCGCAGCACTTACCGCAAACTGCCATACCCGGTGCAATCCCTTTAAACAGACAGCTCGAGCTCCGACGTGCTAGCTTGTTCCAAGGACTCGGGACCAGAGAGAATCCCGGATTCTGTGCGGAAAGCATATCGGAGAACAGGAATGTCTTCATTACCGGCAGGGAAGCACGCGAGCTCGGGCGCGGCGAGCAGCCAACCCGCGGTCGCTGAGCCTACGTTCGCCGAACGAGCGCGCACTCTGCTCTATCTAGGTCGAGTCGGAAGTCTCTCGACACTTTCACGTAAGCAGCAAGGGTACCCCTTCGGTTCCGTGATGCCTTACGGATTGGACGAACACGCGAATCCTGTCTTCCTCATTAGCACGATGGCCATGCACACGCAAAATGTGCAGGCGGACTCGCGTTCCAGCCTGTTGGTGACCCAGCCCGATTCCGTCGGCGATCCCTTGGGAGCGTCCAGGATTACGTTGCTAGGAAATACTCTGCCGGTACCTGAGCCGGAGGTTGCTGACACACGAAAACTCTACCTGGCGCGTTATGCCAACAGCAAATACTGGGTAGACTTTGACGACTTTTCCTTTTACCGGATGGACGTGGTGGAGGTTTACTACGTGGGTGGCTTTGGAGTAATGGGCTGGGTCGCTGCCTCGGAATACTACAGCGCGCAACCCGATCCGTTGGCCGATGCTGCAGCCGAGATCATCAAGCATATGAATACCGATCATGGAGATGCGCTCGTCCTGCTTGCCCGGGTATTTGTCGGAATCGAGCCTCAAGAAATCTCGATGACTTCGGTCGACCGCCTCGGCTTTCACGTTCGCGTGAAAGCCCAAGACGGCACGCGCAGTGCCCGCATTGCATTCTTGCGGGAGGTAGAAAATCCGGCGGAAGCCAGAAAAGTTCTCGTCGAAATGGTCGGGCAAGCGAGGCGAATGTGAGGAACCGTGAGACGCTCACCTGAATAATGGCGGTGACTGGATGACTGCCCGATGGTCCTCCTGCCTTCTGGTTCAGCTCTGACGCTGCGGTGCTCGTAACGAAAGCTCTGCTTTCAATCATTTGGGACAATCTTTCCCGGAGGGCCGAATTCGCACTCCCTGTGACTAGCGACTCCTCTTTTTTTCTGGCAGGGTGATCTTGGATCAAATAATCGATCAACTGGCTGTATGCGCGAAAGCGGTTCGTAGGCGGCGCAGCGTGTTGAAAGCGAAGATAGATTAGAAGCACTAAGAGGAGCGGGACTTGTGAAAGTTGATCCAAATCACGTGACCCAGAGAGTCCGTCGTTAAACACCGATAGCTGTTGCTCAACAATACCGATTTGCGGTTCTGACTCGGGGCGATCAATGCGGGCTTTCAGCAGAAACCATTTTCGACAGAGGTCTGCCCGATTTGTCGGGGTTAGGCCCGGCAATCAGTGATCATCCAAAATAGCGATTATTGACATTCAAAAACCCGATGCTTATACTCGCGAACAACGTCGGTTAAGAGATCCAGTTGAGGTGAGTCTCGGACGACCTCGCCTCATCGCGGGGGTCCACATGATGAAGTCCTACCTCCTTCCAGGCATTTCCAGTTTTTTTGCGATTCAGAATAAATCAGTTTTTGCGGACCAGAAAAGGCGCGTCCTAACGCCTCTACAACTCGTTTCTTTTCTCCTTCTAACCCTCGTTTGCATTCCTTCGGCTTACGCTCAGTTTCAGGCCTCCATACAAGGCACGATCACTGATGGAAAGGGTGGTGTCGTGCAAGGCGCGACCGTTAGGCTAATCGACCAATCGACACAAACGTCGAAAACCACCACCAGCAATGCCGATGGCCTGTACCACTTCGTAGAGCTGGCACCAGGCAGCTACACGCTAACGGTCGAGGCAAACGGTTTTCAAAAGAATGTGACCGAAGATGTAAATGTCTCTGCCGAACTTACGCGCGGACTGGATGTCACCCTTGCAATCGGCGGTGTCAACGAATCCGTTCAGGTAAACGGAAGGAATCTGCCAGACCTCCAGACCGAAGACGGGAGTATCGCGGGTACTTTGACCTCGCAAGAAATCGTTCGGCTGCCTTCTTTTAGTAGAGATCCTTATGAACTTCTGCGCTTTTCGCCGGGCATTTTTGGCGACGGCGCTCGCAACGGTGCTGGATTGATGACGGGCTTTCCCAACGGTGCGGGTGCTGGCGGATCCGCCGGACCAGGCGGTTCAAACACGTCCATTTATCAAACCGAGAACCAATTTCCGATCAGCGCAAACGGGCAGCGGCCAACTTCGAACGACTACCTGGTTGATGGTGTGAGTGTGAACAGCTTGGAATGGGGTGGTGCGGCGGTAATCACTCCCAGTGTTGAGTCCATTCAAGAGGTTACGGTTCTGGCAAACGACTATGATGCAGCCGATGGCCGGAGTTCTGGCGCCCATATCAAAACCGTCACAAAGTCCGGCGCCAACGCCTTTCACGGTACGGGTTTCTTTCAATATCAGGACCCGGGCTTGAATGCGTTCAACAAATACAACGGTTTCAACTTCGGCCCGGACACGCTCGATCCCACCGTTCGTGACGACAATGCCTACCGGCAGTTCGGAGGCAACCTGGGTGGCGCGGTTATCAAGAACAAGCTTTTTTTCTTTTTCAACTATGAAGGCCTTCGCGACAATAACTCAACCTTTCAGAATCAATGGGTGGATACCCCGCAATTTCGGCAGTTGATCGCGAGCTTCAGCCCGAACACTCCCGTCGCGGCAACCCTTACGGACTCGGGAGCCGCGCCGCGTGTCTCGCAGGTGCTGACCAGCAGCTGCACAGGTGCGACGGGCAATGACCTATTTCCGGAGCCTTGCCAGCAAGTTGGAAACGCGGTGAACATCGGATCACCGACCGGGACTTATGGAACCTATCTTCCGAACGCTCTTGTCGCAAACGGTGGCGGGCTTACCAATGTTCCCGAATTTGAATTCGCACAAATCATTTTGCCAGCCACAACGAGTGGTAATCAATACAACGGCCGCGTCGATTTGAATATGGGTCAAAGCGTGTTTTCGGTAAACACGTTCTTCACGCAGTATCATCAACTTGCGGCGGATGCCAGCGCCCAGGGGCGCCCGATGGCCGATTATAATTCGAACCGTTTCACGCCGTCAGGTTTTCTGGGTTGGGTATTTAGCTTCAATTCGACTACAGTCAACGAGGCCCGTTTCAACTTTACCCGCTGGGCATACAACGACATCAGCGCCAACCCCCAAATTAATTGGGCTATTCCTAGAACCGAAATTCAAAGCGCTTTGCCCGCGGGACAAAGAATTGTTTACGGAGCGGCTCAGGGAGACACCTCGCCGGGAATCTTCGCACAAAACACCTTTGCCTTCCGAGATGTTCTCTCTAAGGTTGTGGGCCAGCATGCCCTGCGCTTCGGGTTTGAATTTAGCCGCTACCAGGATAATGACGCCGAACTCGGCGCGGCTCGCCCCGACATCGTTTTTCAGCAGCCCTGGAATTTGGCCAATGGAACGGCGATCTTTGAGTCGGTGAATGTCAATCCGAATACCGGCGGCGCCGCGAATCTGCACCGCGCTTATCGCAGTTCGAATTATGGAATTTTCGGTCAGGATGATTGGAAGATTCGCCCTAACCTCACTTTCAATCTTGGGCTCCGCTGGGATTATTTCGCTCCGCCGACGGATGCGAACGGTCAGCTCCTTAACTACCGTATTCCGCCAGATCCGGTCAATGGTTTGGTGGACCTCACGGTTTTCAATCCAAAAAAGATGTATAAGTCTGATTATCACAATTTTGCGCCGCGCCTCGGTTTCGCTTGGAGCCCGGAACGGTTTCACGCCAAAGCTGTGGTACGCGGCGGTTTTGGGATCGCTTTCGACAGTTTCGATAACAATTCCTTCGACATCAGCAGAAACAATCCGCCCTTGGTCGTAAATTACGGGCTATGCTGCGGCGGCCCTGGAACTCCGCCACCGGCGGTGAATAACCAGATCCTCTATCAATTGGGTACCGATCCAAGATCACCGACGAGTTTTGTGAACCCGGCGTTGGCTGGGGGCGTGAATCCCGCGAACAATCTCCCGAATGTTCTGCCGGGCGAGTCAGGTGCTACGATCTACGGTACACCTCAGGATTTCCCTAACCCTTATATCTATTTATATTCGTTAGAGATTCAGTATTCGTTGCCGAAAAACTGGGTCGCGGTTGCGGGATATCAGGGGAGCAGCAGTCACGGTTTACTCCGTTTGCAGAATAACCAATATTACTTTCAGAAACCAAATCCCGCGGTCAGCGCACCCTTTGAATTCATTCCCGGAGCGAACGCCAATTTCAACGCTCTTAACACCGAGGTGAAAAGGAATTTCCGTAGCGGGCTGTTGGTGGACTTCCTGTACACGTATAGCAAATCCATCGATATCGTTTCTGCAGAAGGTCCAGGGTTCGTTACTAACCCGACCTATCCGGCCGACCTTCGCACCGAACGGGGGCCATCAGACTACGATGCGACGCATAATGTTCGGGTCTACGGGCTGTGGGATCTTCCTATTTTCCGTGACCGGCGCGATCTCGTTGGCAACGTGCTCGGCGGCTGGGAATTGAACGGAGATTTCCAGTTTCACTCAGGATTTCCCTGGACTCCCGTCGCAAGTAACAATTGCTTCACGTTGGGAGCGCAGTTTCTCTGCCCCGTCCGGCCGACGGCCTACTCGGGCGATGCTTTACGGAATGCCAGCAGCGATGCTTTTCTGCCTACTCATGCTGGAAATTTCCCCAATGGAGGAACCAGTTATTTCACCACCACCGGCCCGATTCCCAGCTTTCCGGGAATCGGAAGAAATAGTTTCCGCGGCCCGCGTTTCAGCCAATTTGACTTTACCTTCGTCAAAAATTTCGGTTTGCCGCAGAGCAAATTTATCGGCGAGGCCGCCAAAATTCAACTCCGTTTGAACGTTTTCAACGCGTTCAACAAATTGAACTTGACTCCTTTCGCCTTTGGCAGTTCGTCGGCACTTATAACGACTTCCAACACCGCAGGTGTGCCGCAACCGAACCCTCAATTCGGATTTGCCACTACTGGATTGGCTGGCCGTACACTCTCTCTCGAGGGACGATTTGTCTTCTAGAGCACGGCGGCCTGCGGCAGTTTGTTGATTGAGCGGTGGGATCGAAAACGACCTTAAATATTGCTATAGGGGAATCGGCAGCTCGGAAGTGTCGCAAATGCTCGAAGCGGCACAGACATCTCGGAGCGAAGTTTGCTCACGCTGTGCAGCTGCGGTCTCGGACTCTCCAAGGCGTTCCTTACAGACATCGCCCCACTACCAGACGCGGTGCGGCTCGCAATTGCTTGCATCTTGCGGGTTGCTTTGGTCGAACGCGCTCCAAAACGGAACGGTATAAGGTGCTGAAGACGTACACGCTCTACCCTCGCTCCACGTTCACTTTCTGGGAGACGAGCAATGTCGACTCCGGCGAATGGCGGCGGATAAAGAGCCTATCGCCATCCGACGCACTCATCGGTAGCGATATCCTGCTTTGAGCTCGCACCGATAGTCCTTTACTTGATTTTTTTCTACCCGGACGTTGCAATCGGCCCAGCTGAGGACGGGAGTCGGCCCCAACGGAAAGACAATGCGAGCTCCGTTCATTTCCGCTTCGATACTCGGGCCTTGCGCTTTAGCCGGCAAAGTGAAATTCATTGCGCGGCCGAAAATCACAGGAGCAGACTCGCGAACAATATCGCCGACCTGGGTGCGAGATACGTCGGCCTGTAGAACAAAAGTGGCCGTATCGGACCAATTACGAATTAACACCTTGATGTTGCGCCCGCCGGCGGAAAACCCATCGGTATCAACCCGAGTGAAAGGACACGGCCCTGCGATGCAGGTCACCCTTGCATTGCGGAATACGTTGCCTTCGCCGGCGTCGAGGGACGCAGCGCCCACCTGCGCCTTCCATTTTCCGTCAGGCGAGCACGGAGCATGTCGGTGGCAGGGAACGTTCCCGGTATTCTCTACTTGAAAAACTTTCACTGCGTTTCCCACGTGATCTGTTGTCGTCGCCTCCGTGGAATATCTCACCAAGACATTCCCAACCGCGACCGTCGCCTCATTCGGTCCCGCTTCCGCTTCCCCATGAAGTGGCACCATACGAATGACAGACAGATTGTCACTGATGACTTCCCGCAAGGTGAGGGGTTGATAGTCAGGATGCCGAAACGTGAGCGTGATCGGTTGCCCGCGGCGTGATCCCGGACGCAAACTGAGCGTGAAGGCACCGGAAAAATCAGACTTGGAATCGAGAACGGCCAATCCATCGCCCGCACTTACCTCCACATCGGCAATGGGCGATTGATTTCTAGTGTCGGCATTTTGTTTGACAACGGCACCCCGCAACAGGATCGATCGGTGCCGCCTGTACAGGCGAACCGTAATACGTGCTGCAACTAGAAATCCAGCGAGACCTATGATCAGGGCAGACCAGATGGCGATTTTTCGCCAGGATGTCGCGGCCATTTCCCATTCAAATTAGCTCTCCTGCAGACTCAAATCAAGGTGGATACGGTTCGCTGTCGGCGCCTCCGCTCTCACAATCGAGTTGGTCAACTCGATGCAAGCCTTGCACTCCGATTCATCAGTGCTTCCTCCATGCCAAAGGCGTTTATAATTGTGCGGATGAACGAGATATATATCGGGAAGGGCAGGATATCGCGCCGGGAATTGTTGAAGAAGATCGCCAGCGCGGGAGCTTGTGCCCCCTTCGCGCACTGGAGCGCTCTGTCTGAGCCACCGGCGTTGCAGAAACAGACTACGAAGTTGGCCGTGCCTCCTGCCAACACGCCTTTCTCCAGCGCCGACGACGCATTTCTGGAAGAACTGGAGAAGGCCAATTTCCAATATTTTTGGGGACAGGCGCATCCGGAAACCGGTATTGTGCAGGACCGCTGTCATGCACGCAGCCCTGTCACAAGCGATCTGGGAAGCATCGCGGCTACCGGCTTCGGGCTGACTGCTCTTTGCATTGGAGAAAAACGCGGGTTTGTGTTGCGTACCGAGGCTCAGTCGCGTGTTCTGAATACGTTGCGCTTTTTATGGAAAAAACTGCCCAACCATCGGGGGTTCTTCTACCACTTTGGCAATATTAATACGGGCGAAAGAATATGGGATTCAGAAGCTTCTTCCGTCGACACGGCCATCCTGCTCTGCGGAGTTATGACTTGCAAGGAACATTTCATACATTCCGAGATCAGTGAATTGGCTCGCGAAATCTTTAACCGGGTGGACTGGAAATGGCTCTCCGAAGACACGCCTATACTCCCGCACGGATGGACGCCCGAAACTGGCTTTCTGCAATACCGTTGGGGCGAGTACAGCGAAATGATGATGATGTACCTCCTGGGATTGGGCTCCTCTACGCATCCGCTGCCCGCCGAAGCATGGAACACTTGGAAGCGAACTATATTCGAATACGACGGCATTCGTTACATCGGATCCTTCGCACCTCTGTTCATACATCAGTATTCACAGGCCTGGTTTGATTTCCGTGGCAAGCGTGACCGGTACGCAGACTATTTTCAGAATTCAATTCTCGCAACTGACGTCCACCGCCGTTTTTGCCTCGACCTGGGAACACAGTTCCCCGACTATAGCGATGACCTATGGGGAATTACAGCCTCGGATTCGGTGAAAGGCTATCTCGTGTGGGGTGGCCCCCCTGCGACAGGACCGATCGATGGCACCGTGGTTCCTTGCGCGGCAGGAGGTTCCTTACCCTTTCTGCCGGCAGCAGCCGTGCGTGTGTTGCGAACGATCAAGGATCGATATGGGCAAAACGCTTGGACCCAATACGGGTTTGTGGATGCATTCAACCCATTGAGTAACTGGTACGATATCGACGTGGTGGGGATCGATACAGGAATCACCATGGTGATGGCGGAGAACGCGCGCACGTCCTTCGTGTGGGACACGTTTATGAAGAACCCGGAGGCTCAACGGGGAATGGAACGCGCAGGATTCAAGTCCTATCTTCCTTCACCGGTTCAGCAGACCGAAAAAGTGCCTCCCCAACTTTCCAAGCCGTAGCGTCACGCGAAATCACTCGTGAATCTCGATAAACGCAAGGCCGGAGACCTCAGACTGCATTCCGCTCACAGGTCCTAGGTGTCGACACCTGTCCGGAATCCTGACATGGCCGGCTCGCTCGAAGGCCCCATCGCACTAATCATTCGCATCTTCTGGCACGCCTCAGCGAACGGCCGCTACGCAGCAGCATGCTTCCTCGTTGGCGCTCTGTGCAGTCGCTAGGCGTCGATATGGGCTGGACGCACGTCAGCCCACGATCCGCAAGCGCTGTTTGAAGCGCAGCACGCGGCGATGACTGCAAGAAGTGCGGCGCAGCGAACTCCCTGAAGTTTGCTTTTCAGCGAGCACACCTCTGCGTCCTGGTGGCTAAGGCGGCGGCGATTGAGCGTCCACTGGATTCCGGCACAACTTGCATGACGAATATCGCAAACTTGGCGAGCACGCAGGGATCCTGCGGAGTGGAAATGTAATACGCGTAGGATGGCGCCCAGCGTCTTGAGAGCGTCCCTGGCGTCCTTGGAAGGCCATTTCCGATACAACATACAGCACAGTGTTTTATCCTGAGCCAGGATTCCTCATGTCGCAGTGTTAGGCTGAGATTACCCCTTCCAGGCATTCGTTGATTCCGGGCCGGCGATCAGCCGGTGTGCCTCTCGATGTGTCAAAAAATATGCCATTCCCCGTTGGCGGCGTTGAGCCCAATCGGAAGTTGCCAGAGGAGCGCCCGATGTCCGAAGAGAATGTGACCGACCGCCCGGCGACCACCAGCCATCTGCGCGCCTTCGATGGAACAGCATCGAACGACCAGGCGAAGCAACTGCGGACGATTCTGGAAATCGCCTTCGATGCCGTCATTGAAATGGATTGCAATGGCGTCATCACCGGGTGGGGCTCGAAAGCTGAGAGCGTTTTCGGTTGGACCCAATCAGAAATGCTGGGACGCGTGCTCTTCGACGTAGTTGTGGCGCCACGCCATCGAGAACCTTACAAACAGGCGCTGGCAGAGCTGGTGGCCTGGCAAGAGAATCCGGTGGCGAACAAATGGATGGAAACAGGAGCGCTCCGCCGTGACGGCGGACAATTCGACCTGGAAGTGATCCTGTCAGTTCTGCGGCGCGGAGGCAGCTGCCAGGTGACGATCTTCGCGCGCGACATCAGCGAGCGCAAACAACTGGAAAAGTCTCTGCGTATCAGCGAGGAAAGGACGCGAGCCATCCTCGACCGCATCGAGGACGGCTGTTTCGAAGTCGGACTGAGCGATGAAGGAAAGTACCTGTTCGTCAATCATGGATTCTGTGAGATTACCGGTTACTCCGCAGAGGAGATGCTTGGCAAGAGCTTCCGAGAATTCTTTGATGCCGAGACCAGCGAGCAACTGACCCTGGCGTACGGCAGGGTCTATGAAACCGGCGAACCCCTCAAGGCCTACGAGTACGCGCTGACCAGGAAGGACGGAACCAAAAGATATGTCGAAGAGTCCGTCAGTCTGAAAAAAGACTCGCAAGGCCTCCCGGTAGCGTTCATCGGGATTCGCCGCGACTCTACGGAGCGGAAGTTAGCCGAGGAAAAAATCCGCGTGAGCGAGGAGCGATACCGGGTGATCCTCGAACAGATTGGGGAAGGTTACTTCGAGGTCGATCTCAAGGGACGATACCAGTTCTTCAATGGTGGTTACTGCCGCATGCTGCGCTGTTCTCCGAGTGACATCCTTGGCCAAAGCTACAAGAAGGTGGTACCTGCGGAGCAAATTCCCATGATCCAAGAGGTCTTCCGCAAAGTCCTGCAAACCGGGGAACCCGTCAAATCCTTCGAATATGAAACTGTCAGACCGGATGGATCGGCGGTTTTTGCCGAAGAATCCATATCCCTCAAGAAGGACGGGCACGGCCAGCCGGAGGGATTCCACGTTATTATCCGTGACATTACCGAGCGGAAGCGGGCGGAACAGGAACTGGCGGCGGCGAAGGATGCCGCCGAGGCGTCCAACCGCGCCAAGAGCACGTTCCTGGCGACCATGAGCCATGAGATCCGCACGCCCATGAACGGCATTCTGGGGATGACGGAACTGGTGCTGGATACCGAACTGGCGCAGGAACAGCGCGAGCACCTGAGTATGGTCAAGAGTTGCGCGGAGTCGTTGCTTTCCATCATCAACGACGTTCTGGACTTCTCGAAGATAGAAGCAGAGAAGCTGGAACTGGAGTCCATACCCTTTGACCTTCGCGACAGCCTGGGAGAGACCATGAAGGTGATGAGCTTCCGCGCGCACGAGAAGGGGCTGGAACTAATTTACGACGTGCAGCCGGATGTGCCGGAAGGACTGGCAGGCGATCCGACGCGTATCCGGCAGATTGTGGTGAATTTGGTGGGGAATGCCATCAAGTTCACGGAGCGAGGGGAAGTGGTGGTGACCGTGGAACAAGCGCCGGAGGAGCCGGGCGACGGAGGTTGCGCTTGCCTGCGTTTCTCGGTACGAGATACGGGAGTGGGGATTCCGGCGGACAAACTAGAAAAGGTATTCGAGGCTTTCTCGCAAGCGGATGGAACGATGGCGCGCAAATATGGAGGCAGCGGACTGGGACTGGCGATTTGTACGCGGCTGGTAGAGAAAATGAGCGGGCGCATCTGGGTGGAGAGCGAATCTGAGAAGGGAAGTACGTTTCGGTTCGTCGTGCGGCTGCGGACGCAAAAGACACCGCCCGAGCGATTGCTGGCGCTGCCGCCCGAGGCGCTAGAGGACATGCCGGTATTGATTATCGATGATAATCACACGAACCGGCGGGTGTTGGATGGGATGCTAAACCGCTGGGGAATGAAGCCCATGGCAGTCGAAGGCGGGAAGGCGGCGTTGCAGGCCTTGGAAGTGGCCAAACGTGCGGGGCATCCGTTTCCGCTGGTGCTGCTCGATGGACACATGCCGGAGATGGACGGATTCATGGTGGCCGAGCGGATTCAGAAGAATCCGGAGTTAGCGGGGGCGACGATCATGATGCTGACGTCGGGAGGGGTATTGGGAGGCGCGGCGCGCTGCCGGGAACTGGGGATCAAGGCGTACTTGGTGAAACCGATACAGCAAGCGGAACTGTTGGAGGCGATTTGCTTGCTGATCCAAAAATCGGCGCCGAAAGCGCCGGCGAATTTGATAACGCGGCATACGCTGCGGGAAGCGCGGCACCGGCTGGTGGTGTTGCTGGTGGAGGATAACGCGGTGAACCGGAAGCTGGCGGTGGCGCTATTGGAGAAGAGGGGATTTGCGGTGACCACCGCGGAGAACGGGAAGCTGGCGCTGGCGGCCTTGGAGAAGCAAACGTTCGATTTCGTGCTGATGGACCTACAGATGCCGGAGATGGATGGGATCACGGCGACGGAGACGATTCGGGAGCGGGAGAAAAGCACCGGAGCGCATATTCCCGTCATAGCGATGACCGCGCATGCGATGAAGGAGGACCAGGAGCGGTGTCTGGCGGCGGGGATGGATGCGTATGTCACCAAGCCGATCCGCACCAGCGAACTGTTCCAGACCATCGAACGCACGCTGGAAACCTTCCGGTCGCCTGCGGTGACCGTTGACCAGCCAAGCTAAGGACAACGGCAGCAGTCCCACCCGAACCCGCTGGCAGTTCGCTCACTACTTCGGCCGGAGAATCGCGCAACAGGTAAAGGTACGATGCGTTTGGCGACCGGAAGGCTTCGAGCGGTTGCATTGCCAATCGGTTCCGATACACTGCTCGCACCGAATCATGCCAAAAAACGCGAACGCTGCCGCGACAGGGGACCTTGATTCAGAATTTTGCAAGTGGCGGTTCGCCTCCGGAATCTGGCCACGCCAGAAATTCACGTTGTTGATTAGAGGCTATGATTTGCGTTCTACTCGGACCATGGATCCAGTGAACAGAATCAGGATCGCTCGATGAATTCGAAATGCATCGCGTGGCTCGCCGCGCTCGCATGTGTAGTTCCGATCGTGGGCCTGGGGCGAACGAGATCCGGTGCGCAAAGTTCGGCGGCGCCCATCGGCGCATTTGCGGGCCACCAGGATATCGGCAAAGTCCTTCAATCGGGCTCGGTCGAGTACGACGCCGCGAAGAAAACCTACGAGGTCAGCGGCGGCGGCGAGAACATATGGCTCAAATCGGATGCCTTCCAATTTGTGTGGAGGCCGGCTTCTGGCGACGTTGCGCTGACGGCCGATATCTCATTCCGCAGCGGCGGCGGCAACCAGCATCGCAAGGCTGTATTGATGCTGCGGCAGGACCTCGACGCGGATTCTGTGTATGCCGACGTGGCGCTGCACGGAAGTGGACTCGTGTCTCTGCAATACCGCGATGAAAAAGCTGGCGCCACGCACGAGATTCAATCCAGTATCTCCGCGCCAAACCGCCTGCGTATCGAAAAGCGCGGGAGCTACGTCTATGTGCTGTTGGCCGCCGAGGATGGTCACCTCGAGCCCTCCGGAGCGTCGCTGCGCATCCCTCTGCAAGGTACATTCTATGTGGGCATCGGAGTCTGCGCGCATGATAAAGACGCTGTGGAGAAGGCTACGTTCGCGAACGTGGAACTGGAGGCGCTGGCCCCGCCTTCGAGTGCGCCGCCCACGCTTTACAGTTCTCTGGAGACAATTAATATTGCCTCCCAGGACCGGCGCGTGATCTACGTTGCTCCCGAACGTTTCGAAGCTCCGAACTGGATGCACGACGGCGGTTCATTCTTGTTCAACCGCAGCGGGCGCATCTATCGCCTCCCTGTGAGCGGAGGAACGCCGCAAGTGATTGAAACAGGTTTCGCAATTCGGTGCAACAACGACCATGGAATCTCGCCGGATTCCACCTTGCTCGCCATCAGCGATCAATCCCAGGAAACGCATCGCTCCCTGGTTTACGTCCTGCCGATCGGCGGCGGCGTGCCGCGGCGCGTTACCCAAAACTCTCCGTCTTACTGGCACGGCTGGTCGCCGGATGGAAAGACGCTGGCGTTTGTTGGCGAGCGCGACGGCAACTTCGACATTTACAGCATTCCAGTCACCGGTGGCAACGAGACGCGGCTGACGACCGCGCCGGGGCTTGATGATGGTCCGGAGTATTCGCCGGACGGAAAGTACATTTACTTCAACTCTGAGCGTACCGGCAGCATGCAAATCTGGCGCATGCGGCCCGACGGCAGCGAGCAGGAACAGCTTACGGCGGACGATTTCAATAATTGGTTCCCGCACCTTTCGCCCGATGGAAAGTGGATGGTGATCCTGTCGTATGACAAAAGCGTCTCCGGACATCCAGAGAACAAGGACGTGTCGCTTCGCATCCTGTCCCTGAGCGATAAGAAAGTTATCGTTCTAGCCAAACTATTTGGCGGCCAGGGCACTATCAATGTTCCTTCCTGGTCCCCGGACAGCAAGCAGTTGGCGTTTGTAAGCTACGAGCTGTTGCCGGCAAAGTGAACCGGGGATGGTGAATTTGCTTATGTACAGCCGTCGCGAATTCATTAAGGCCTCGATCGCAGTTGCCAGCGGATTGACAATCGCAAAACCGGCGCAGCGCGCAGCGCATCGTCCGCTCGGCGTGCAGCTGTATACTGTCCGCGAGGAAGCAGAACGCGACCTTCCTTCGGTGCTCGCAGCCGTCCGCAAAATCGGTTACCAGGAAGTGGAAACCTACTGGAACATTTACACGCACCCGGCGCCGGAATTGCGTCGCATGATCGCCGATCACGGCCTACGAGCGCCCAGCGGGCACTTTGATTACACAGGTTTCGATTCCAAGATTGAATACGCCCAAACACTCGGCGTGGATTACATGATTTGCCCGATGCTGCCCGAAAACATGTGGTACGCGCTGGACGGCTTCAAGCGCGCTGCCGACCAGCTGAACGTTTGGGGCGAGCGGGTGCGCCAGGCGGGTATGCAGCTGGGCTTCCACAATCACAACTACGAATTTCTTCGTTTTGGAGCTGCCACCGGGTTCGACCAACTGATGAAGACCACGGATCCAAGCTTGGTTTGCCTCGAAATGGATTGCTACTGGATGGCCCAAGCCGGTGAAGATCCTCTGCGCATGTTGCAGCGCTACGCCGACCGCATCAAGCTGCTGCACTTGAAAGATCGCAAGCCGGGATTTCCCGTCACGCAAGTGAAGGATGCCGCTGCGGAGCACTTTACAGAGTTGGCGCAGGAACGATCGACTGGGAGCCGATCCTCGCATCAGCGGAGAACAATGGCGTGAAGCACTTTTACGTCGAGCGGGACTCCGGTGATCTGCCGGCGATGGAAAGTCTGCGAGTCAGCTTCCAGAATCTCCAGAAGCTCATGTGAACGTCGTACGCGCCGTCACTTGATGAGCAGCAGCGGTTACGGAAAGCAGACTGATGAATCGCAGAAATTTCGCTGAGGATCGGGCGGCCTTGTGCGTGGCTGAAGCCGTCGCTCCGCGCCCGATCCTTGCCGCGGAGGAGGTTAGCACCGCGCGGTATAATCCTGCTGGGCGTGGATTCAATCTGCCAGGCCGTTTCGCGATGCCGGGGCCTCCCCATCCGGGTGCGCCCTTGGACGAATCCGAATTCGCTACCAGGACCGAGTGGTGCTTCGATCTTGCGCGCTTGCCGCTTTCCTATTGGGCGTGGGGCAACCGCGATGAGTGCACGCAAATTTGCGAAGAACCGCTGAAAGGGATTGACCGCGCGGTCGACTGGGGCCGCCACTACGGAATTCGCCTCAATTTGAATTTCCAGCGCGTTCCAGGATACTGCAAAAGGATTGAAAGGCTCAGTCACAGGAAACGAGTCCGACCATCTTGATATCAATTGGTCCGATTGGAGCTTGCTATGCCGCCCGCTCAAAAACTCGACGCTCACCATAAAGCGCTCACACTGAATCTCGATGCATCCGCGTTCGGCTCTTTCGCCGAAATCGGTGCGGGACAGGAAGTCTCGCACTGGTTCTTCGTAGTCGGAGGCGCCTCGGCCACGGTCGCCAAAACTGTTTCCGCGTACGACAAGGAAGTCAGCGACGATATTTATGGCTCCGGATCGCGCTACGTATCCAGGCAGCGACTCGAGGCAATGCTGGACAAGGAATGGGCCCAGCTTCTTGCGCAGTTAAACCAAAGCCGTGGGCCGCATACGCGCTTCTTCTCCTTTGTTGATACCGTCTCCGCGCGTAACTTCGCCGGGACGAACGACCCGCACGGCTGGGTCGGACTCCGGTTTCAATTGCAGCCCGGCGGCGCTGCAAACGACGTCCTGCTGCACATCAATATGCGCGATCCATCGAATGTCCTGCAACAGGAAGCCATCGGTATTCTGGGCGTCAATCTCATCTACACCGCGTTCTATGAATTGCAAACCGAGGAATCATTCCTGGCAAGCCTGGCCGAAGACGTCGTCAAGGAGCGAATCGAGATCGACTACATGGATCTTCGCGGGCCGGCATTCGAACGTTGGGATCGCCGTTCCTTGCTAGCCCGTCTGGTAGGTGCGGGATTCGCCGAGGCTGCGTTTTTCTCCTCTAAGGGCCCCGCAGTTCCTCCTACCGAGGCTCTGTACAAGAAAGCCGTAGTGCTTGCGCCGGGCTTCTTTGGCCACGGGGATCCGGCTCACTCGCAAGTGCACATGCGATTGTTGGCCGCGGCTGTTCGGGAGCTTCAGAAGGAGCTGGGCGAAACAAAGGCGCCGCCGCCCGCCGGCTTTTTTTGCCTGACGGCGGCTGCGCTCACGCGGGACGAACCGGTACCGGAGGTCCCCGATTTGCTTCGTCGTATCGACGCCCTTCTCGCAGCTGGCGGCGATGTGCTGCTTTTTCGCCAAAGCGAGCTCTACAATATGAAGGCTCTGGTAAACCGTTACACGCAGGCGCCTGTGCGCTTCGTCGTTGGTCTTTCCCTGATGATTCAAGCGTTTGAGGGCATTTACGGCAATCTGGAAGGGAGACTTCTGGAGGCGCTGGCACGTCTTTTCGCACAGAACGTGCGCATCTACGCTTATCCGATGAGCTCTACGGAGCTGCGGGAAAAACTGCAGGGTCTTTCGGCTGGCGCTTGGGAATGGAGTGAGACGAACGGAATGGTTTCTGCCAACCAGGTGCGGCACGCGCCCCCTCTCGGACACCTGTTTGCGTATCTTCTCGCCAGCAACTTTCTTGTACCGATGCAGGTTCCACCGACCGAAAGCGCCGACGCTTGATCGCCAGCCAGAGTTTTTTCCGCACAACTGGCCGGTGCTGCACCTTCTGGCCGGCTGATTCGAGCGCACTTCCGCAAGAGAACGGATCGGTCAGGCTGCAGTCCATTGGAACCGGACAGGGTGGTGTATGATCTGCACCAGCGCTCGCAAACCACTTCTGCTTTTGAGACTACTGCAAGCAGACTGTGGGCAACGGTTGCCTCGACCCATCGAAGCTCGACAGATAATCGCAAAGCAGGCTCATTGCCGGGTAGCGCGGCCAATCAGGACCTACAACAGTCCCGTCGCGCCGCGCTGCGCATTTCAGTAGCGGCGTTTGCGACGGTCGAGATTTGAAACACTACGACTTCGCGCGGGCACTTGCCTGTTGGGACATTTTCTGAGCCATGAAGGCCAGTAGTTTCCGGTCGCTCTCGCTGATCCGCTTCAGAAGCCTGCGGAAGGCGCTTAGCGTGCGAGCGTCCTTGCCAGAATCGCCCCAGGATTCAGGGTCGTCCTTCCTGCGCCGGGGCAAATCCGGCAGCTTGGGGGGTTCATCGCCATCGTAGAAGATTTGATAGAGAGGAACTTCCAGCGCGCGCGCCATCTTTTCCAGCGTCTCAACCGCCGGCACCGTATGGCCGTTCTCGACGCGCGAGATATAGCAGCGAAGCAATCCGGTGCGCTTCTCGATATCTCCTTGAGAAAGGTTCTTTTGTTCCCGCAGGGTACGCAATTTTTCACCAACGATCATGTTGATCTCCTCTCCTATGTGCTGTGCGCCGATGACGCTCTGGGGCAAGCCGTCGTCAGCATTAAGGATGACGTGCGTTTCTTTTATGCGATTACCTGATTCAGCGCGTTCGAAATCATTCGGCCAGAGGTACCGAACGGCGCGGCGACGATCGACGGCGCCTCGGTCCGGTGAACATTCGCAAGCGCATTCCCCGCTGGTCTAGACGCACTGATTGATGCACGGACCGCGCGGCGCCTGGGAGCACCGCGAACACTCACAATTCAACTAACGTGACCGTCAAGGTTAGCGGCTACAGGCACGCCACCCGCGGGTATGCCCTCATGGGCAGAGCCACCACTTCGACGGGTCCCCTTCCTTGCCAGCTCAATTTCCAGAGCCTGAACGGTATCTTGCAGCACGCGAATTTCGCCTTCTTTTACATCCTTGAGAACGCAGTACAAGCCCAGGGCATCTCTTGTCGCGTTTTTCTGCTCCGCGCATGCTGCTGCGATGACCGTCGTGATTGCGGTGCCCACGGCCAGAAAAGCGCCGACGAACAGTGGCAGGCCGGTTGCGTTCCCAAAAGGCCCCAGTCCGTGCAGGGAACCCCACAACGCAAAGCCGCCCATGACGAGCGTTGCACCAGCCGCTTCCAGAGGGCAAAAGCGCAGGGCTGACCAGGCCAGAAAGGGAGCGCACAGAAACAGAAGGCCGTTTTGCGGAACCCAGGACATCGGATGATGCCCGAAATTCAGCACGCACGTGATACTGAGTCCGGTAATCAGCGCAGTAACCTCAAGGGGTTCTCCAAGACCTATGGAATGGTGCTTGTGCCCCAGCAAGAGCACCAGAAATGGGGTCACAAACAGCACACCCAGCATGTCCCCTACCCACCATACGAACCAGAGCGCCGGGAAGTCCGTCGAACGGGCAAGCCCACCGAGGCATAGCTGGCCGACCCCCGAGGCGGCGCACAAAGCGGGGGCTAGCACAGCCGCAAACATGACAAAGCGCAAAACATCCCGCGTTCTAAAGAAGGCACCGATGCCGTTGGCGTATTTGTTGACGAGGAAAGCTGCCAGCAGCACCTCCAAGGTGTTGCCTGCGCCCAGACCCACTGAAATTGCAATCGAGTTTGTGATTACAACGCTGAGCAGAAACGCTCCAAGGAAGATCCCGGGCCACGCCCGATAACCCCGTAAGAGAATGACAGCCAAGGAAATGCCTGCAGGTAGCCAAATGGCGGTCACGGAGTGGTTCGGAGTCGACGGTCGCAAACAGAACTTCCCGACGAAGTAGCAGCTGAACGCCAAGAACGCCATTGCCGCGACATTGCCGGTCTCGAGGTAGGGACTCAGCTCATGATCAAGCGATCGCCCGACGTCCCGTACGATATGACGCGAACGGACATACTTACGCGAAAGGATCATTCGCTCCTCCGAGTTTCACCTCGCGCGGGGGCCAAAGCCCATTGGTAGAGTGTTCTTGAGAACCGGCTACGAGGTACATTTCATAGTTCCAAAGTGTTTTGTTGTCAAGGGGATAATGACTGTGTCCTTTTGGCACCGAATTCACCAGCGGCGAGCCTCGATGCGCCGACCGATTGAGAGGCTCAACCGTTCGCGTACTGCAACGCTTGTCGAGTGAGCCGCTTTATTTCACTACCAAAGTCAAAAAGCTAGGCAAAGTCTGCGTCTGCCCATTCAAAGTTGTCGTCAACGACAAACTATAGGTCCCCGCCGGCGTTGCCCCATTCGGCCCCGACGGCAGACTATTGCAAGCCGCCGACCCCAGCGCCACCAGCAGCAAAGTCGCAAACGTCAACGCCACTCGCCGGTTCCCCCGGAATGTCCACACCGCCCCGCCCAGCCCGAGCGAGACCAGCAGCATCCCTAGCCCGCCGCCCAACCCTCCTGCTGGCGGCGCAAATCCCGTCCCCGTCGTCGCGCCCTGGCAGAATGTCTGTATCGCAAACGCCACCTCAACTGACGAGCCGTTTAACGTCACCGACCCCGGTATCACTTTGCACGTGATCAGCACCGATGACGGCACGCATCCCAGCTGCACCGTCCCCGTCACTCCCGGCGCTCCGGTAATCAGCAATCCGTAATACGCCGTCCCTCCCGACACCGTCGTCGCCGTATTCGATCCTCCCGGCGCCACCGTTATAATCACCGACGAAGTCACGCCCGTCCCGCTCAACGCCACCGTCTGCGGACTTCCCGTCGCATTGTCAGCGATGTTCAGCGTCGCCGTGCGCGTTCCGGCAGCCTGCGGCGTGAACAGCACACTGATCGTGCAACTCGCTCCGGCCGCCAGCGTCCCCGTCGCGCTGCACCCCGCGCTCGCGTTGGGCAGTGGCACGGTAAAGTCCTCGGCATCCGGGCCGCTGGTTGTAAAGCCCGCGAAATTCACGGTCGCAGTGCTCGGGTTCAGCACCGTCACACTCAGCGCCGCGCTCGTCGTGCTCACCGCCTGTGCGCCAAACGTCAAACTGCTCGGCGTGACCGTCACTGTCGCCGTTCCACCCGTGCCTGTCCCGGTCAGCGTCACCGTCTGCGGACTTCCCGTAGCGTTGTCCGTAAACGTGATCGTTCCCGTCCGCGTTCCCGCCGCCGTCGGCTTGAATTTGATCGAGAACACGCACGGTTCCGCTTCCACGCCGATGCTCGGGCATTGCGAAAGCGTTGCCCCCGCAAAGTCGCCGCTCATCGCGATGTTCGCGAACGTCACCGTCGTGCCGCCCTGGTTCGACACCGTCACCGTCTGCGCCGCGCTCGTCGTTCCCACCGCCTGGCTGCCAAACGTCAACGATGTCGGCGAAATCAAAATCGTCCCAGTGGCCGTTGCAGTGAACGTCGCTGTCACCGTCACGCCGGACGTGGCGGTAGAAATCGTGCACGAAGGCGGCGAGGTCTGCGGGCTTGCCGGCGTGCAGTTCGTGCCAAAACCTGTGAAAGTCGAGCCTGTCGACGCCGTCGCCGTCAGTACGACTGCGCTGTTGCCCACAAACGTGGCCGCGCAGGTCGTCGGGCAACTGATCCCGGCAGGTGCGCTGGCGACGGTTCCGGATCCAGAGCCGCTCACCGTGACCGTCAAAGCTGCGGCGCCCATGCCCGAGAGAGTGACGAGCTGCGCGCTTCCTGCGGCAGGGGCGTTGTCAGAGATCGTCATCGTTCCGGTGTAAGCAATAAACTCCGTTGGCATGAATGCAATCTCAATCACGCACTGAGCGCCGATGGCCAGTGTCGCAGGCGCCGCGGGGCAGGGATTCGCGGATGCGGCTAGTGAAAATGCCCCTGCCGTGATCGCAATGTCTGAAATCGCCAGCGGCGCGTCTCCCGAGTTGGTCACCGTCACCGGCAAGGTGGCGCTCAGATTAATCGGTTGGTTTGCGAATGCCGCAGTGGTACTGGAAAGCGCTATGTTCGGATTCAGGAGAACCTTCCTGATCCGGTTGTTAAACACATCGCCCACATACATGTTGCCTTGAGGGGTTACGACGACTCCCACCGGCGTAGCGAAGCTTGCCGACAGTGCCGCGCCGCCGTCGCCTGCAAACGCAAAGTCTCCATTTCCCGCAAACGCCGTGATGACTTTGCTGGTTCCATCCACGCGCCGAATCACATTATTTCCTGAGTCAGAGATAAAGAAATTACCTGCGCCATTCACTGACACTCTGTCCGGGGAATTCAAATTTGCACTCGTAGCCAAGCCGCCATTGCCGCTATATCCAGCGGTTCCCGTCCCGGCAATCGTTGTGATCATGCGCGGCGTGCCGGTGTCAATCTTGCGGATCACATTGTTATCTGTGTCGGCGACGTACAGGTTGCCCGACGAGTCGATGTCCAGTCCGAGCGGGCAATCCAGAGTAGCGTTGACCGCCGGCCCGCCATCGCCAGTATAGGTTCCGTTCGAACACCCAGTCGGCGCGGTGTCATTCACCCCGCCTCCTGCAATCGTGGTGATCGTGCCCGTGGCGATGGCCACTTCGCGGACGCGATTGTCTTGCGCATCCACGAAATAGAGATTCCCAGCCGCATCCCTCACCGCTCCTCGAGCGTCGTTGAGACTGGCTGCGAGGGCGGGACCTCCGTCGCCGCACGGTAACGGCACTTGTCCCTGACCTGAACCGCACGTATTGCCTGATCCCACGATCGTGTTGATGTTGCCGCCTGATACCTCGCGAATCCTGCCGTCACCGTCATCTGAAACCAGCAGGTCCCCGTTCACTTCGATCGTGACCGTGCGAGGCATAAAAATCGAAGCCATCGTTGCGGGCCCGCCATCGCCGCACGGCAAGGTCGGCTGTGCGCACGGGATTCCTGTGCCCACCACCGTCGATATGTTTCCAGATGTGTCTACCTCGCGGATTCGATTGTTTTCCGCGTCGACGAAGTAGAGATTGCCCAGCGAATCCAGCGCCGGCGCCCGCGGATCGTACAAGCTGGCGATCGTTGCGGCGTTCCCGTCACCCACCGAGCCGCTCCCGACCACAGTTGTAATTGTCTTGCTGCTCGCGGTGTACAGGCGAATGCGATTCGCCCAGAAGTCTGCAATCCAGAGGTTGCCGGTAGCGGAATCAACGAACAGCCCCGCCGGATTCGTCAATTCAGCCGATAAGGCCGGGCCTCCGTCGCCGCTAAATCCAAACGTAGTATTTCCGACGATCGTATTAATTTGGTTCGGCGTATTGGGATTCGTCGGGGAGAACACCTCCCGGATCACTGCATTCTGAGAATCGGAAATGTAAATGTTTCCCGCAGCATCCACCGCTACACCGTCCGGCACCCGCAAAGTTGCCGAAGTTGCCGGGCCGCCGTCGCCGCTGTATCCCAGGTTGCCTGTTCCGGCGACGATCGTGATATCTTTCGACGTGGCATCTACGCGACAAACCACGTCGTCGTTCTGGTCAGCGATGAAAAGATTTCCACCCGTATCAACCGCTAACGCTATCGGGCCGCTCAGCGGTGTCGAAGTTGCCAAAACGTTGTTGGTGGGAAATCCCGCAGCGCCCGGCGTGCCGGCATACGTGGTGATGATTCCAGTCGTCAAGTTCACGCGGCGAACGATGCTGTTGCCAATGTCCGCGATATAAAGATTTCCTGAGCTATCCAGCGCGACCTCTTGCGGGAAACTGAGTTCGGCGCTGGTTGCCTGGCCGCCGTCTCCCGAATAATTGCATACGTGCGCTGTTCCTGCGACTGTGTTCATGACTCCGCTAGCTGCAACGATTTCCCGCACCACACAGTTGTTCTGATCGGAAAAGTAAAAATTGCCGGAAGCGTCGACCGCCGCGCCGATCGGTTCATACAACAGCGTCGCAGTCGCCAGGGTACCGTTCGGTGAAAGTCCCGCGGTGTTATTTCCTGCGAAGATGGCCATGCTACTGGGAGCTGTTGTGCCTTGCGTTACCTTGTAGATGACACCGTTGTCGTTTACTACATAAAGATTTCCTGAGGAATCTCGAGTAATTGCTACCGGTCCCTCGATCGGCGCGGCCGTGGGAGACACATTGCTAGGAGGCGCGCTCCCGGCGACCGTCGAGATGGTGTTCTGTCCGTAGGCGACATTCGCAAACAGCAGCAGCGTTAATAACGAGAAGGCGCGAATAAAATATTGCGCGGCGCTCTTGGCAGGACGACTCACAAAGGTTCTCCTCGACAGATGTAGCTGCGACAACGGAAGGAAGCGAACGGAATCTTTGCCGAAAATCCGACTCGTCAAATTTGCGTCCTGATAAAAGTGTCGAGACTACGTGGGTCCCCAATTCGCCGTATCTTGAGATGTCTCACGCCTCCGTACCCCGACTGGCGGTTCGCAAGACTTGATTCGCGCCTCTGGTACGCGATTGGCAAACGGGAAAAGATTTCGCCAATATCACTACGGATGTATCGCCCCAGAAATATGCAAGAATTCGCTCTCGCGAGCTATGGTGGTGTTCGCAAGCCACTTAAGCGGTTTGTAGCAGTTCAGCGACCCCTGCTCCCCGTTGTGCAAGGTGCAACTGCGCAACCAAACTACCTTCCCGACTCCATACCCAAACTCACCGCAGCAGCATGTCCCGGTTGGCTAGGCGCGAAGTCTCAACTGCGGAGACGTACCAGGAGATGTTCACACTCGCTGCCCCTCGATTCTCGACGGTCCTATCCGTTTCCGAACCGCGGGCTATCATACGTAAGATGTGAATCGAGGTCCAGCTTCTAGGACGTATGCTTCCGATCAACGCGGTGAGCGGAGACCAGGCCCATTGTCCGCTGAGGCGAACTCGCCTTTATCTCCTAAATCAAACTTGCGAAAAACACTGCGATGTCGCGGGCCAGAGCCAGTGGTTCTTCGGCGGGTGCAAAATGCCCACCGCGCTCCATCGCTGTCCAACGCTGGACGTTATACAGACGCTCAGCCCATTCGCGCGGTGCTTCTCCTTCGAAGGCGCATTGAGATGTGAAGTTGGCGATGGCAGTGGGCGAGCGGACGAAGTCCACCGGCCCGAGCGTAATCCCATGCCAGCGATTATCGAAATAGTCGCGCAGGGAGCTGGTGATTGTTCCCGTAACCCAGTACAGGGTGACAAGCGTTAAGAAAAAATCACGTGGAATGTGCGCATCGAGGTCGCCGCGGCAATCACTCCAAGATCTCCACTTCTCAGCGATCCATGCGGCGAGTCCGGCTGGAGAGTCGTTGAGTGCGTACCCGAGCGTCTGCGGTTTTGTGGACTGGATCGCTTTGTACCCGCCTTCTGATTGCCGCCACCGGTCGGAAATCTCCAGGTACGCTCTTTCCGCGGCCGATGCCGGCCGTGATCCGGGACCCGTGTAAGGAGCCAGCTCCAGGTTGGTCAGGTGAATTCCGATGATTGGATCTGGCTTATCGAGCGCCATCAGCGTGGCTACGCCGGCGCCAAAGTCACCGCCGCCGGTCCCATAGCGCTCGTATCCGAGTGCGTTCATGAGCCGGTGCCAAAGTGTTGCGACATATCGATAATTCACGCGAGCGCCCTCCGGACGCTCCGAGAAACCGTACCCCGGCAACGAGGGGATGACCAGGTCGAATGCGGGGCCGTCGATGCCGTGTCGGGCTGGATCGGTGAGCAGTGGCACGAGCGGCAGGTACTCGATGAATGCGCTGGGCCAACCGTGAGTTAGTATCAGCGGAGTTCCATGACCGCCTCGCGCTCGTTCATGGACGAAGTGGATCCGAACGCCATCTATCTCGATGCGGAACTGCGCGAGTTTCCCCAGTCTTTCCTCCTGAGCGCGCCAGTCGAACTCGTCGACCCAATAATCCAGCAGATTCCGCAGCCATTTGAGATCCGTCCCCTGCGACCACGGAGCGCCAGGTGCGCTATCAGGCCAACGCGTGTTCCGAATACGTGTCTTAAGATCAGAGAGGATCGGCTCAGCAACCGCTACCTGGAATGGCTCAGGACGCAAACTTGGACTCCTCGTGAGTACAGGAGATGGATTGCAACTTAGCACACTGGAATCCAGCCCAGAAGCATCGCGTTTACGCGGAGCGCATTCCTGCGTGGCCGGCTCGTTCTCGATCCATTAGCTTCCACCTCCGGACGAGCCCCGAGCGATACCGCCATTGCACAGGTGAGCGGACGCACGGCGGGCAGGAGTACTTCCGCGTCCGGATGGGCAAATCTAGCGGCAAGAATCGAACCAACGTCTGCGACAACTGACGCGCCGCTATTGTTCGGTTGCAGCAAGCATCCGGCGCGTTCGGCGGCGCTATCGCCAATCACGCGGCGCGCAAGGGGCGGGCGACGCGGCATCGTGCTGGAGACCGCTAGCGACCTAAGCGCGAGGAGGCAGATCGCAGTTCGAAGAAAGGAAGCTATGTATGCCAGAAAAGAAAACAGCAATCGTCACCGGAGCGTCGGGCGGTATTGGTGCGCGTCTGGTCGAGGGATTCCTAAAGACGGGGTAGAACGTCGTCGCAATAGCGCATTTTAGGCGGTGCCGTGAATAAGGTTTGCAGCACTCTGGCGAGATGCGCGGCACCGGGTCGGGACGGAGGCCCCTCGCAGCGAGCGGTAAGCGCAGTCGCCTTTCTCACTTGGCATAGTATCCGGCCCTGGTGTGCACCGTCAGGTGGCGTTCTTTCGTCGTTAATTTGATCTTGTGGTATTTTCCGTCCGATTGCGCTCGCGCCGGCGTGTAGCCGATGCTGTACTGATTGCGCAGCGCCTCTTCGATCTGCGAGTAGATGTCCTCGATCGACTGGCTAGCCGTCACCTCGAAGTATGCTCCGCCGGTCTCATTGGCCATACGGTGCAGCCCCTGTTTGCCGTGCTCGCTCGCGATTGCGAGAATCGCACCGACCACGGGTTGGGAAAATGGCACAGGGTCGGAAAAACGAATCGGGTAGATGATGGTATCTGCTCGCTGCGCGTATTCGATTGCCGTGGTGATTGATGTCGGCTCCTTGAACGCCACACCGTCCGACAGCAGAATGAAAGCCTTGCGGCCCATCAGCGGATGCATCAAATCCTGCGAAGCATCCTTAATCGCGCTGAACACGAGCGTGGAATTACGGTCGGGAATCTGCAGCCGCCCGAGCGCCGACTCCAGCTCGCTGCGCGAAGACGTCGGATCCTGCAAAGTTTCAACCTGTAGATCGAAGTGCACGACGAACGCCTGGTCCTTACCCTCTCGGAGCACTTGATCCAGGAACTTGTAGCTGGCGCGCCGCTCTTGTTCCAGCACGCCCGTCTGGCTGCGGCTGGTGTCGACCAAAAGTCCGATGGTGAGAGCGACGTCTGACTCCAGCGAAAAGTAATCGATCTTCTGCGGCGCGCCGTCTTCCAGCAACACAAAATCGTCGCGCATCAGATTCTTCACCACCCGCCCGTCTGCGTCGTGAACCGTCGCGAAAAGCGTGACAACGTTCACTCTGCTTGAAATCGTGGGCCCTTGTTGCGCCCCGATCGCCGCACCCAAACCAGCGATCAGAATCGCCAGCGCGATCCTCGCTAGCCGGTCAAATCCTCGGGCGATTCTGCGCGGAGCGTCCATAGACGTGGTCTAACACATGGATGCATCAACAGTCGTGCGGGTTTATCTTTCACTTCCCGTTTTCGGAGTTACTGCTTCCTTCCGAAGCGAAATACAATGCCGGCGGAGACGCGAACGGTGCCGGTGGTGATGCCGTTTCCGCGGAAGCCGAGGTATTCCACCTGTGGGCGCAACGCGAATCTGCCGCCACTGTCGAGTCCGATATCGGCGCCGCCACCGGCGCCGAATGCAAACGCATTGGACACGCCGGTGAAGCCTCCGAGTGGCTGCGAGGCGTGACCTCCGCCGATGAGAAGCTGGCCGAACGGAATTAGTCTCTCCAGGCGGCGGTAGGAAAATCGTGGGCCAAACGTGTAAGTCTCGGCGAGCAAGCCCGGGCCCCCGGGAGAGGCGTGATACAGGCCGAAATCACCCACGGCTCCCAACCAATTGTTGACGTTCAAGGACAGCGAACCGCTGGCGCCGTTAGCCATCAGGCTATAACCCTTAACCACCCCGATGAACGAGTATCCGCCAGCGACGTCGGCGACAGGAGTAACTTGCGCATGCGCGACGATGGTTAAAACTGAAAATATAAAGGCCGCCAGGGTTAATTTCTTCATAGGTATTTTCCCTTCGTCAGCTGGTGCGCTGCTTCCTTGTTTCTCCAAAGCGCATGATAATCGAACCGGTTGCTCGGGCAATGTAAGGAAGTGTCGGGAATCCGGCCGCAACGCGGGCGAACGCTTTCGCAGTCCTCGATCGGAGATGGCACTAAGAGAGGACACTTTCTTACATTTTTCACCGTTCCGCTATGTTAGAAGGTTGACCGTCGCGTCCCAGGAACGGCTGTACTCGCCGCAGGGAAATGTGGCACAACTTGCCCAACGGTATGCGTGCAACGCAAAAATCACGTGAGAAATCCTCTGGCGTAAATTCCATCGGTGTGCTGCTGGTGGATGATGATGTGGAGCTGTGCACTTCGCTGAAGCGGCTGCTGGAGATGGACGGCTTCAGCGTGAAAGCCGTCCACGATGGCGATTCCGGGGTCCGGCACGCTCTGGAAGGGAAATATGAAATTGTCATCCTGGATGTAATGCTGCCAGGCGGAGACGGCCGCAAGGTGCTGCGCCGCATTCGCCTTACTTCGCAAGTTCCGGTGATCATGCTCACGGCTCGCGGCGATGAAGCGGAGCGCATCGCTGGACTCGAGCGCGGCGCCGACGAATATTTGCCGAAGCCATTTAATCCGCGGGAGCTTGTAGCGCGCATGCGCGCCGTGCTACGACGCAAGAGTGGTTCGCTGCAGCAGGAAATCTTCAAGATTGGAGATCTGCGGATCGATTGTGGCAAGCGGAGAGTCGTTCGCGATGGCCGCGAAGTCGCGGTAACCGGAGCCGAGTTCGATATTCTGCTCCTGCTGGTCCGTTCAGCAGGGAAGGTCCTGTCCCGTGAGGAAATCGCGGAAACCGCGCTGGGTCGCCCCATCGGCGTGTTCGATCGCAGCATTGACAACCACATCAGCAATCTGCGGAAGAAGCTGGGCGCCCACCCGGGCGATGTTGCGCGTATTCAGAACGTGCGCGGCGCGGGTTACGTCTACACCGGAGAAATCACCCAGGAACACCGATGATACGCGGGATCTACCCCAAGATTTTTCTGTGGTTCTTGCTTGCCACAGCGGTCATGGGCTTGGCAATTTTTCTGATCACGGTCACGACTCACATGCCATCCCTCGGACCGAGCTGGATGATCGGGGTTCTGGATCAGTACACGCGCAGCGCCGTCAACATTTACGAACACGGTGGAAACGCCCGGCTTGGCGAATATTTGCAAGAAATCCAAGACGCTTCTTTCCTTCAGTCGACCCTGCTGGATCCGCAGAACCGCGACATTCTTGGCCGCGGAGTGCCCTCGGGTGCCGAGCAAGTCCTCGCAAAAGCGCAGGCTACCGGGCAAACGCAATTTCATACCGGGCTGCAATGGACGGGGGCTTCGGTCGATTTTCGCCCGGAAGGAAGATACATCCTGGTCGCCAAAGTAATCATTCCCTATCGTTTCGTGCTGGGTGGGACGCTCGAAGCCACGGTTCTTGTATGGCTGGTGCCCGCTGTGTTTGGCGCGTTGCTTTGTCTGCTCCTTGCGCGCCACCTCGCACTGCCGATCCGCGCATTGCAAAGCGTGGCCGGCAGAATCGCGGACGGCGATCTTTCGGTCCGGGCCTTGCCGGCAATGGGGTCGCGCAACGATGAATTGGCCGATCTCGCGCGAGATTTCGACAGGATGGCGGACCGCATTCAATCCTTGCTCCGCAAACAGCAGGAACTTCTGGGAGATATCTCCCACGAATTACGATCGCCGCTTACCCGTCTGGGTGTTTCCCTCGAGCTGGTGCGCCGTGGTGAGAGCGACGCCGTCGAGCGGATGCAAGCGGATCTGGACCGCCTCGATGCTTTGATTGGACGGATTTTGATCTTGACGCGACTTCAGACGATGAGCGATCGCGGCAGCGAAACGCCCGTGAACCTGCGATTGATCGTAGAAAGCGTGGCTGAGGACGCGCGCTTTGAAGTCCAGGAAGAAGGGAAATCCGTCGAGCTCTCTCGCGCCGACGACTGCTGGCTAAAAGCGGATCCAGCGCTGCTGCGAAGCTGCATCGAAAATGTGGTGCGGAATGCTGTTCATTACACCAAGCCCCGGACGGAGGTCGTACTTTCACTGGAAGTTTTCGGCAACGGCTCGGATTCCGCGCGAATTCTCGTCGTCGACCACGGCGATGGCGTGCCGCCAGAGGCCCTCGCTCACATTTTTGAGCCATTCTACCGAGTTACGGTAGGTCACGAGCATCAAACCGGCGGCACCGGTTTGGGCCTGTCGATCGCGGAAAGAATAGCAATCGTCTATGGCGGCAGCATTCGCGCGCGCAATCGCGCCAGTGGTGGCTTGGAAATGGAAATTTGCTTGCCGGTCTCCATCGCCAAGCCGACAGCCGACGTCTGAGTGCCTGAACGAACCAGCGCGAAATCTGCCGCGGCCCCGCGTTTCTGCTCAAATACTACCGTTGCTCAGAATTTCGAATCGTAGTAGTCTCTTGCCAAATCGGTAACCCACTAGGAACGCTTCGCAGTATGACTGGGGTCAATCCCCAGCGGTCCATCTGCAAACCCGGCAAGTCCTGAGGGGGCTGCGGACATGAAGAAGAAAATTGGATTCGCTGTTGCGGCGACCCTCGTCATCATTATTCTCGTCGTTGGCGTATTTCTTTGGCACGACAAATTCACGGTCGAGCCACCGAACTATCCGCCGATCGGCAAAGTCGTCTGGCTCGATCAGAACTGGACCGCGGAGCAGCGCGACTGGTTCCACCACGCCGACCAAGGCACGCAAACCTTCGGCATTCCCTATGAATGGTTCATGGCACTGGAACAACCACCGATTTCTGCCACAGGTTCCGGCCTGCTGAGCGACCCGGCGTACCTCGACCGCTACGGCTTCATTCCCGACACGACGCATCCCGGAAAATCGGAAATGCCGATCGGCTTTGCCCAGGGCGGCCCCATGCGCAACGCGAGTGGGGTCCCGTGGCGGAATCCGCAAACAAATGCGGACATGACTGCGATGGGTTTGACCTGCGCCGCTTGCCACACCGGCCGCTTCACGTATCAGAACACAACGGTGCTGATTGATGGCGGTCCCGCGCTCACGAATCTCGATGTGTTCCAGAAGGGCGTCGCTATGGCGCTGCTGTATACATGGTATCTGCCGCAGCGCTTTGACCGTTTCTCTGGCCGCGTGCTTGGTCCAGGCGCGAGCGAGCAGGCGAAATCCGACCTGCGGAAGCAATTCGCGCCGGTGGTGACGCAGGTCGAAAAAATCATTCGTCTCGAACTCAATAGCCGGTGTCAGACGACTACGGAAGGATTCGCGCGTCTGGATGCTCTGAATCGCATCGGCGACGTGGTTTTTGCACTGGACCTCGATGAACCTGCCAACTGGGTAGGCTTTTCCGCTCCCGTCCATTTTCCGCACATTTGGCAGGCTTCCTGGTTCGAGTGGGTCCAATACAACGGCTCGATCGAGCAGCCCATGACGCGCAACGCGGGCGAGGCGCTCGGCGTGGGCGCGGCAGTGAATCTCACCGGCGCGAAGAACGATCTGTTCACTTCCAGCGTACGGCCCGAAGAGCTCTTCAAGCTCGAACAGCTTCTTGCCGGAACCCCGCCGCCGGATGCCACTGCAGGCTTCAACGGTTTGCGTTCACCGAAATGGCCGGCGAATATTCTGCCGCCGATCGATAGCGATCTCGCCGCCAAAGGAGCGATCCTATACAAAGAGATTTGCCAGTGCTGCCACATGGCTCCCGTCACGGAATCGGACTTCTGGGCCTCCCAGGAATGGTCGCAGCCGAATTCCGCGAAAGAACGCTTCCTCGACCTCGAGCAAATTGACGTCACGCACGTCGGTACCGATCCGTCCGAAGCAGCGGACATGAGGAATCGGCGCGTCGCCACTCCGCCCAACCTCGGAATCACCAGCAGCGAATTCGGCGTTGCGCTGGGACAAGTCGTGGACATGACTTTGACTCACTGGTACGACGGCCAACAGCCGCCGATCTCCGCCGCTATGCGCGAGCAGATGAACGGAAACCGTCCCAGCAACGTGCGCGCGCTGCTTTCCTACAAAGTTCGGCCGTTGAACGGCGTCTGGGCCACCCCGCCCTATCTTCATAACGGCTCGGTCCCCAACCTGTACGCGCTGCTTTCACCTGTAGCCGAACGCCCGAAGAAATTCTACTTGGGCAATCGCGAATACGACCCCGTGAACGTGGGCTATGTCATCGACGAGTTTCCCGGCGGCTTTGAATTCGACACCACCATAAGAGGCAACAGCAACTCCGGCCACGAGTTCAGCAATGACCGCACGAAAGAAGGTGTCATCGGCCGCGCTCTGAGCCCCGGCGAGCGACGCGCTCTGATCGAATATCTCAAGACTTTGTGAATTCCTGACGATTGACAGGGATGCGTGGTCAAAATCCGGCACGCAGCCTGAGGAGAATCGCATGCACCGCCCCGGAATGTTTTCTTGGCGTTTTATGAGAGTTGGATTTGTCGGAACCTTGATCGTTTGCGGCGCGAGCGCTTGGGCTTGCAAGTCCAAGCCGCAGCCCACGCCGACGCCGGCGGTTCAACCGCTCTCGGCGAACGACGTCTCCTGGCTATTTCCGGCGCCGACGCAAGCCGCGGATTTCGCGAGCCTGATCGCCGTGCGCGACATCACCACGCAAAATCTCCAAGACCCGACCAAGCGCGATCCTGTTTGGCAGGACGCAGTGTTTCAACGATTTGTCGCAATCGCAGATAGCCCCGTAGTGCAGGTCGCGGGCCAGCCGAGCATTGCTCTGCCCGCCGAGGCTCAATCCATAGACGCCTGGTTCGTCGCCGGAATCCGCATTGACGCTGGCGCGCCGGGCCTTGCGAACGACATTCGCGCGCAATTCGGACAGTTGCCCGAGATTCGCCTGATCATTCAACCGGTGACGCACAATCCGGATGGCACTCCTAAAGTGGAAGACATCGCGGGTCACCTCATTTTTAATTTCACTCTCCCGCAGCTAGACGATCCTGCACAGACCGGTTGCCTGCAGCGGCCGCAGCCCGATCTCGAAAAAGTCCGTGAGGTCGTCGCGGACGTCGCCGCCTTGCGAACGAAATTGAGCGACGGGCAACTTGGCACCCACAAAATCACGACCGCCGGCGTTCCTCTGGGCGTTCACCCGGGACTGGCGGACCCGGCGACCGCAAGCAATCTCCGCCAGGCAATGAAGTCGCTCATCGAAAAATATATTTCCGCGCAGCGCCTGCAGGCCATGGCCATCGCGGGAATTCCTGCCGGAGCAGGGAAGCCCTGGATATTTTTGTCGATGCAGGAGCTTCCGCCGGGCGTCGATCCGGCGTTGCCAAACGGCGGATTCGATCCCGTACATGGCCCCACGCTCGATGGCCTGCAATTCGCGCAACTGCTGCAGGCCGCTGGAACGACGCCGCGCGTCGTTCCGGAACCTCACACAAATAATCTGAACCCAATTACCTGCAAGAACGCCGCGGTACCTACCGCTAACGTGCCCCTTGCTGCGCGAAACGGCGTTTCGACCTCTGAGGTTTTCGCCACTGCGACGCTAGCGGCAGACAAGACCAAGGAAACTCTCGATGTGATCGCGGATCCCGCCAAGAGCCACTTCTTCAACACCGATTGCATCAGCTGCCACACGGAAACGCGTCTCACCATGGACAATCTAAAAGTCACCACAATCCCCGGCATCAATCCTGCGGCCTTGCCAGGCGGCGCATGGGACGTCCGCAATTTCGGCTGGGGCAACGCAGGAAAAGCCGGCATGCAAGCCACCGTAACCCGCCGCACAGCCAACGAAACCGCCGCGGTGGTCACCTTCATCAATTCGCAACTGCTTCCCAAGTCGCAATAACAACACGTTCGGCACCGGCAGCTCGCGTCGCTGGCGAAGGTGCGGATTTTGTCGTGGCGACGAAGAGGCATTGTATGGCAGTGATCCGCCAGGCTGCCCGGTGAAAACCTCCCGCCGCTATAAATTATGATATGAATCCGGTAAAATTCCTCGCGGGCGCAATCGGGCGCGCAACGTGCCTCCGCGACATTCCCGCGCGACGGCGACGTCTGGCTCGCGCAAGTTCCAGGCCATCATTACAACAACCCAATATCCAATAAAGGAGCACGAAAATGGCAGCACGCGCAAAATCCCCTGTTAAGGCCAAAGCCATCACGCCTCTTACGAAACGCAAGGCCTGGAAAGCTCTCGGCATCCACTATAAGAAGATTGCGAAAATTCATCTGCGAAAGCTTTTCGCGGATGACCCCAAACGCGGCGAGCGCCTCACTCTGGAAGCCGCGGGCATCTTCCTCGATTATTCCAAGCACCGGATTAACGACCAGACCATCAAGCTGCTCCTGCAGCTCGCCGACGAATCGCGGCTGCGCGAGCGCATGGATGCGATGTTCAGCGGGGAAAAAATAAATATCACGGAAAAGCGCGCGGTGCTGCACGTCGCGCTGCGTGCTCCAAGAGGTTCATCCATCATCGTGGATGGTGAAAACGTGGTGCCCGGCGTTCACGCCGTGCTGGATAAAATGTCCAGCTTCTGCGATCGCGTACGCAGCGGAGCCTGGAAAGGCCACACCGGCAAGCGCATTCGCAACCTCATCAATATCGGCATCGGTGGCTCCGACCTCGGCCCGGTAATGGCCTATGAAGCGCTGAAGAGTTACAGCGACCGCGCGCTGACGTTTCGCTTCGTCTCGAATGTTGACGGCACCGATTTCGCCGAAGCAGTGCGTGACGCGGATCCAGCCGAAACCCTCTGGATCGTTTCGTCGAAAACCTTCACCACGCTGGAAACCATGACCAACGCGCACAGCGCGCGCGACTGGACGCTCCGGGGTTTAGGCGGCGATGAAAAATCCATCGCCAAGCATTTCGTTGCCGTCTCCACCAACGCCGCCGAAGTCACCAAGTTCGGCATTGATACCGCCAACATGTTCGAATTCTGGGATTGGGTCGGCGGGCGCTACTCCATGGATTCCGCGATCGGCCTTTCTACCATGCTCGCCATCGGCCCGGATAATTTTCGCGCAATGCTGAGCGGCTTCCACCAGATGGATGAGCATTTCCGCACGGCTCCCTTCAAACAGAATCTCCCCGTGCTCATGGGCCTGCTCTCCATCTGGTATGGTGATTTTTTCGGCGCACAAACTTCCGGCGTCTTTCCCTACGAGCAGTACCTGAAGCGTTTTCCGGCGTATCTGCAGCAACTCACCATGGAGAGCAACGGGAAACACGTTACGCTAGATGGCACTCAGGTAAACTATCAGACCGGAGCGATTTACTGGGGCGAGCCTGGCACCAACGGCCAGCATTCTTTCTACCAGCTGATCCATCAGGGAACTGAGCTCATTCCATGCGACTTCATCGCGTTCGCGCAGGCGCTGAATCCGGTTGGCCGTCACCACGATATGCTGCTCGCGAATGTGTTCGCACAGGCCGAGGCGCTCGCATTCGGCAAGACGCCCGAGCAAGTGAAGAAAGAAGGCACACCGGAGTGGCTGGTCCCGCATCGCGTCTTTGAAGGCAATCGCCCGTCGAACACGATTATTATGGACAAGCTCACGCCGGAAGCGCTCGGCAAGCTGGTGGCCCTCTACGAACATAGCGTCTTCACCCAGGGCACCATCTGGCACATTGATTCGTTCGACCAGTGGGGCGTCGAACTCGGCAAGGTTCTGGCGCAACGCATCATTCCGGAAATTGAAAGCGCCACAGAGCCCAAACTCGCCCATGACAGCTCGACAAACAGTTTAATCCGCCGCTATCGCAAGCTAAGGAAAGTCTCGTCCTGACGTCTGCGCGGACCGTGACCGCGACCGATGCGGTGCGGTCCCCCCTCCCGCAGCCGCGCTGTACTTTTTAGTTGCAGTAAGCGTTTTCTCGATGCTAGATATGCGGCCCCGGCGAATTCGCGTCAGCGAGCGAATGCCAGGCCAGCTGCCACGCTGGATGGCGATCGAAGCGCGCGACCCTCACCTGTCGCTTGCGCCGGGGAGCCGTGGGATCGCGCTGTGCCGTGGCACAAAGGGGAATTATGACCATCGAACGGCGGCGATTCATCCGCAACGCAGCACTAGGAGTCGGATCGGCGCTGCTCGCTCGGCAATTCTGTTTCGCGGCCACGACCGACGCCCGGATCGAGATCTTGTTGGATGAGCCGCTCGGCACCATCTCACCGAATATCTACGGCCATTTTACGGAAAATCTCGGCGGAGTGGTTTACGACGGCATATGGGTCGGCGAAGGCTCGAAGGTTGGCAACCTTCAGGGCATCCGCAAGAGCCTGGTGGACGCGCTGCGGAAAATCAAATCGCCGGTGATTCGCTGGCCCGGCGGATGCTTCGCCGACGGTTACGATTGGAAAGATGGCGTGGGTCCGGCAGCGCAACGCCCTCGCCGCACAAATTTCTGGGCGGGCGAGGCGCTGGTCCGCGACCAGGGGATTATCCCGCAGAAGTACGATCCTAATCAGTTCGGCACCAACGAATTTGCGCACTTTTGCAAACTCGCTGGCAGCGAGCCGTACCTCGCCGCAAATTTGCGCAGCCTGCCCGTGGAAGACTTCTACCGCTGGATCGAATATTGCAATTCTCCCGCAGGAAGCACCACTCTTGCCGACCTGCGCGCCGCCGGCGGAGATCGCGATCCCTTCCAGGTGCGTTACTGGGGAGTCGGCAACGAATCCTGGGGCTGCGGCGGGGATTTCACTCCCACGGAATACGCGCAGGAATTCCGGCGCTTCGCCGCATGGGTCCCGCGCTATGGCATGCAGGATGTGTCGCTGGTTGCCTCCGGTCCCAATTCAGATGACTGGAGCTGGACGCGCGGTTTCCTGCAAGGTTTGCTCGAAAAAGGCGCGCGGCAATTGCGTTCCGTGTGGGGGTTGTCGTTGCACTATTATTCCTGGAATCTCAGCCGCGGCAAAACGCAGGATTGGGTGCAGGGCAAAGGAGATGCCGTTAATTTCCAGGCCGTGGATTGGTATGAATTGCTACGCGAAGGCGATCGTATGGAATCGCTGATCACCGGCCACTGGCAAATCATGCAGGAGTTCGATCCGCAACACCGCATCAAGCTCGTCGTGGATGAATGGGGGCCGTGGTACAAGCCGGGCAGCGAGGTTTCGCCCACGGATATTCTCGGGCAGATGATCACGCTGCGCGATGCAGTGATGAGCGCCGCGACTCTGGACATCTTCAATCGCCATCCCGAGAAAGTCACCATGGCAGCGTGCGCGCAGCTCATCAACTGCCTGAATTGTTTGTTCCTCGCGCACGGTGATCATTTCGCGCTGACCCCGGTGTATCACGTCTTTCAGATGTACTCGGCGCATCAAGGAGCGCAGGCGGTGCGCGCGATTTTCTCCAGTCCCGCTGTGAACTACGATCGCGACGGCAAGTCGGCAGCTTTCTGGGGATTGCAGGGTTCTGCCTCGATCCAGGACAAAGACTTGACGATTACCGTCGTGAATCCGGACATCAGCCAGCCGCGCGAAACGGAAATCGTGCTTCGTGCGTCCGAAGTAAAGTCCGGTACCGTAACCGTCCTGACGGATACGGACATTCATGCGCACAACACGTTTGATAATCCGGATGCGGTTCACCCGCGCACCGAGGATCTGGCGTTCACGGGATCGCGCATCCGGCACACGTTTCCGGCAGCCTCGATAACCTTAATACAGGCGAAACTGGCCTGAGGAGCGCGCGCCTGGCTGCTGCGAAAATGCACACGCTGCGGAGTTCGAGGTTGACGAACGCATGCTAACATAGGGTAGTATTTATTGAGAAGTAAGCGTTTTCTCGATTATCCCACGAGCATCGCTGCGAGGGCACGGCCTATGAAATTGAAGCGCTTACGAGAGCAAGTCCTGGAGGCGAACCTGGAATTGGTCCGCCGCGGCCTGGTGCTCTACACCTTCGGAAATGCCAGCGGAATTTCGCGCGATGAGGGGCTGGTGGTCATCAAACCGAGCGGCGTCGCTTACGAAGAATTGCAGCCCGAGCATATGGTGATCACCGATTTGGATGGGAAAGTCGTGGAAGGAGATCTTCGCCCCTCCTCCGATCTTCCTACGCATATCGTCATCTACCGGGCGTTCGCCAATACTTTCGGAGTCGCGCATACGCATTCCGAGTTTGCCGTGTCCTGGGCGCAAGCCGGCCGACCCATTCCGTGTCTAGGTACCACGCACGCGGACACATTTCACGGCACGATTCCAGTCACGGCGGATCTCTCGCCGGATGAAACCGAAAAAGAGTACGAGAAAAATACCGGTGTTGCGATCGTGCGCGCGTTTGAGCACTTGAATCCAGACAGCATTCCCGGCGTCCTGGTGAAAAGTCATGGACCGTTTACATGGGGCGTCGATCCAGGCACTGCGGCACACAATTCGGCGATCCTGGAAGCTGTCGCGCGCATGGCCTATTACAGCACCACGCTAAATCCCGCGGTCGAGCCGATTTCGCCCTGGCTGCACGACAAGCACTTTTTACGCAAGCACGGCAGCTCCAAATATTATGGCCAACCGATGAAGAAATAATTGTTACGCGAAGTTTTCCTTTCCATTAATGCACGAGATTCCAGTTTCGCCGTAATGCGCCGGTTCCGATAGTTCGAAGTTCTCGCTCCTGGTAATCGCGGAATGAAGGGACCCATGGAAAAATCGAAGATCACGTTGGGGCTGATTGTGGGAAATCGCGGCTTTTTCCCTGGCCACCTTGCCGAACTCGGCAGGGCCGAGATGGTTCAGGTGCTGCAGCAGTCCGGCGTGGATGTCGTAGTGCTGGATGCGAAGCTGAGTAACTACGGCGCGATCGAAACCTACGAGGAGGCCATGCGCTGCGCGGAACTGTTCCGCGCAAACAGCGATCGCATTGACGGCGTGGTCGTCACGCTGCCGAATTTCGGCGACGAACGCGCCATCGCCGACACGTTGCGCCTCTCCCGCCTGAAAGTTCCCGTACTGGTACAGGCCACGCCAGATACGCCAGCGAAAATGACGATTGCGCACCGCCGCGATAGTTTTTGCGGGAAAATGTCTGCCTGTAATAATTTGCGGCAGTACGGCATCCCGTATTCGTTGACCACTTCGCACACCGTCAGTCCCAGCTCCGCAGAATTCAAGAAAGACCTGGCGTGGTTCGCCGGTGTTTGCCGCGTTTATCGCGGCTTTCAGAATTTGCGAATCGGCAGCATCGGAGCGCGGCCCGCGGCCTTCAATACCGTTCGCTACAGCGAGAAATTGCTCGAGGCTGCGGGGATTTCCGTCGAGACGCTGGATCTTTCCGAAGTCATCGGCCGCATCGGGCGCATGAAAGATTCCGACGACGCGGCGCAGGCCAAACTGCAGGCCATTCACAAATACGTCGCCACCAGCGGCGTGCCTGCGGCCGCTCTGCTGAAAATGGCGAAACTGGGCGCTGTGATTGACGAATGGATGAAGGCCACGCACGTCACCGTCAGCGCGGTGCAGTGCTGGACTTCCATCGAAGAAAACCTCGGTGTGGTTCCCTGCACGGTGATGAGCATGATGAGCAACGAACTGCTGCCGAGCGCCTGCGAGGTGGATATCTGCGGCACGCTCAGCATGTATGCGCTCGCGCTTGCTTCCGAAACGCCCAGCGCTCTGCTCGATTGGAACAACAACTACGGCGAAAATCCGGACAAGGCGGTCTGTTTCCATTGCAGCAATTTGCCCAAGCATTTTTTCAAGGAAGTCCGCATGGACTACCAGCAGATCATCGCCGGAACGGTGGGCAAAGATAACACCTTCGGAACTTGCGTCGGCCAGGTGAAGGCCGCGCCCATGAGTTTCGCGCGCTTTTCCACCGACGACGAAAACGGCGTGATCCGCGGGTACGTGGGGGAAGGACGATTCACCGATGATGCGCTGGAAACCTTCGGCGGCGCCGGAGTCGTCGAGATTCCCCATATGCAGAAGCTGCTGCGCTACATCTGCGAAAACGGCTTTGAGCATCACGTCGCTGCAAACCTAGCAAGCGTCGCAGGAATCGTCCATGAAGCGGCGACGCGCTACCGGGGTTGGGAAACGTACTGGCACGGGCGCTGAACCTCGTCGCAGCCGGCATCCCCTGGCGCGGAACGCGCTCTGAAAATCACGAAAATCGGCGCGTTTCCGGCCTTTCCTGGCACTCATAAGAAATATCTATCGAATGCATCCACGCAGCTGATGCCATGAAATTTCTATCGGATCCATCAGCTTTGTGAGTTGTACTGTATGGCCCCACATGAGTTAGTTATGTACCATGCGGCCTCCGCGTTCCAACCCAGAAGTGGACCACGATGCCTGCGGCGTAGGATTCATCGCGCAACTGGGGAGCAGCGGCTCGCGAGACGTCGTGGAGCGCGCCCTGACTGCGCTGGAGCGCCTTAGCCATCGCGGCGGGGTTGACGCGGACGGGTTAAGCGGCGACGGCGCAGGCATCCTCACACCGATTCCGAAGAATTTCATCCGCAAGCGCGCGCGCGAAATTAATATGGAACTGCCGGAATCGTTCGGCATGGGCATGGCGTTTATTCCCCTGGGCCAGGAACCCGCCGCTCGCGCCTCCGTTGAATGTTCGGCCGCGGAATTGGGATTGCGCTGTCTCGGCTGGCGCGAAGTGCCCACCTATCCCGCTCTGCTCGGTCCCTGCGCGCTCGCCACACTGCCTTTGATTCGGCAGTGTTTTTTCGTCACCGAAGATTCCTCCGCCGACCTGGAGCGTCAGCTTTTCCTGATGCGCAAACGCCTGGAATCCGGCGCGCTCGCCGGCATTTATTTCTGTTCGCTCTCGTCGCAATCGCTCGTATATAAAGGACTGCTCACGCCGCTGCAGCTAGCTGCTTTCTACGCGGATCTGGCGTGTCCGGATTTCGTCGCGCCCTTCGCCATATTTCACCAGCGCTATTCCACCAACACCAGTCCATCGTGGCAACTCGCGCAGCCTTTCCGTTTTGTCGCGCACAACGGGGAAATAAACACCATCAGCGCCAATCGCCGCTGGACGCGCGCTCGCGAGGGCGCGCTGCGGCAGGAATTCGGTGCGCAGGACCGGTTTCGCGTTCTGGAAGAGGGCGTCAGCGATTCCGCCAGTTTCGATAACGCGCTCGAAGTTCGTCTGCGGCAGGGTTCCAGCGTGGCCGCCGCGATGCTGCGCATGGTACCGCCGGCGTGGGAAAGCGATCCGCAAACGGGTCCGAAGCTGCGCCGCTTTCTGCAGCAGGCCACGCGCGAGCAGGAACCGTGGGATGGTCCGGCCGCGCTGATCTTCAGCGATGGCCGCATGGTCGGCGCGAAGCTCGACCGCAATGGTCTTCGCCCCATGCGCTACACGCTCACTTCCGACGGACTGCTCGTGGTTGGCTCGGAAGTGGGCATCGCGGATCTGCGCGGCAAAAAAATTGCCGAACGCAACCGCCTGGGTCCCGGCGAAATTTTCCTGGTGGATTCGATCGCTGGCGCGATCTTCCGCGGCAACAACGAAGTTTCCGAATTGCTCGGCGCGGAACCCAGTCGCGTCGGCTACCGTGACCGTGATTCGCAGCTCCGCGTGGCACGCCTGGAAAGCGCCGCGACAGTTCCTTATGCATCGGAAATTGAGCCGCAAAGATTGGCCGCGGCGATGGGTTGGACCGAGGATCAATTCCGTCTTCTATTTCAACCGCTCGGTCGGGAAGGGAAGGAAGCCGTCTGGAGCATGGGCGACGACGCGCCGCCGGCGTTCCTTTCTTCCATCAAGCGCCCGTTGTGGGATTATTGCAAGCAACGGTTCGCGCAGGTAACCAATCCGCCGATTGATCCGCTACGCGAAGTTCACGTCATGTCTCTGGACGTGTATTTGGACCCAAACATTGTGGCCGGTTCGCCGGTGCTCGATGCAGGCCATCTCGCAGCGCTGGAAACCAGGCTGGGCACGCCACTGCGGCGCATTGATTGCACATTTGACCTAGCCGGTGGAGTAGCAGCAGCCCGCGCCGCGTTGCAACGCGTGCGTCAGGATATTTCCGCGGCTCTCGCCGTCGCCGCCAGCGCGAAACCCCCGGTGATCGTGCTGAGCGATTACGGAGCCACCCGGCAGCGCGTTGCGCTCCCTGCATTGCTCGCGGTTTCCGCCGCGTGGAAAGAAATGGTTCGCGCCGGCGCGCACGATGTGCCGGTCATCGTCGAATCCGGCCAGGTGATCGAAACCCATCACATTGCGCTGCTGATTGCCGTGGGCGCGAGCGCCGTTTTTCCATATCTCGCGATGGAGCTTTCGGAGAATCTGAAACCGGGAGGCGCGGTAAGCTACCGAGTCGCGGTCGAAGCCGGGCTGCGCAAAGTTCTTGCGCGCATGGGCATTTCCACCGTGGCGAGCTATCGCAACAGCCATCTGTTCGAAACGATCGGCCTCGACGGAGATATTTGCGAGGAATTTTTCGAAGACGCCTCGTCGAATCTCGGCGGCAAAAGTCTCGACGACATTCTCGAAACCAGCATCCACTCCCACGTTCGCGCGTTCGCGGCGGGCGACGCTCCGCTGCAGGATTCCGGGCTGTATCGTTTCCGCCACGCAGGGGAGCGGCATTCCACTTCGCCCGAACTGGTTCGCCGCATGCACGCGTATCTGAAATCGCCGACGCCGGAAAAGTACGCAGCGTATTCCGAGCTTGCGGGCAGTCGTGAGCCGGTCTCCGTCCGCGATCAACTCGAATTTGCTCCGGGTTCTCCCATCCCGCTTGACGAAGTCGAGCCCGAAAGCGCGATTCTCGGCCGCTTCTGCGCACAGGCGATGTCCTTGGGCGCGTTGAGCCCGGAAGCGCATCGCACGCTGGCCATCGCCATGAATCGCCTGGGCGCGCGCAGCAACACCGGAGAAGGCGGCGAAGATCCCAGCGTCTATCGGTTCGAGCCGGAAGCCGCGAATCGTGTGAAGCAAGTCGCGTCCGCGCGGTTCGGAGTGACCGCCGAGTATCTGGCGCGTGCCGACGAACTCGAAATCAAAATGGCGCAAGGCTCGAAGCCCGGCGAAGGCGGTCAGCTTCCCGCGATCAAAGTGAATTCCTATATCGCGCGCCTGCGCCACGCGGTTCCCGGGATGTCGCTGATTTCTCCGCCGCCGCACCATGACATTTACAGCATCGAAGATCTCGCGCAGCTGATCTACGACCTGCGCTCCGTGAATCCGGTAGCGCGAATCGGCGTGAAGCTGGTTTCCGGCGCAGGCGTGGGTATTATCGCTGCGGGTGTCGCGAAAGCTGGCGCGGACGTGATCACCATCGCCGGTTTCGACGGCGGGACCGGTGCTTCGCCGCTCACTTCGATCAAGAATACCGGACTGCCCTGGGAAGTCGGCCTGCGCGCCGCTCACTCCGCACTGGTGCGTTCCGGCTTCCGCGAAAGAGTCCGCCTGCGCGTGGACGGCGGATTTAAATTTGGCCGTGATGTGGTGATCGCCGCGCTGTTGGGCGCCGATGAATTTGGTTTCGGCACCGCTACTCTGCTGGCGATCGGTTGCGTGATGGCGCGGCAATGCCATCTGAACACCTGCCCGGTGGGCATCGCGACGCAGGACGAAAAGCTGCGCGCGCGATTCACCGGCAATCCGGAAATGGTGATGGCCTACTTCCGGGGTGTCGCCGGAGAAGTTCGCGAACGCATGGCGGCACTGGGAATTCGCACGCTCGCCGAAGTGGTCGGCTCGGTGGAAAGATTGCGGCCGCGCAAGGAATCCGCAGCGCACTCGGTTGCAGGATTGCTGCATCCGTCAAGCACTGCGCCGCAACAATCTGCGAAGGATTTGCCGCTCGAAATTCATCTGCCCGAAACCGCCAAGGACATCCGCCGAAAGCTGCTGCGCGGCGTGGACGGGCTGCAGTCCTTCCCGTTCGTGCACCATTCGCTTTCGATTTCGAATTCCGACCGCAGCGTTGGCGCGCATCTGAGCGGCCACATTCTGCGCCGCACCAATTTCGATGGCTTGGCGGGCAAGAGCATTCGCTGTGAATTTCGTGGCTCCGCTGGCCAGAGCTTCGGTGCATTTCTAGTCCCTGGCATCCGCTTCCGGTTGGTAGGCGATGCGAATGATTATGTGGGCAAGGGCCTGAGCGGTGGCACCATCGCCATCACCGCGGGTGCTGCAGCGTCGAAGCGCGGCGACGTGCTGGCTGGTAACACGGTGCTCTACGGCGCCACCAGCGGAAAGCTTTTCATCGCAGGACGCGTCGGCGAGCGCTTCGCCGTGCGCAATAGTGGCGCGCTTGCCATCATCGAAGGCGCGGGGCAGCACGGCTGCGAGTATATGACCGCGGGCATCGCCGTAATTCTCGGCCCGGCCGGGATGAATCTGGGCTCGGGCATGACCGGCGGGCTCACCTACATCCTTCGCGACGCGCTCACCGGCGACAATTGCAATCACGAATTTGTGCGTTGCGCCGAAATTGGCGACGGCGTCGGTGAACAAGAGGAAGGCTGGCTGCGCCTGCTGCTGCAGGAACATTTCCGGCTCACCGGCAGCCAGCGCGCGCGGCGCTTGCTGCAATCTACGCACCTGCTGCCGCTGGTGCGCCTTGAGCCCGTTCACCTGCCGTGTTCGCTTGCCGATACTTGGGCGCCCTTCCTTACGCGCCCTGCCATCCGCGACGAAGCAGAAGTGTCCGAAGTGGTCCGCGCGCTGCCGCTGGAGAACGAAAACATGCGCCAGACCAGCGAATCAGCCTGCTGAATTATTTCACGCGTGCGAAATATCACTTGACGCTCCCCGCGTCTGTCGCATACTTCTCGGAAATACTTCGCAGTAGAAAGTCACGGCGATTGCTGGCGGTCGAAGAGGAGGCAAGCGCGATGCTCCCCAGTGTTTCTCCGAGGGCTTACCGGGTTGGCGTTGCCGGACCCGTCGGTTCGGGCAAGACGGCGCTTGTTGACCAACTCACGCGGCAACTCTGGCCGCGCACGAATCTAGCCGTCGTAACCAACGACATTTACACCAAGGAAGACGCCGAATTTCTGATGCGCCAAGGCGTGCTGCCCGCCGAACGCATTCGTGGCGTGGAAACCGGCGCGTGCCCGCACGCCGCGATTCGTGAAGACGCGTCCATGAATTTGCAGGCGATTGCGGAACTCGAAGACGCACTGCCGGGTCTCGAACTGATTTTCGTCGAGAGTGGCGGAGACAATCTTGCCGCGGCGTTCAGTCCGGAACTCGTGGACATCTGGATTTACGTGATTGATGTGGCCGAAGGCGACAAGATTCCGCGCAAGGGTGGCCCGGGCATCATGCGTTCGGATCTGTTGGTGATCAATAAGATCGATCTGGCGCCCTACGTGGGTGCTTCGCTGGAAGTCATGGAACGCGACTCGCGCCGCATGCGTGGAGAGCGGCCTTTTATTTTTACGAACTTGCGCGATGGTGTGGGGCTGGATCGCGTCGTGGGCTGGCTGGAAGGAAAGCTGGAGCACCCGGCCGACGCGCGCCGTGCGTTGATTGATGCGCATGCTCCTTACGCGGCGCATGGTCATGCCCACAGTCACGATCCTATCCATGGGCATAGTCACGCACACGGCGATGACGACAGCCATGCGCACGGCGCCGAACATGAGTAAGGACGCCGCTAGCCCAGCTGTTCGCCCGCGCTAGAAGGAATTATGAACAGGGAATGCGATACCGCGAAGGCCGCTCTCCCTCGGGCTTGCGACCTTGCGGATCTGCAGCTGCTACACTTGGCCGATAGCGCTCTGCCCATCGGCGCGCTGGCGCATTCCTTCGGCCTGGAATCGCTCACTGCTTGCGAGATGCTCGCGACGCGCGATCTGCCCAGTTTTCTCCAGACGTATCTGGAAGAAGCCGGAACGATGGAAGCGGTTTTCTGCAGGGCGGCGTTTCGTTTGTCTGACCTCGCCACGGATGAAAGTGATTTCGCGGCTCGTTGGCTGGAACTCAACAATCGATTGAGCGCGCGCAAGCCAGCGCGCGAAAGCCGTGCGGGTAGCGCGTCGCTCGGCGCAAATTTTCTGCAGGTGGTGCTGAGCTTGGCTCATCTTCCGCTGGCTCGCGCCGCCCTCGATGCGTCCAAGCGCGCGGCAAGCCCCGTGCATCACAGCACGGCGTTCGGCCTGGCGTGCCGCCGATTCGGCTTCGACGAAGATCGCGTGGTAGTCGTCTATCTCCATCAATCCGTCGCGAGCCTGGTGTCGTGCTTCCAGCGATTATTACCACTGGGGCAGTCTGAGGCCGCCCGGATTTTATGGAATCTGAAGCCGGCGATCATGGTTGCGGCGGATCGCAGCGCTGACAGTGCGCTAGACGACGCCTGCTGCTTCATGCCGCTGCTCGATTGGGGTGCGATGGAACATCCGGCGCTCAGCACGCGGCTCTTTATCAGTTGAGTTGTCATTCGTTGATGGCGCTCCTAAACACCATGGCTTCCCTCGCAGAAAATCCGCGTGAAATTGTCTCGGAGCCTTGCGCGCCGCAAGGGCTGCAAGCATCTCTCACGCTAGATTTTGCGCGCGATGAATTTGCGGCACACACCGTGCTCGCCTCCAGCCGCCAGGAACCTCCTCTGAAAGTTGTCCGCGCGTTCGCGCTGCAGGACGGCGCGGCCCTCGCGCACCTGCACAATGTTTCCGGCGGGTTGCTCGGCGGCGATCGCCTCGCGCTCAAAGTCAATGTCGGCGCCGGCGCTCGCGTGCAACTGACCACCACCGGCGCCACGCGCATTTACCGGCCCCGTCGCGCAGCGCTGCCGACGACGCTAGCGAACGAATTCACAGTGCACGAAACAGCGTTGCTGGAATATGTGCCGGACGCGATCATCCCGTTCGCAGGTGCGCGTTTCTCCCAAGCCACCACGATTCAACTTGCGCAGGGCGCCGGATTGTTCTGGTGGGAAATTCTGGCGCCCGGACGCGAAGCGCACGGCGAAGCCTTCGCGTACGATTGCATCGAAATGAAAACGAACGTCAGCGCGTTGGGCCAGCCCATCGCCAGCGAACAGGTGCGGATCGAGCCGCGCAAGCGCTCGACGCAATCGTTCGGCCGCCTGGGACCCTATCGCACTTGGGCGACTTTCTGCATCGCGCAAGTGGGTCGCAGCCCGGCGGAATGGCTCGCGCTCGAGCACGAACTGCGCCAACAAGCTACTCCTCTGACCAAGCACGGCGAAACATTGTGGAGCTTCAGCGCTCTGCCCCAGCACGGCCTAATGGTCCGCTGCCTTGCCGTTCACGGGCGCCACGTGCTGCCCGGGCTGCAAACTCTGTGGCAAACGGCGAAGCGCCGCTTATATGGCCGCGACGCCGAGCTACCCAGGAAAGTGAATTGAGGTTTCATTGCGCAGGAATCGCGATACCCATTCGAGCGCGAACCGGTTAGGGGTGAACGATTGCATCTGACTCCCCGTGAGCAAGAAAAATTATTGATCGTAGTCGCCGCCGACGTCGCCCGCCGCAGGCGGGCGCGCGGCCTGAAGCTGAATTACGTGGAAGCCATGGCGATTCTTTCAGCCGAAGTGATGGAAGCGGCGCGCGATGGCAAAAGCGTCGCCGACATCATGAGCTTCGGCGCGGCCATACTGAAACGAGACGACGTGATGGAAGGTGTGGCGGAAATGATCCACGAAGTGCAAGTGGAAGCCACCTTTCCCGATGGCACAAAACTCGTCACCATTCACGATCCAATTCACTGACCGCCGTTGCCATCGGGAGCACGCACATGAAACCGGGCGAATATTTTCTGAACGAAGCTGCCGGACCCATCGAAGCAAACGCCGGGCGCGGGACAACGCGCAGCATCGTGCGCAATGCCGGCGATCGGCCGATCCAGGTTGGCAGCCACTATCATTTCTTTGAAACCAACCGCGGACTCGAGTTCGATCGCGCAGACGCTTACGGCATGCGGCTGAACATTCCCGCGGGCACGGCCGTGCGCTTCGAGCCCGGCGAGGAAAAAGAAATCGAACTGACCCCGTTCGGCGGCCGCCGCGTGATGCAAGGCTGCAACGGTTTGGTGGAAGGCCCACTCGACGCTGAAGGGGCGCGGGAAAATGCCCTGACACGCGCGCAAAAAGCCGGATTCCATTGGAACGCGGCAGGGAACCGTCCATGAGCTTGAAAATTCCTCGCCGTACCTACGCCGAACTCTACGGTCCGACGACCGGCGACCGCATCCGCCTGGCGGACACGGAGCTCATAATCGAAATCGAAAAGGATTTCACCCATTACGGGGACGAAATCACCTTCGGCGGCGGCAAAGTAATTCGCGATGGCATGGGCCAGAGCGCGAGCGCAATCAGCGAGCGCGAGCATGGCGCGCTGGACCTGGTAATCACCAACGCGGTGGTCGTCGATCACTGGGGTATCGTGAAAGCCGACGTCGGCGTGAAGCGAGGCCGCATCGTGAAAGTCGGCAAGGCCGGAAATCCGGACACGATGAACGGCGTCGACCCCGACCTGATCGTCGGCGCTGCCACCGAAGTGATCGCCGGAGAAAACTTGATCCTGACCGCCGGCGGCGTCGACAGCCACATCCACTTCATCTCACCGCAGCAAATTTACGAAGCTCTTTCGAATGGCATCACTACCATGATCGGCGGAGGCACCGGCCCGGCTACCGGCACGGCCGCAACCACCTGCACGCCCGGTGCGTGGAACCTCGCACGCATGTTGCAAGCCGCCGAAGCGTGGCCCATGAATTTCGGATTTCTCGGGAAGGGAAACAGCTCCACGGCCGCGCCGCTGGTCGCGCAAGTCGAAGCCGGCGCCTGCGGCCTGAAATTGCATGAAGACTGGGGCACCACGCCTGCGGCAATCGACGCTTGCCTGAGAGTGGCCGATGAATTCGACGTGCAGGCCGCCATCCACACCGACACGATTAACGAAGCTGGTTTTCTGGAAGCCACCGTCGCTGCCATCGCCGGACGCGCCATCCACGCCTATCACACCGAAGGCGCCGGAGGCGGCCACGCGCCGGACATCATCCGCATCGCCTCGCTCCCGAATGTTCTGCCGTCCTCGACCAATCCGACTCGGCCCTACACGGTGAACACCATCGCCGAGCACCTCGATATGCTCATGGTGTGCCATCATTTGAACCCGCAGGTGCCCGAGGACGTCGCGTTCGCGGAAAGCCGCATTCGCCCGGAGACGATTGCCGCCGAAGACATCCTGCACGATCTCGGCGTGATCAGCATGCTCTCCAGCGATTCGCAGGCGATGGGGCGCGTTGGTGAGGTGGTCACGCGCACCTGGCAGACCGCGCACAAAATGAAAGTGCAACGCGGCGGGTTATCCGCGACGCACTCGGGTTCGCTGCCCGGTGATTCCAATGGCAACGACAATTCACGCGTCAAGCGCTACGTCGCGAAGTACACGGTCAACCCCGCGATCACTCACGGCATGGCTGCGGAAATCGGATCCATCGAACCGGGAAAACTTGCGGACCTGGTCCTGTGGAAGCCGGCATTTTTCGGCGTGAAGCCGGAAATGATTGTGAAAGGGGGATTCATCGCTTGGAGTGCGATGGGTGATCCGAACGCCTCCATTCCCACGCCGCAGCCGGTGGTGTATCGCCCGATGTTCGGCAGTTTCGGCGCGGCGGTCGCTCCCACCAGCATCACATTTCTGTCCGAAGCGTCGCTCAACGCCGGCATTCCGCAGAGGCTAGGACTGAAAAAGTTGCTAGCCCCCGCGCGAAACTGCCGCCGCATCGGCAAGAAGGACATGATCCACAACAGCGCAACCCCCAACATCGAAGTGGATCCCGAAACCTACGAAGTGCGCGTGGATGGCACAATAATTACCTGCGAGCCGGCCCGCGTGCTGCCCCTCGCCCAACGCTATTTCCTATTCTGATTCTGATTCCGTCCAAAGCGTCGCGGCGGCCCTGATTATTTAGGTCAGCGGCCCGCATTCCCCGCCAATTGGTGCTCCCGAAAGGCCCTTTTGCGCTCTCAGAATTATTCGGCCCGCTACGGTATTGACTCGATAGCGTTAACCTTTTAGCACACGGCCCCGATATTCAGGTTGAGCGCACCCCCCCTGCCAATTAGGTTAACACCAGGCGTTGTACCCGTAACTGGAATGCAACTACGAACTGGGCTTTAGGCGGTCCGTTTCCTAATTCGGGTTAGCCTCGCCGATAGCGAATTTGCCAATCGGTTGAACTGCGCGGACTCCCTCAGGTCCCGCGGTTGCGAGTATCACTGCGAATGCACTTGGGAAAAATGGCCGGATTCGATCATCCAGTTGAGCCGCTCGGTTGTGGTGTGCCGCTTCGAATCTCAATTGGCGGTGTGCCTCTGTCCCTTTTCATCCAGGAAGAAGGGCTACGCGAGCCTGCCTCAAGGCGCTATCGGGAATTTACCCAGAATTCAGAAAACGGCTTTCCCATCGTCCTCACGCAGCCGCACGGGCGTAGGCAGCCTCCTGGCGAATTTTCCTACACACTCGATGACGCAAAACTGATCCTGGGGCCCGGGTTTGCTGAGTTTCACGGTGTTCGCCACGAATACGCGCACGATTAGTTGCTTCGCATACTGCTCACCATGGTGCTCCTGCCGCAGCGTGGAATGCTCTTGCACGGCGCGACCGTTGTGCGAGACGGCCGCGCGCACATATTCTTCGGGCGCTCGGGGGCCGGCAAGAGCACCGTGGCGTCGCTGTCTCCCCAAGGCACCGTACTCACAGACGAAATTTCCCTTCTGCGGTATTCCCAGGGGTGCTGGCAAGCTCACGGCACTCCTTTTTGGGGCGAATTCCGAGCCGCCGGGACCAACCTTCTATTCCCCGTCGCCGGCTTGTATTTGCTGAACCAGGCGCATGACGATCGCGTCGAGTCCCTTTCCGTGAAAGAAGCCCTGCGCGCTTTGTTGCCTTGTGTCCTGTTTTTCGCTACGGAGAGTCGCGCGCATGAAACATTACTGCGCACGCTAATGAGTCTGACGCAAGAAGTACCCTGCCATCGGCTGCATTTTCGCCGGAGTGCCGAATTCTGGAAGGTGATCGCGGCATGAGCGGATTCATCACTCGAAATCCCAGGCTCGCCTGGCGCGAGATCGGGGGCGAAACGGTGATTATTTCGCCGGAAGACAGCCAAGTGCACGAGCTGAACGAAACGGCGAGTCTTATCTGGAGGCATGCCGAAGGCAAGACCTTGCAAGAAGTAGCGGAACGGGTTTCCGCGGAGTATGAAATTAGTTTGGAAGCGGCGCGCAGGGACATTGACGCGTTAGTGACCGCATGGCTGCAGAAGCAACTTGTGTTCTTGGCTGCGGAAGCGAAGGGCTAGCAGATGCCAAATACTCCCGTAATGGACGGCTTGATTCGCAGGACGGTGGAACGCCACCTGCCGTGGAGCGTCCATCTAGACCTCACCTATCGCTGTAACGAACGTTGCATCCATTGCTATCTCGATCACGAAGATCACGGTGAGATGAAAACGGCCGAAATCAAGAATGTGTTCGAGCAACTGGCTCATTCCGGCACGCTGTTCCTGACGCTGAGTGGCGGCGAGATTTTTTTACGCGAGGATCTTTTCGATCTGCTCGGGTTCGCGCGCTCTCTGCACTTTGATATCAGCCTGAAGACCAACGCGCTTTTGATCGATGCCGAGAGGGCCCGCAAACTGCGGGCGTTAAGTGTGCGCCGCATTCAAGTCAGCATTTATAGCGCGGAACCGGCGGTTCACGATGCAATTACCAAGGTCCGTGGGTCACTGGAGCGCACTTTGACCGCGATTCGATTCCTGCAGGCAGAGGGTTTGCAGGTAAAAATCGCGTGTCCTCTGATGAAGCAGAACTTGACGGCCTATCGCAACGTCCAAGGGCTCGCAGCGGAGTTGGGGGTTCCTTACGTCCTGGATATGACGATTACTCCCAAGATGGACGGAGACATGAGCCTGCTGCAGTTGCGCAATTCGGCGCAGAGCCTGCTACCGATTTTGCGGGACCCAACTCTCAATTCGCCATCCACGCCACTGGAACGCGCAAAAGCAACGCCACTTTCGACGGGAAGTGCGACGTCCAGTGGAATTGAAAGCCAGGCATATGACGACATCCCGTGCAGCGCCGGGCACAACAGTTGCTACATTTCTCCCTATGGAGATGTGTTTCCGTGCGTGCAGATGCCCGTTGCCACCGGCAATCTGCGGGAGCGGCGTTTCGAAGATATTTGGTTCCAATCGGCGGAGATGAATCGCGTAAGAGCGGTCCGCGAATCACAATTGCCCGTCTGCTCGAAATGCTCGATCCGGCAATACTGTGAGCGTTGCCCGGGGCTGGCACAGATGGAAGGCGGAGATTTATTGGGGGCGTACGAACGCGCCTGTGAGCTGGCTGAACTGAAAGCAAGCCTGGCGGGCGTGGAGAATCCCATGAGCGCGATGCACGCGCAGAACCCGGACCGAAAGCGTTCGTGTTCCATTCCCCCGCCGGTCGCCGCGCCGCCAGCGCAAATCGGCAGAATCTGATTCAGGGGAAATGATGGATAGAACGCAAAAAACCGCGCAGGGCGACGAAAAGCAGCAGACCAAGAAGCGAGTTTACGTTAAGCCGCAGTGTGTTTCGGAGCCGATTTACGAGACGCTCGCACTCGCGTGCGGGAAGTTGCCCGGTCAAGGCGGAGTATGCAACGCAGCGCCGCGCCGCTCGTAGGTGGACGCAAGTTTTGGCACAAATCGTTTGGAGGCACGACGATTCATGGATAGACAAGGTCCAGAAATCGGAATGCAACGCGCTGACTGGCGCCGGTGGGTTGCTTTGACGTTAGCATTGCTACTGGCCGCGCCTGTGATTGCGCGTGAGACCATCGTACTGCAAAAATCGGTCACGGACTCCCAGGCACGCGGCGCAGACGCCACACTTCTGCAAGCCAGCCCCACCACCAACTCTGTGGGTAACACCCTTACCGTTGCGTCTGCAACCGGCGCAAGCCAGCACGCCATCCTCGAATTTGATTTATCGCGCATCCCGAATGTGGGGATCAAACAGGCATTGTTGACCTTGCACGTGACTACCCCGCCGGTGACCGCCGGAAATTTGACCTACGGAGCGTACGACGTTACGAATTTCTGGCAGGCCAGTGCCGTCACCTGGAATACACGCGTGGCCACCACGACTTGGACGGCGGCCGGGGGTGATACGGCGGCCACCGCGACGGCAACCGCCACCGTAAACCATACGAGCGCGAGCGTCCAATTCAACATCACCAACGATGTGGAAAACTGGTACAACGGCAGCACAAATTACGGAACGATCATCAAAGACCAGGCGGCAAATGACGGTGCTACGACCATTTTTGGATCGAAAGAAGCCAGCAACGCAACTTCGCCCGAGCTGGACGTGACATTTGTCCAGAATGTGACGGGCCTCACGGCAACTCCGGGCAATGCGAGCGTCAAGCTGAACTGGACCATTCCGGCGCTGATTGGCACTCCCGTCGGCACCGAAAAATATACGGGCGTGCTTGTCCTTCGACGTACCGGCTCTCCCGTAGATAAAACCTCGGTGCCGAAAGACACCACCGACCCAGGACTGTGCGCCACCGTCGGCACGGGAACTGTTGTTTTCGATGATGCGACCGGAAAGACAACTTTTACGGACAACGCCCTTACCGATACGTGCGCTTCCCCGGGCGGTGCGCCGGTGAACGGAACCACGTATTTCTATAAAGTATTTTTGCGCGATAGTTCGAATTATTATTCCGCGCAGGATCAAATCACCAACGGCTCAACCTATACCGAAGAAATTTCAGCAACACCAGCGGCTACCGCCGCCACGCAGCAAAATACACAGTGGATTGCCGCGACCTTCGCCACGGATCTTGCCAGCCCGGCGCTGAGTCCCGGAGCGGTTGTCGGGGTCGGCTCGCAAATCAATCTTCTATTTCTCATCAACGCTACCACGGGACTGCGACAGTTTGTTCCCGTCTCGGT